>VOFK01002961.1_pt1 | contig 153717 bp, 145 predicted proteins | sample 5384121 | NCBI WGS metagenome assembly VOFK01 (sample SAMN12384730, study PRJNA508395) | human gut metagenome | isolation source: healthy gut J | host: Homo sapiens
CTTCAGCCACAATATGCGGCAGTCTTCAGTATCGCTTTATCACGGGGACAGTGAGGTTATATCAGACAAATCAGAGTGTAGTCTACCTCAGAAATAGTGGGATGCCGACCTCAGATATGCCCCCCAAAGCCGATTTTCGGATTACATTCACGAGTGGCAGATCCCTGCAGCGGCATAGATGATCCGGCTTTCAAACGCCAGCACAATCCGGCGATGCTCGTATCCGTAGCTCAGACCTGCCCGTTTCGGAAATAACGGGTTTGCTTTCTCTATATTTTCACAAACCGCTTTTACCGTCAGTGAGGTAATAGGCAGGACTATTATTATCCATGAAAATCCGGACGACTTTACAACTCAGCCATCAGGTAATTCCTGGTGCAAAATTGCCTGCGGGATAATACGCAGAATTATTTAATTTAAATTTGGGTATAAGTCCCAGAAAAAAAGCAGACAGCATAAAGCTGTTGCTTTAAAGAAAAAAAGAGCATAACATATCTTCCCTGGTCGACCAACCAAGTATTGTCTGCAATAACGAAGCTTTAACTGCCGTGTTCCGGAAAGGGAACGGGTGGAACCTTCGCGTAATCTACACCGACTGAAAAAGATAAAGGTATAAGTAGTAGTAGTAATACCATACACTCAAAACCGAACAGAAGAAAAACCGTGTAGTGCAAAGCAGTGTGTCTCGTACATATTCTCTTTTAGGTCAAGCCTCGATTTATTAGTATCAGTCAGCTGAACATGTTGCCATGCTTACACCTCTGACCTATCAACCTCGTAGTCTTCATGTGGATCTTACTTGCTTGTGCAATGGGAAGTCTTATCTTGAGGTTGGCTTCACGCTTAGATGATTTCAGCGTTTATCCAATCCATACTTTACCCAGCTGCCACTGGCGTGACAACTGGTGCACCAGAGGTATGTCCATCCCATCCTCTCGTACTAAGGACAGTTCCTCTTCAAACTTCCTTTGCGCCCACGACAGATAGGGACCGAACTGTCTCGCGACGTTCTGAACCCAGCTCGCGTACGCTTTAATTGGCGAACAGCCAAACCCCACCGAATACAGCCCCAGGATGATGAGCCGACATCGAGGTGCCAAACCCCCCCGTCGATGTGGACTCTTGGGGGAGATCAGCCTGTTATCCCCAGGGTAGCTTTTATCCGTTGAGCGACGGCATTTCCACCACATACCGCCGGATCACTAACTCCAATTTCGTTACTGCTCGGTATGTCTACCTCGCAGTTAGGCTGGCTTTTTGCGTTTGCGCTCTTTGCATGATTTCCGTCCATGCTGAGCCAACCTTTGAGCGCCTCCGTTACTTTTGGGAGGCGACCGCCCCAGTCAAACTGCCCGCTGACACTGTCCCCCGTCCGGTTGACGGACGCAGGTTAGAATTCCAATATTTTAAGAGTGGTATCCCAACAGTGACTCCACCTATACGCTGGCGCGTAGGCTTCTCAGTCTCCCCACCTATCCTGTACATAAAAATATCAAAATCCAATATCAAACTGCAGTGAAGCTCCATGGGGTCTTTCCGTCCAGTCGCGGGTAACCGGCATCTTTACCGGTACTACAATTTCGCCGGGCGGGTTGTTGAGACAGTGCCCAGATCATTACGCCATTCGTGCGGGTCAGAACTTACCTGACAAGGAATTTCGCTACCTTAGGGGACCGTTATAGTTACGGCCGCCGTTTACCGGGGCTTCAAGTCAATGCTTCGCTTTGCAGCTAACATCTCATCTTAACCTTCCGGCACCGGGCAGGCGTCAGCCCCTATACATCATCTTTCGATTTAGCAGAGACCTGTGTTTTTTGCTAAACAGTTGCCTGAGGCCTATTCTCTGCCACATCTCTGTGGCACTCCTTCTCCCGAAGTTACGGAGTCAACTTGCCGAGTTCCTTAACAACCCTTCTCCCGATGGTCTTAGGATTCTCTCCTCATCTACCTGTGTCGGTTTGCGGTACGGACATCTAACCAATTCATAAGCCTTTTCTCGCCTCTGTTCATCAGGGACTTCCAGCCATAATAGCCACCCCTTTCGCCCGGGTCTACCAACGCCCGGGTTCCCTATTACAAAGTGTCAGCTTACTTAACAGTTTCGACGGTAACGGAATATCAACCGTTTGTGCATCGACTACGCCTTTCTACTCGCCTTAGCTTCCGACTTACCTAGGGCGGACGAACCTTCCCTGGGAAACCTTAGATTTTCGACCATTATGATTCTCACATAATTCTCGCTACTCATTCCGGCATTCTCTCTTTTTGTTTTCTCCACCAGTGCTCCCGCTCTGACTTCTCCAAAAACAAAACGCTCCCCTACCCCTGTACGTATTCCGTACAAGCCTAAGCTTCGGTTATATGCTTAGCCCCGTTGAATTTTTTCGGCGCATTGTCACTCGACCAGTGAGCTATTACGCACTCTTTTAATGAATGGCTGCTTTAAGCCAACATCCTGGTTGTTTTTGCAACTATACATCCTTTTCCCACTTAGCATATATTTGGGACCTTAGCTGTAGGTCTGGGCTGTTTCCCTTTCGACTATGAAACTTATCTCACACAGTCTGACTCCTGAGTTTAATTATCCGGCATTCTTAGTTTGAGAAGTGTCGGTAATCTTATCGACCCCTTGACTAATCAGTGCTTTTACCTCCGGTAATCATTTTCCTCAAAAGGCTCAGCCCTAAAGCTATTTCGGGGAGAACCAGCTATCTCCGAGTTCGATTGGAATTTCTCCGCTATCCACAAGTCATCCACCACCTTTTCAACGAGGGGGTTGGTTCATTACCTCCATAAGGTTTTTACCCTTACTTCAGCCTGCTCATGGATACGTCACCCGGTTTCGGGTCTTTTGCATGCAACTTCTCGCGCTGTTAACACTCGGTCTCCCTTTGGCTCCTGTCCAGAGGACATTAACCTCTCTGCATACAAAAACTCGCCGGACCGTTCTACAAAAAGTACCACATCGCACTCAAGTCGTGCTTTTGTGTGCTTGTAAACACAGGGTTTCAGGTTCTTTTCACTCCCCTCCCGGGGTTCTTTTCACCTTTCCCTCACGGTACTGCTCCTCTATCGGTCACTGGGTAGTATTTTTGGCTTGGAGGGTATCCCCCCTGCTTCCCACGGGATTCCTCGTGTCCCGCAGTACTCCGGATTCAGCCGGCTGTCTTCGGTTTTTCGCCTACGTGATTCTCACACTCTTCGATTTGTCTTCCCATACAATTCGGCTAACCTATTTTCGCTTTCCGCTGTCCTCTACCCCGATGATATTTCTACCTTCGGTTTTGGCGCTGATCCGATTTCGCTCGCCACTACTCTCGGAATCTCTTTTTGATTACTCTTTCCTCGCCCTACTTAGATGTTTCAGTTCAGGCGGTTTCCCCTCTGCACGCTATTTATTCACCTGCAGATTAATAATGTTGCCATTACTAAGGTTTCCCCATTCGGATATCCGCGGATCTCAGCTTATTTGCAGCTCCCCGCGGCTTTTTCGCAAAGCTTTGTCACGTCCTTCTTCGGCTCCCAGTGCCCAGGCATCCTCCCTGTGCTCTTCTTAGCTTGACCTTATGTGTTCGAGTCTTTTTTGGTTTTTCGCTCTTTGAAATTGTTTGACTGTATCTCGCAGTTTTCTTTCGCTTAATACAATCTTTCCCTTTTCTCTTTTGATAAAAATTTTTTCGCTTGCTCTCGCAGTTTTCTTCTATTCGGTTTTCCATGTACAATACTGAAAGTTCTGAAAAGAGCCTTCAAAATTAAACAGCATTCAAATAAGTGTCTCCGTTAATACCGACCATAGGTACAGGATATGTTCTCCATATCCTTCTCCTTAGAAAGGAGGTGATCCAGCCGCACCTTCCGATACGGCTACCTTGTTACGACTTCACCCTAATTATCAATCCTACCTTCGGCTGCGCACTCCTTGCGGTTATGCTACAGACTTCGGGTATTACCGACTCTCATGGTGTGACGGGCGGTGTGTACAAGACCCCGGGAACGTATTCACCGCGGCATGCTGATCCGCGATTACTAGCAATTCCGACTTCATGCAGGCGGGTTGCAGCCTGCAATCTGAACTGAGACGATTTTTTGGGTTTTGCTCCGCATCGCTGCCTTGCTTCCCTCTGTTCTTCGCCATTGTAGTACGTGTGTCGCCCAGGACATAAGGGGCATGATGATTTGACGTCGTCCCCACCTTCCTCCGTTTTATCAACGGCAGTCCTGCCAGAGTGCTCAACTTAATGTAGCAACTGACTGTAAGGGTTGCGCTCGTTGCGGGACTTAACCCAACATCTCACGACACGAGCTGACGACAACCATGCACCACCTGTCTCCGCGTCCCCGAAGGGAACTCCCAATCTCTTGAAATAGCGCGGGATGTCAAGCCCTGGTAAGGTTCTTCGCGTTGCTTCGAATTAAACCACATACTCCACTGCTTGTGCGGGTCCCCGTCAATTCCTTTGAGTTTCAACCTTGCGGTCGTACTTCCCCAGGTGGGATACTTATTGCGTTTGCTCCGGCACAGAGGGGGTCGATACCCCCTACACCTAGTATCCATCGTTTACAGCGTGGACTACCAGGGTATCTAATCCTGTTTGCTCCCCACGCTTTCGTGCCTCAGCGTCAGTTTCAGTCCAGTAAGCCGCCTTCGCCACTGGTGTTCCTCCTAATATCTACGCATTTCACCGCTACACTAGGAATTCCGCTTACCTCTCCTGCACTCAAGATATACAGTTTCTTATGCAGCCCCGGAGTTGAGCCCCGGTATTTCACATATGACTTGCATACCCGCCTACGCACCCTTTACACCCAGTAATTCCGGACAACGCTTGCTCCCTACGTATTACCGCGGCTGCTGGCACGTAGTTAGCCGGAGCTTCCTCGGCAGGTACTGTCATCTTTTTCTTCCCTGCCAACAAAAGTTTACAATCCGAAGACCTTCTTCCTTCACGCGGCGTTGCTGCGTCAGGGTTTCCCCCATTGCGCAATATTCCCCACTGCTGCCTCCCGTAGGAGTCTGGGCCGTGTCTCAGTCCCAATGTGGCCGTCCAACCTCTCAGTCCGGCTACTGATCGTCGACTTGGTGAGCCATTACCTCACCAACTATCTAATCAGACGCGAGGCCATCTCTCAGCGGATTGCTCCTTTGACGCCGTTATGATGCCATTCCGGCGTTTTATGCGGTATTAGCAGTCGTTTCCAACTGTTGTCCCCCTCTGAAAGGCAGGTTCCTCACGCGTTACTCACCCGTCCGCCACTAAGCTTTCGCAAATTCCATCCGAAAACTTCATTCGCTATGCTCCGTTCGACTTGCATGTGTTAAGCACGCCGCCAGCGTTCGTCCTGAGCCAGGATCAAACTCTCTATAATAATATCTCTCTTATTTTTAAGCTCTTCCCGGACTCTTGACTTTACTAGCTTTTCCTTCTTTTTTTCTGTCAATTGTCCTCAAACAATTAACGGGTTCCTCTTTCTTTGATGCTGTTTAATTTTCAATGTTCTTTTTCGCACCCGCGTTTTGGGTGCTTGTTTATGATACCATTTACGCCTCGGTTTGTCAACACTTTTTTTCATCTTTTTTCCCTTTTTTTGAAAAAAGATGTCTCATTGCGCTTTTATTTTAAACATAGCTGCCGCCGAAAAGCTCGGCACACAGCTTTTTAAGCTCAACTGCATGTTCATCCTCTATCAAATAATAGGAAACCCCGTCCTTTTCCATATCGTTGTAGGTTCCGGGAGCATCATAGCATTCTATCTGGTCCCCGCTTGTGATTATCTGAAGTACGGACATATTAAAGATAATATCCTTCATAGTGACATTGGTCTTTACCTTATCGCACATAATATCGTATATATCATTTATCTTTGTAGCATATTTAATATTAAGCTTCTGCTCAAAAAGCGCCTTGAAAAACTTCTGCTGACTCTGCGTGCGCGTAATATCGCCCATAACATACGAGCGGTAACGGCAATACTGCTCCGCTTTATCTCCGTCCAGTATCTGCTTGCCTTTTTTCAGATTAATATACAAATCCTGAACGGGGTCGGAATAGCGCATATCCTGCTCCACGTCATATTCGACGCCGCCCAGACAGTCAACAATCTCACCGAGTGTACCCGGCTCAATCATAGCATAATAATTGATATCAATTTCTGTCAGCTCGCGGATTTTTTCAATCAGCATTTCAAGCCCGCCAAGATGATAGCATGCATTTATCTTAAATTTCCTGCCGTTCACCGTAACACGTGTATCGCGGGGAATTGACAGCATACGTATTTTCTTATCCTGCTTGTCCACATGTACTATCATCAGCGCATCGGTATTTTCGCCGGCGGCATCCGTACCGATAAGCAATGCGTTAAAAGACTTATCGTCCGCTTTTGTCATATTGGAAATCGCACTGTTTTGTTTAACGCCCGAATCAAACAGCGGAGCTGACACCATCTCATCTATTTTATATACAACCGTGCCTACTGCGGCTCCTATAAGAATAACCATAATCACAATTAATATCACACGGTTCGTTTTTTCAATTTTGACATACTTAATACCCTCCGAGGTTATTATGTACAGACATTAAAATTTAAACACGATTTATGACTTTTTTGCGAAGGTCAAAGTAAAAGAACAGGCACATCAATACGGACACAAGCTCCGCAATCGGAAACGCCCACCACACAGCGCTGACGCTTCCCGAAAGAGACAGCAGAAATGCCGCGGGCAGCAAAACGACAATCTGCCTTGCGATTGAGACGAGCATTGAGCGAAACGCATGTCCCAAAGCCTGGAAAACAGACGATAAAACGATGCCCACACCTGCAAGCACAAAATGCAGGCTGATTATTCTGAGCGCCGTAACGCCCATCGACATCAGACTGTCGGAAGCATTGAAAATCATAAGTATCTGCCGTGGAATAAGCTGCATAAGCAGCAGTCCTATAAACATGATACAGACGGCATATATACAGGCGCAGCGCACTGTTTTGGTAATCCGTTCCCGTTTCCCGGCGCCGTAATTATAGCCTATAATGGGAACCATACCGTTATTCAAGCCGAAAACGGGCATAAACACAAAGCTTTGCAGCTTGAAATAAACGCCGAAAACAGTCGCCGCGGTCTCGGTAAATCTTATCAGGATTTTATTCATGCCGAACACCATCACCGAGCCTATCGACTGCATGATTATCGACGGCAGGGCAACAGCATAGATATCGCGCACGGCGCGAAGGCTCGGTCTGAACCTTCGCAAATTCACCCGCACCTCACGGTTAAAGCGATGATGGAAGAACATCGCAAGCAGCATCGAAAAAATCTGTCCGGCGACAGTTGCAACCGCAGCACCAGCCACGCCCATTTTAGGCATACCGAAATAACCGAAAATGAAAATCGGGTCAAGAACGATATTGACAAGGGCGCCCGCGCCCTGGCAGTACATTGTAAACATCGTTTTCCCGGTAGACTGCATCAGGCGTTCGTACATTATATTAAAGAACAGACCGAAAGAAAAGCACATACAGATTGAAAGGTATGCGGTGCCGCCGTCAATAATAGATTGAACCTGGGTCTGCACGGCAAAAAACGGACGCACAAGCGTAAGCCCCAGCACCAAAAAAACAAGATAGCTGCACGCGGCAAGAAAAAGACCGTTACCCGCTATTTTATTGGCGCCGTCAAAATCCTTTGCGCCGAGTCTGCGGGAGAGCAAAGCATTGACTCCGACACCCGTACCGACAGCGACGGCTATCATCAGGCTCTGTGCGGGAAAAGCGAGCGACACGGCTGTCAGCGCATCGTCATTTGTCTTATCAATCCACGAAACAAAAATACTGTCCACGACATTGTAAAGCGCCTGCACCAGCATAGACGCCATCATCGGTGCGGACATTGACAAAAGCAGTTTATTTACGGGCATAACGCCCATTTTATTTTCCTTCAATTTAATATCCGACAATTTTCTTCCTCCATGAAAAGTTTGCAGAATAAAATTATAGCATCTTGATTTTATATTGTCAATTAATATAAAAACACAAAACCGTATTGACAAAACGGGAAAAATATCATATACTAAACAGCGCACGGAGAGATGGCTGAGCTGGTCGAAGGCGCACGATTGGAAATCGTGTAGGCGTTGATAGCGTCTCAGGGGTTCGAATCCCCTTCTCTCCGCCATAATAGTAAAATCCCCCGGTAAATACCGGGGGATTTATTGTTTTTACACGTTTTTTACACGAATTATCTTTTGAATTAAATTAAAAATCCGCTGACTTAAGTCGATAAAGACTAAGTACTCAAAAGCTGCGGCTTGCCGTACAAGCTGAAAGCATACGGGCTGATTTCAGCCCGTATGCTTTAAAAATTTACTATTGTTTTACGTTGACATATTCTGTAAAAGTATGATAATTTATTGACAAGTGTATAATAATTAAATCAAAAAAGAGGATAGCATATGAAAAAAATATCTGAGCGCCGCCATACTGTTTTAGTTATATTAATAATTATAGCGGCTGTCGGCATTCCGATCGTTTTAAAAGAAACGGTTTTAGCTTATTTTTTCAATATTAAAGCATTCTCAATACTATACTTCATGTTTTTTTTACTTATATACACGTCGATATACTGTATATATCAAAATTATAACTATCGCAAGTTTATAAATGACGAGCAAGCATTCCGCGATATTATTTCAAAATGCTGCTTGATAAACGATTCTGACATATTTAATAAAAAAACAAATGCCGAAATTGAAAGAAAATATTCTTTTTGACTTCAGCTATAAAACGGAAGAATATAATAAATATGGTAATTTGAATGAAACTGAAGTCATAGAAACTATTTTAGAACAATTTCGTTTGGATCTGTCACAAAAATTCTTAGACAGAAAAATACTGCTATATTATTATAATTGGAAAGATTTCAGTGTTGAAGATTGCTGTTTGTTTTTATTAAGCTCATTCTTAGAGGAACACAGCTGCGACCATAAGTTTTGCGACCACAAAATGCTTAAATACGCTGAAACCAAGGATTACGAAGAAGGCGCTCATAACACAGTTTATCAATTAACGGAATTTGCAAACATATATTATAAACTTTATTACAGAGTTGGTCTTCTCTGTGAAAATAATGAAAAAATCAAAGAATTAACCGTCAGCGCAAATAAAATAAAAGAAACATTAGATAAGCAGCGTATTTACAAAACGGTATAAAAGGCAGGGTATACCCTGCCTTTTATTATTTAATCAAATCAAGCAGACGCTCGATTATAACCGCCGCCTCTTCTCTTGTAAGCGGGTTTTTGGGGTTAAAGTAACCGTCGCCGTCGCCCAGCATCAGTCCCTTGTCGGATACTCTCTCCACCGCCTGCCGCGCCCACTTGCCTATTTTGTCTGCGTCCTTGAATGTCATGTCGTCCTCCTTGCCGTGCGCCGTACCCGGCTTTTGACCGCCCGGCACATCTGTCTTATAATCCGCGCTGTCGTATATTCCTTTTTCATTCGGTATTCCAAAGGTGCGGGCAGGGATTTACGGGTACGTTGTCTGCATTGTTTATCTGGTAGTGCAGATGCACGCCCGTGCTGTTTCCCGTGTTGCCCATTCTTGCTATCACCGTACTGCGGTCAACGCTCTGCCCGACCTTTACTCTTATACTGCCCTTTTCAAGGTGGCAGAATATATGCCGCTGTCCGCTGTCGTCGCCTACGGATATGTAATAGCCCCAGCCGCCGCTGTCATACGATACCACACGCACAACTCCGTCACAGGTTGCATATACCTCACGCTTGCCGCAGGTGATGTCTATGCCGCGGTGTCCGTTTACCCAGTACCTGCCCGTCTGTCCGTAGGTCGCCGTCACCGTGAATATGCCACTTACCGGCAGGTTTGTCATTTGCCGTCACCTCCCGCGCTTTTGGAATCGACAAGTCCTTCGCCTATAATATAGGCAATTAAGGTTGCGCCGGACATAATAATGCCCGTTATTTGCGTTGCAGTCTGCTCGCTTACTCCGAATGCAATAATCACAGGGGCTACAAATCCTACCGCCGCCGCCCAAAATTTCCGGCTTGTCAGTTTTCTTTTCCAATCGATTTTCATAGTATTTTCTCCTTTATTTGTGGTATTCTTCCAAATCATTTAAGCGATGGTTTATCACTTTAATGTCCTCCTCAATAACCGCTTTATTTCTTTCAAGCAAATAAACTCTGTCAATCACGCAATTATGTTTTTCCACCTTTTTTTCAAGCTGCGCTATTCTGTAATTTGACAGCTTATTTGCCGTCAGAATACCTGTCACCGAACCTAAACAGGTGCCAAGCAAGGATAAAATTGCAACAATTACCGTTTCCATTAATTCACCGTATTTCCGTTATTTTCAGCCTTCCAATTCGCTCAGACCCTTAATTTGTGCCGCGTATGTGCTCCAGTTTGCCGCCGCCTTGTAGCTGTCTACCAGGTCGTCGGGAACATAGACATAGCCCGTGCCGTTTTTGATTGCGCTGCCCGTAAAAGCATTCGTAGTCTCAAGCTCAACTACCATGTCACCGGGCAAAATCAGATGTGTTAAAGACGAACAATTATAAAATGCAGCTCTCGTTATACTTCCGACAACCGGAAAAACTGCCGTTGTTAATGCCGTGCACCCGTAAAAGGCTGATTGACCCATACTCGTAACAGCAGAAAACGTTACCGTTGTCAAAGCCGTACATCCGTAAAAGGCATATGTACGTATATATGTTACCCTGTCGTTGCTTATGCTCGTTATTGTTCCGTCTATTATGCTGTCTGCGCCGGCAAGCGGAATATTTTCCGACTGGTATAATATTTCACTGACAGGCGTTGCCGTATCTATTGATGCAGCAGTAGTCACGGCGTTATAGATAGATAACCACTGCGTTGCGTCACTCTTGGCATGTGCCACAATATTGTAATCTCCGCCGCCCGTTCCCGCATTGCCCGTTGTTGTTATGTTTACCATCTCATAGGTTATATCGGTATTAAATATCGTGTCGCAGACAGACGTTATCCCGATTATCCTGTCCCCGCTGCTGCCGTAATACTGACTTAAATTCAGCACTGTTTCAGACGACTGGTTTAACACTGTCGTTGTACCGTTTATTTCAATCTGCGCGTCATACCCGCCGTAAATTAAAATATTGCAGGTCACATAATCGCTGTCGGAAAATCCGATAGTAAACAGCGGTGTATAATCATTTATCGAACCGGTCTTGTCAAATATATCGTCTGCGGGCGGAAAAGTAAGCTCCAATCCGTCAATGCTCTGTCCGGGGTAAATTGTCCGCGTGCCTGTCCATGCACAGCAGTAATATTCCCCGTTGTATTTGTATATGCTGCCGATAATATCAAACCTCGGTGTAGGCATGTAGCTTACATCAACAGACTGAATATCGCCCATTGAAGCCGTGCCGAATATACGGTTGCCCGCCCTGTCATGTGCCGATTTACCCGCCGCAAGCGTCGCCGCCGTTACCGTGTCCCGTGTCAGGTCAATAAGCGGCTCTGCTCCGTAAATCACTTTATTGACCGCCATTTTATCAGCCCGCGATTGTAACGGTCGTTCCGCCCGCAGAGTTTTCCGTCTCCTCATAGGGAATGGCGGCGACGGTTACCTGTGACAGATAGTTATAGCCCTGTTCCGTATCGGGCAGTACGGTCTGCGCCGTCGTTGCGGGCGTGACGGTCTTTTGCTGCGGGTTGGCGTCCTCCGTTCCCGACATTGTGCCCGTAACGCCCAGCAGCGTTATTCCCTCGCGGATATTGTCCGCAATGATTTTTGCCTGCTCTGTCGCGTCAATACTTACCTTGCCGCTGCCGTCATGATACCCCTGCGGGACTGTATACTGCCCCGCTTTGGTTGTTATAGCTCCCGTCACGGCGCCGTTGTTTTTCATTGTGCCCGTGACCTTCAAGCCCTTGGCATATGCCGTCTTGCCCGTAAGGATTTCTGCCGCCGCTACGGTCGCGTCCGTTGTGTCTGCGTCATAGGCGCAGGTACCCGTTATCGCCTCGCCGTCCGCCCCGTGCGCTTTAATGCCCGCAAGCACCTTGTCGGCGCTCACCGTGTCCGCCGTCAGGTCTATAAGTGTATTTCCGCCGTATACTACCTTGCTGATTGCCATTTCTCTTTTCCTCTCCTTTATGCTATTGTAACGGTCTTGCCGTTTGCTGTGTTTGTTACCTCAAAATACGGTATTTTCCCGACTGTCAGATTTTCCGTCATCACCCTGTCCCGCGTTTCAAGCGTCTGGCTTGACGTTTTCGGCGTGACCGTGTACTCTCCGGCATAATACAAAAGGTCGTTTGATGAAATGTCGGATATCTCTTTGGGGAAATTGAGCGCCGGTATTATCGCAGACGTGCCTTTTTTTGAACGTATTGCATCGGCAATTTGCGTAAAAAGCTCTGTAAGTGTCATTTAATATGCCCCCTCAATCGCCTCGTTTATCAGCTTCAGCACATACTCCTGAGTGGCAACCGGCGAATAGTGCCACGCGCCCTTTCTCAGCACTTCCTTGCCGAATTCCGAAATGCCCGTTACGAACATGCCGTATCCTGCTCCCTGCTGCGTAAAATACTCATACAGCTCTATCTGACCGCCCTCCCACTGCTCAAGCGTCCACTCCTGTCCCGAATAGCCGCTGTCATGCGTTATCGCAAAGCCGCCGCCGCTTGCTATGATGTATATTGCGGCTATAAGGTTTGTTCCGTCCGAATATTCGGTAAGATTAAAAAGATGTATGCTGTCCCCGAATACCGAGCTGTCGGTAAGTCCGTGCGCCTTTATTTTCTCTGTCAGCTTGTTTATGCCGTATGTGCACGGCAGCGGGGAAATAGATGTCTGCGCGTCTGCGCCCTCCGACAGCTCTGCGCCCGCCTCTCTGCTGCGCAGCTTTATTACATCGTCCTGACGATACAGTATGCTGTCGTGCAGGCAGCCTGTTGGCGGCGTGTCGGTATCTATCACCGCTTTGTCACTGTCCAAGGGCAGCATACTGTCTGTTTTGACCGAAAGCTGAGTTATTTTTTCGTTTGCCGCATTGATATCCTCCCGTGTGGAAAACGGAGAATATTCGGTAATTGTTTTTACAAACACCTGCTTTGCAAAATCGGATATTTCGTCTGCGGTGAGATTTGTATAACCGTAATCTGCAAATTTTTCCGACACGTTTGCACTGCCGTCCGCCCAGTCTGCGGCATACCACTGCATAATGGGGCCGGAATCACTCCAGATAAAGTACAAATAATATCCCGAACGAACGGTATAGCGTATCTCCATTTTGCCCAGCAGGGTTGACTCTGCGCTGTACAGCTTGAACAGATAAATACATGACGTGTCCGAATCTGACGTATCGGTAAGCCCGTGCTCCTCGATTGCGGCGACAAGCTCCGTCTCGGATGCGTATGCACACGCTGCCGGTGACAGAAAGCTGTCCGCACTGTCGCCGTTTGCAGGCGTCTCGGTGACGTTTCTGTACATTTTAAGCTGTCCGCCCTCGCGGCAGATAAGCACGCCATTACCCTGCGGCTGTCCGTTTGTATCCTGTATTATTTTGTCGCTGTCGGCGGGCAGCCTGTCCTCCAAAAGAGCATCTGCCTCGGCTTTGCCGTATGTTTCGTTTTTGCATACACATCGGAGGAGGTGTTTGCCTTTTTGCAAGCTCGGTATTGACATACGTGATTGTCGCCTTATCCTGTGTCTGCTCCAGCACCTGGGACTTTAGTGTATACCTCATCCTTTGTATACACCTGCGTCTTGCTGTATACATCGGAGGTGTTTGCTTTCTCATTCAGCTTACTGTCCGTTTCCGTTTTGGTGTAAACCTGAGCCGAATCTGCCTTTTTTGCAAGCAGTTCATCCGCCTGTGTTTTTTGTATACACGCTGTCGGCATCTGCTTTAAGCGACAGTTTGTCGTCTGTCTGCGTTTTGGTGTAGACTTCACTTTTACGATATGTATCATTTGCCATTAAGGTATATTCATTATCCGATATAATTTCGGTATCGTACAGCGCCTGCGCATCAACCTGTATTATAAAGCGCGGAGAAGTTAATGCCGCCACCTGCGCAATATCCTCTTCACCTGTCTGACGATCGTAAATTCTAAGCTCGCACTCCACAATTCCGACTGCCGCCGTGGTCTGTGCTGATACATCATATATAACAATACCGCTGTTATAGTCAATACTGCATGAGTTGTACAAAAAGCTGCCGTCCGGCTTTTTGGCGCGCAAAACCGCACCGCAGTTTTGAGATATCGCATATGCCGCACCGCTTTCGGACAAGGTAAAGCAAATTCTTCTTCCCGTGTCGCCCTGCTTCATCACAAGGCATATCTGCACTGTCGATTTATGTATATCGAGATTAACATTATAAATCGAAGGATTCATAGGCAATTACATACCTCCTTTTTATTGAATTATACAATAACACGGGGATGAGTTTACACCCCATCCCCGTGCTTTTTATTCTTTCGGGCTTTTTACCCAGTTGCTACAGGTTTGAACTATGTCTTCATACAAGCCCGTCTCATTCAGCAGGCGGCGGATCACCGCCGTTTGCTCCGTGTCGTTTTTATTATAAGCCTCAAGGTACAGCGGCTTCCAGTATACGGTAAAAGAAGCCCTGACCGAGCTTTCGGCTATTTTTTCCGCTTCCTTACGGTCTTTGCCGGACAGTACGTATTCCTGAGTCTTCTCCTCTATTCTGTCCGTGACGGAAATCTCTATAATTTTGTCGGTAATATCTCCGTTTCCGTCCCGAACGGCATTATAAAGTGCCGTCTGATAGGTATTTGAAGTACTGCCTGAGCGCATCTTCAGCGTCGGGTCAATAACACCCGCCGTGTTGTTCCAAATTGCTCTTGTATCCCTCATTATATTTTTAAGAGGCAAGCCGAACAGTGCGGCGACAGATCCCGCAAAGTCTTCTGCCTTTTTATACGGGGGTACATTGTCATTGCCCAGCTTTTCAAAAGCACTCCACAGGTCGCTCACTATCGACATGTCGCTGCGTTCCACGTCATACCCCTGAGCTATCGAGACGATATCATTTATATACGGTACAAGGTTTAACGGGTTTAGATTATCCGCAAGAGAACCGACAAGTGCTTTTTTATATCTTTCAAGATAACTTTCATCCTCCTCGTCCCGTGCTCCATAAACAAAGGCTACAAGTATGGAATTTAAAATCATAGACGCAACAACAGCTCCGACCTGCTGCGACGCCGACTTTACAGCGGACTTTCCGCCGCGACGCACCTGAATAATCGCATCGGCAAGCATATTGAGCGACGTTGCAGGCTCTGCCATAAAGGAAGTTGCCATTTTTACACCCGTGTCCTTTGACCGCATCAGCGCACTTCTCGACAGCACGGAGTCATAGACCTGGGTATTGACGACAACCTCCGTAAAGCGCTTTCCGCAGCGTATTAAAAATTCCCCGTCGGTAATAGCACCGCCATTTGACTGCTGCTCTCTTTTTACCGCATTCCAAATATGCACCCACGCCGCCTCATCTGCAATCGCGGGCGCACGAGAGAGAACCTCGTCACGAAATCCGCTGTCGGTGACAAGCGCGCGGGCTTTTTGCGAAAAGCCCACATACTCCGAGGCTGTAATCCAGTCAACGGTTCTCTTGCCGACATTTGTGTCAAAGTACCCCATTTCCTTTATAATTGCAACGGGCGCATATTTTTTAATTTCGTTCCAATCAGCAGTGTGATTTTTGAAATTCATCGACGACGGCAGCGCACTTGCAAAGTATTTGGGGTCTATATACGCCATAGCCCTTGCTATCGCAGAAGGCTGCTGAATGACGACGGATGCGGAAGCAAACACAGCTCCCTTTTTGAAAAGAGAAATGAGCTTATTGGAAATTTCCGTACCCTGCTGACTTGTAGCACCTCCGTTCAAATCAACAAGCATTTGTTTTATATAGTCTGCCGCGTGCCTTCCGTAAGCGTTCTGAAGCGCCGTTTTTACGGATTTTGTATCGGACATTTGAGTGGAGGGAGTCTTGTAATTAAATACCCTGTTAAAATCCTCCAGCGGCAACACAAAAGCATGGTACATTGACATCGCGTCCACATGCTCAGCCCACACATCGGTAAAGTTTTTCAATATAATGGGATTGTTTGCCGACGGAACCGTTTTCTTTGTAAATCCGGAATTTTTGACGCGCACCTCTCCCACTGTCTCGTTTTGCTCATACAGATACTGTTTGGCAGAGCGCAGCGGGAAGTAGTTCTTCTCCGTAAACATATCGATATCGTACATAACGCGGGATACTTCGTTTCCCTTTTGCCCCATAACATCAGAAAGATAACGCTGCATATCATCGGCAAACTTCCGCTGCTCAGACGAAAGCGTTGAAATTATATCTGACATTATCTCATCGGTTATATTATAAGCATCGGCGGTGTTCACCTTATATTTTACAGGTACGCCCCCAACCTTCTTTTCGACCTCGACGGAGCTGTCAAGCACAAACCCGCCCTTTGATAAATGGTCATGTGCCTGAGGGCGCTTCGAATAGGCATAAAGTGACATTATTTCGCCCAGGCTAAGCGAAAACTCTCTGCCGCTGACTGACTGAAAATCATATCTGCGCTTAAAATCCCATGTTCTGTATCCGTATTTCTTAACCTTATCAAGAAAATATTCGCGCGCCTCACTCACATCAACAGCCCAAACGTCCTCGCCTGCGCGAACATTGTCAAATAATTGCTCCAGCGTCTTTGAACCGATAGCGCGCATGGCGTAAACGGGTTTTGCATTGAGCCATGTGAATTTTTTCAAGGAGTCTAAAGCTTTAATCGAGTATTTTTTCGAGCCGCCTGTCGCGTATATCTGTGTCATAACCTCCCGTCCAAGCTGCTCGACGGTCGCCTGTCTCTGCTCCTTAAAGGTTTTGTTTGCGGTACGTATGATATGCAATACCATCTTATACACGCTGTCCGTTTTTTCAAGCTGCTCAAGCGTCATCTCACGCAGAGGCGTGTTTCCGACCTGCTCTTTGAGTTCGGTTATCATATCGCTTATATTTCGGTCATACGCCACAGATACGCTGCTGTCGGAATTTTTCAACTCATCATATGCCCTGTCAAGCACCTCAAGCCTGCGTGCAATATTATATCCCTGTTCTTCCACACGGGTATAGGCAGCGTTCAGCCTTGCAATAACCGCAGGGTCTGTTGCTTTTTCAATACGCTCACGTAGTTTCGCAAGGCGTTTTTGAGCATTTACGGTATCCATATTGACAGTGGACAAAATCTCCGCGGTCGGTTTGCTGAGTGAACGCGGAACGTGATGCTCCTTATCGCCGTGCAGCAGCAACTTATTAAGCTGATTTACACGTCTCAAAATCTTGTGACGAAGCTCGGTTTTCTTACGTTCCCGCCTGCTCCTTTCAAGGCTTTCCCTATGCCGCATATTAAGCTCTGCGGTTTTCTTATCAAGGCGTTCTCTGCTTTCTCGGCGCAGCGTATCAATGCGTTCTCTGTGCAGTGCCGTTATTTCCGCCATTTTTTGGCGGTGGTTTGCCTTTAAGCGGTTAATTCTGCCCTGATATTTATCCGCAACCGTGTGCAATGTTGTAACTGCCCAGTAATTTTCATAAATACTTTCAAACAGCAGGCTTTCACGCTCGGCTGCGTTATAGCGGTGCTCGCTCTCGGAAATATCGTCATTTTTCCGTCTGTCATGTTCGTTAATCCAGTCGATTAAAGGTTGGGCATGCCCGCGCAGTGACTGCCAGTTCAGATTATCTCCGGCGGCGACATATTCATAAAGACTGTTCAGCATTTGAACGGCAGGCGCCCTATCGGCAGAAATATCAAGTCCCGCATCGCGTATTATTTTATTGAGTGCAATTTTGACGGATGACCTTGTAAATTTTTGACCGTGCGTCAGCTTTCCCTGAATTTTTACAAGCTCTTTAAGATAGCTGATTTCCTCGCGCAATTTTGCGTTCTCATCCTCTGCCGCCTGCTGCACAGCCGGTGATTCCTCTATGTAACGGTTGCCGTAATCGCGTGAGGACAGCTTTACTCCGTTGTAGAGCTCGTAGAGTCTTGCGTATTCACGCGCAGCGTCTTCGCTTTTGAAACCATTTCGCTCTCGGTAGAGCTTGTTAATATAATTCCTGTTAGCTTCTCGGCGAGTTCTTCCACTTCGCTTGCCGTCTTCCCACGCATACACTCCGTCATTTTTATCAGTGTAGACATAGGTACGCCCTGCAATCTGCAAGTCCTCAAAAGCTCGCACCGCTTCGGACTTTCGGGATTTTCCTTTTTCAACATTGAATATTATCTCCTTTATCTCTTCAAATTCATCGCCGTAAGCCGTGAAAACCTCTATTATTTGGCGGATATACGGCGCTTCCCAGTCGCCGTTTGTGAAAACGATTTTATTCGCAATCGGCAGCATGTACTCGCCGTCCGCATTTTTTTCAAACGACCGGTCTCCGCTTCGTATTTCCGCAATCTTCTGGTGAAACAGCCTGTTTTCAGCCTGAGAAAATATTTTCGCTTTGTATACCCAGTTTATGCTGCTGTTTTTACAGGCTCCGCTCTGCTCTCAAAGCCGAGCGGGTTTTCCTCCGTCTCCGACGTGCGTGACGAAAACTTTGTTTCCCGAAGCTGTGCTTTCAGCTCTGCTTCATCAACATCCGTACCGCGGTTATAATCACTTTCATTATAACCGCTATTTTTCTGCCTGTCCATATTTTCAAGAGAATTTTCCAACGAATTCTGCATATAATTACTATTGACAAGGGCTTTATAATGTGATAGACTTTTGTCATAATCGGCAGTCATAATTTCGTTGGTGAATTGTGCCCCAGGGCTATTATGCTGCCGATAATAATCGGCAGACATAATATCGTTGGTGAATTGTGCCCCAGGGGGATTATGTTTCTGCCGATTATATTTTTTATCGGCATACAATATCCTGTCCTCCTGTCGGGCACGCGCAATATAAGACATTATATTGCTTCTTCCGTATGCGCTCAAAGCAACCGTGGAGTCAATCCTCATATCCATGTAGTTACCCTTGCCGTCCGGCTTAATTGCAACTATGACAGGGTTTCCCTTTTTTTGTCCGAAAGACGGGTAACAACAACAAAATTTAGGTTGGCATCGTCGTTATCGGATTTAATTATCAAAACAGGCTCGTTTAATGCGGCAGGCAGCTTTTTGACGGTTTTTTCGCCTAAATCATGATAATGTAATTTATTGTTTAATCTGCCGTCTTTTTCGGCGCGCTCCTGCGACACACAGATTGAATATACATGACTGCCCGTCATTAACATGGGCAGATTTTTTATGCCCAAAATCTCACGAAGTCTAACGGGCGTTTGTCCCAAATACACATGATTGTTTTTATCATGTGTATTTTTCAATACGTTATCAACCTGCTGTGAAAAGTCAATTCTGTCAGAAAAGCGCACTGTTTTACCGTCTGAACCTTTAAGCACAATATCATCAGTTTCGGTATTATCAGCACTCTCCCGCGTATAATTACTATTGACAGACTGATCCTTTTGTGATACAGTATTGTCATCAGAGGTTGACGTTTTTTTTATGAGAGAAGCGCTTTTTGCGTGAGGTACTTTGCCGTCAACCTCTAAATTTATATCATAGAATATCATACCGTTTTTAGCTTTGCCTATTCTTACGATATATCTGAATATTGTATTGTCAATACCCACTCTTCCTTGATAATTTTTAAATCCGTCAGGAAAAAGCTTGTGGTTTTTATGGTCGGGAGCGTCATAATGTATAGATGCGTTTTCAACAAGGTCAGCAATACTTGGTGACATACGCATTTTTTGGCGGTACTGACTGTGCGGTAAAGCCTTTGATGCTCTGCCGTAAACATATTCTTTTGCGGACACGCGGGTAAACTCCAGGCTCTTTCCGTCAATTAAGTCCATAAACTTATTGCCCTTTTCGCCGTGCAGTATAAGGTCATAGGCGGCTTTTTTCAATTTATCCGTAGTTTTTATATTTGAAAAAATATCATTCTCGCTTTCGACCTGCCAATATTCATTGCCGTTGTTATCTTTTCTCAGCTTATACTTTACTTTGCCATTGTCGGAATGCTTTTCGCTTTTCCCGCATATAATTACTATTGACAGACTGATCCTTTTGTGATACAGTATTGTCAGAAGACATGCCGCTTCTTACGATCTTACTTAACGTTTGGTCGTATGGCGTGTCTTTTTTTAATTTTAAATCAGTTAAATTAAAGTCGATAATATCATACAAAACCATTTCGCCGCCGGATGTAAAGCCGACAATAACCTTTGCGGTATAGCTCTTATCACCTATTTTTATTAATACACTTCCACGCGCAAATTCTTTGAAATTATCCTTGCGCGCATGCTTTAAGTCTTCGTTTACATAATTCGTGGAAGCAAGTACTACATCGTCTATATTATTGGCTGACTTAAGCTTATCGTTATATTTTTCGACGTCATTATCTCTCAAATATCTGCTGTATTTTGAATTGGTATATTCCGAACGCGTAATATAGTTTATTTTTATAAGCCTGCCGCTTATCGGTACACCGCCCCTGAATTTTTCCGTCAGCATCCTTTTTATGGTTTTAACCCAGCGCGATTTCGGGACGTCGGCAAGAATATTCTTGTCAATTACAGCGACCGGCTGATTATCTTCCGTATATCTGATACTGTAAAGCGCCGTATCCTCATCCAACGCAGAGCTGCCGTTGACAAGCTGTTTTCTTTGCGATAAATTGTCGTCATTAATCAAGGCGCCGCCTGAGCTTTTAGGGGAGAAGCTTTGTCCCTCCCGTGCCGGGGACGTCTTGATATTTTTATTTTCTGAAAGTTTTTTTGTGCCGTTATTCTGTTCGTCGGTTTGCGACATACCCTTGAGCGCCTGTGCATATAACTGCGACAGCTTGTCATATTCCGCCCGCGAAATTTCGCGTAAAATGCGCGCCTCTTGGCTGAGTCCTGCATCAGACCTGTTCTTATACTGCTCAAAAACCTTTTTAAAAGCCTGCAATAGTTGCCGTATTTTATCGACAAGCCGACTGTACAGGCTTTTATCGCTCTTATAAAGATTTTTTAGATGCTGCGCCGCATTTTCGCTTACAAGCATCTCCTCAAGACTGTCCGAAATCACTTCCTCAAAAGCCGTATCAAAGTCAAGACCCGCTTTTTCCATTCTCTCATGTACAAGCTCATTTACATTGATATTTTTGCCGTACATTTCCTCAATGATAAAATCCGACAGCCTGTCAAACATATCCGTATTGTACATACGTATCGAATGAGTATATTCGTGTGCCAGCGCATACATCATCAGACCCTCGCCGTAATTGCCGGCGTTAAGGTCAATATAAATGTCGCCCGTCACAGAGTCAAACGCACCGTTGGGCGCTTTTTCCCCTTTTTTCGCCACTCTGCCCTCTGCAAGCGTTTTTGCAGCAACGAAATTCCCGCTTTCATCCTTGACGGAATTGAAAATATGCACTTTGCCGCCGACAACCGCAGTCAGCGCCCGAATGTAATCAAGCTGCTCTCTGCGGAGGTTTTTAAGCTCGTTTGCCTGAGCGCTGCCGTCGGTATCATCTATTATTTTACCGCCTGAACGCTCTATTGTCTCTGCGCCGCCTTTTACGGTACTGTTGCGTTTAGAACGGGCACTTTCTCCCAATCTGCGTAAATATTCTACCTGTGCCGGTGCAAATGAGCTGATAAGCTCAAACGCTGAATCCGGCGCGTGCTGATATCCCAGCTCGTATATAAGGGTCATATCGTCTGCACGGGCTGCGGGAATATTGTTTGCCCGTGCCATTGAAAAAACGGCATTTGCCGTCTGTATGTCATAGCCCATGCCCGAAATCGCCTCTACAAGCTGAGCGTCATCGGAATTGTATTCATGAGCACCCGAAGCAGTATTGCCGTCCTCCAGCTCTACATGCGGTATAAACCGCACACTGCCGTCGCTGCCGACATTCTTTGTGATTTCGGTTATCCTTTTAACGCGGGGCAAGGTATCTTTATCGCTTTGGGTATCTGTCTTTGCGACTTTTTGATTTTCAGCCGTGTTTCGTGATATTTCTGTGTCGGGCAATTCAGTTAAAGCCTGCTGTGTTAAAACAGAGCTTTCTTCGTCTATGGCTTCTGTTATTGATTTTGTTCCTTTTGAGCTTTTTACACGCTCAATCAAATCTCCATACTGCTCTGTGCGCTCGGTAATTTGCGACACGGTTTGATTTAAAGGCGTATTTTCTTTGACAAGCTGCCGCAGTGCATCGGCAAAAGGCTCAGCTATATTCAGTCCGTAGATCATGTTCTCGGTGAGCTTAACATCATCGCTTAAAAACCCGGAGGCATAATTAAGAATTATTTCCGCGTCCTTTGACGATATACCGCTCTCTGTCATAGAGGTCTTGAGCTGTGCTCTGTTTTGCTCCGAAAGCTCTGCACCCTCCGCGCGCAGCAGCTCCAAAACGTCATACGACGTGCTGTTTTCATCTATTTTTGACGCCAGCTTATAGGATACGGTGTCGGCGGCATAGGTGACACCGACGTTTTTGACAGTATCTGTAAAGCCGTCGGTATTCATGGCTTTTGATACCCTTTCGGATTGCACAAAGGTATCAGCGGCTTCAACAGAGGTGCCCGCGCCCTCCAATACACCCGCAGACAGTGCACCGAGCACGGCGGAATATGCAACGTCACCCCAGTTCACGTTCTCGTGCGTACCTAATACGGCATTTTTGAAGATAGGGTCAAGTACCTCCTGCAAGCCCTCCTCAAAGCCCTCGGAAAGCATACTCGCGCCCAGCTTCATGCCGTATTTTGCGGCAATTTGCAGGTTTGCTCTGTTCATACCTCTGACAACATTATCTATTGCACCCGACAGCACATCATCGGTCAGTCCTCCGAGACTGCTGATACCGCCCAGCAAATACTGAAGTGTAGTTTCGGACAGACCTGTCAGCGCAGCATAAGCGTTTGCCTGACCTTTATCATATCCGTTGTTTATCATTTCGGCGTAGGCATTGCCTGACGCCGAGGCGCCCATTGTTGTCAAGCCCGCCATTTTCCCAAATGCCGAAGAAATCAGTATATTCGGTATTTGATTTCCGACTGTAACAGATAAATCATATGCACCTCTGCCAAATTGCGATTCTATGCTCTCGCGTACTGCCGGCGATGCAAACTGAACAGGCGACGGCGCAATATAATCGTCGCTGCCTTTAATCTGAGAGATAAAGCCCTTAATGCCGCTTGCCCACTGGTCGGGACCGGCATATGCAAGCGCAAACACATATTTTAAAGCCTCTTTATCCTCTAAATTCTCGGCAAGTGCAGCGCCCTCGCGAGCGTTTAAAGTGTATTGCATTTCCTTTAAATACTCGTCTGAAAGATTTGTGCCGTTTTCTATATCTTTTGCAAGATAATAGTTATAAGCCGCTGTTTCATCGTCTGTCAAATGAGAATAAAGATAATTGCCGTAAACCGTACCGTCCTCTCTGCTGCGAGCTTTTATTTCACCACTGTTTTCACGCGAATAGGTGACAATATTTCCGATGGGCTTTGCTCGAATTTCTTTTTGCCTATCTGTAAAAAATATCCCTCGGCTTCCTGCATGGTGGGATTTTCTATGCCTGCTCCGATATCGGAATATTTTTTAAAATCCTCCGCATTCAGCGCAGCATCTTTAAGCTTTTGTGCCGTTTCGACTTGCAGAGCCTGATGATAGTATGTGTTATATTCGTCCCAAAGCTCACTTAGCTGTTTACCTTTCCCGTCCAAGTTATTTTGATATTCATCCATACGCCTTATGCGCTCACTGCGTGAAAGATTTGCCCAGTCTTTTGATTTATCAGGCGCGTTGTCTTCAATTAGGTCAAGACGGCTCTGTACCTCGTCGCGCTTTGCTTTCCAGTCATCACTTGAAGCAGTTGCCCGCGCGTAGTCGTCATATGTCTTATATGTATCAAACAGCTTTATCGCACCGTCATATGCCGTTTTACTGCTGTCAAGAGAGCGGCGCAATGACTTCGTAAACTCATTGTCGTAAAAAGCCCCGTGTGTATCGAGCAGATAGTTCAGGCGCGACATGTTTTTTTGCTGATTTTCAAGTTTATCCCTAAATGAATTATAGCTGCTTTCGTCCGAAAGCTGTAAGGAGCTTAAGGTCTTATTGTCTTCATTGTACTTTTCTATAAGAGAGTTGACTTCACTTTCAGCTTTTTGAGCACGGTACTGCCGTATTCTGTTGATAGTTTCCGAATTTATATCATCCGACTTCCTGCGGTTTCTGTAATCGCGTATTTTATCGATAGTCGAAGCCATTGTAACCTCCGCTAAATATTATTTAATGCCTTGGAGCCTACGGATAAGCTCACCTTCTAAATCAAAATGATCCATAGCATACTGCATTATAAGATCCTTATCATACTCGTCCCCCACGCTGTCAATATAACGTGAAAGACCTGCATCGCCCTCTGTCTTATAAAGCTTCAGTGCTTTTTCATACATCGCCGACGTGGGCGTTTTCAGACTTGTACTTTTGCTGTTCGACACGCCTGTACTTTTACTGCCTGCCGCAAGGCTTGCCTTTTCAAGAGCCGCCTGCTGAGCCGCCTGCTGCTCGCTGAGCTGCTGCTGATACTCGGTAAACGCACGGTTATATGCGTCCGACCATATGGTATAATCTCGGTTTTGCTCATTATTGTACAGGTCGGCATAGTAATTTCTGTCATCTGCAAATCTGCCGTAGTCAAAGCTGCGCTCGCTGTTGTACATATTAGCGGCATAGTCCCGCTCGGCGTTATAGCGTGAAACTGCGTCGGCATACTCGCCGTATTCCGTGTTATATCTGTCCGCCAGTAATCCGTACTGATTTTGAAGATCTGAGCCCTCCTGATTGTACCGTGAAAGTGCAAGCTGGTAAAGCTCCGGTATAACATTGTTGAGCTGCTGTAAATAGGACTGATACGCCTGATTTCCCGCAGTTGCCGCATAAGAATTAGCATAGCCGCCTGTCAGTGCAGACGCCTGACCTATCGTATCAGTCATAGCCTGCCTTCCCTGCGTCATGTACATGTCCTTATACTGCCGGTAGAGCGCATCGGAATTTAAGTCATAGCTGAATTTCTCGCGGTTTAAAATTTTATTGAGCGCATCATTCATCTGAGCGCCGTAACTTCCGCCGTTCCAGTCGGGCACCTTATTGTTTTCAATATTTTTCAGCGCCGCTTCATAATTTTTCACCGAATCGCTTTCGGTATATCTGCTGTGTTCGTCGCGCAGTGCCTCAGCGCGCTTAACCGCGTCGCTTTTTTCATATTCTCTGTCTTTATATGTAAACGCCATAATCCTGCTCCTTTTTTATTATTTCCATGTACCGACGACATGGATAAACAATCTTGCGCTGTCCAAGGCTGTGTCCTGATTACTGTAAGACATGACTGTAACGACACTCACATCTCTGATATTATTATCCTTTGGTACAACATTGCACCAATTTGCAAAGTTCCACTGATGCGCCCCTGATCCGTACCAGTAGTTTTTCAGAGTAAACGGCAAAGCGATATCTGTCGTGCTGAAATAGAAGCTGCCTGTCGGCGTAAACTCCTGACTTACATTTGTTATTCCCCAAAGCTCTGCTCTGCCGTCGCGGTACTTGACATAGTTCCATATACCGCGCGTGCCTGTCCGGCTTATTTGATCGTATTCAGGCAAGGTACTGCCTGACTCATTTGCTGTTTCAAGGGTATTCAGCGCCCAGTTAAGCTCTCCCACAAGCTGCTTCAGGTACTTTGTAAGCTCAACTGTCTGCGATGCAGGAGAGGCAGTTTTAAGACTCGGTAAAATGAGATTATAGGGCATTTACATATCACTCCCCTGCTCAATTGCTTTTGAAATCGAAAATATCCTTGCGCCGCCTTTTCCCGTTATTTTAAGCTGAAAATGGTCGCAGCGGCGCGGGCGTATAGGCACTGCAAAGCTGCGCAGACTTGTTCCGATTACGGTACCGACGTTTATCCAGTCCCCGCTCGAATCATACTGAATGTACAAACGCACAACAGTGCCTATATCAAGCGACATGCGTATGAGCAGGCGGGATATATACTTTTTATCTATAACCGACAGACCCAGTGCACCGCTGAGACAATACCATTCTACCGGTTCGGTTTGGGGAGTACCCGTTCCGTTTACCGTCATTATCTTTTTCAGGTCGGCATCGATATAATACAGGTCGTCCCTGTAAGAGGCAAATGCCGCAGCATGGGTCCCGTCCTCTCTGTGCCACAGTCCGTTAGCTGCGTCGTATACAAACATACTGTATTTTTTTTCCGACTGAGTGTTACGCGCATGGAAATATAGTATTTATTATTAAACCTGCCGCCGCACGCGCTGTCATAGCTCACTGTACCGAGTGCTGCGGAGATAACGGACGGCAGACTGCCGTCGTAAATGCAGACGCCGTCCCTCGATTTGTAGAAAAGAGCCTCATTCACAATGGCAAGACTGTGCGCGCAGCCGTCCTGAACGCCGCGACAGCTTGTAATTTGAAGCTGAAAATTACTCGGATAATCTCCGTATACCTTGTATATGTAATTTTCCTTGAAAAACAGCGGATAGCCGTAATAGGTGACAGCTCCCGTCCACTTGCCGTCTGTGCCGCATGAGACGGCGTAGCTGTCTGTTGACAAACCCGAAAAGGAGTTCCAGTTTTTAAAATCGCCCAGCTTTGAGGCATAGATTTCGTTTATTTTATTTGCCGCGTCATACCTGCAGCCCCAAAGCCTGTTACCCGATTCAATTATATAGTCAAGGTCCGGCATTTCATTGCGCACTATCAGCGGATCGCCGTCCATAAAGTCAATAGATTCATTTAATGACGAAGTTCCGTTATATTTATATACGTCAATAAAGCAATAATAGTGTTCATCGCAGACATATCTTATCCGATAGCCCAAAACTCCCTTGACTATGATGTAATCGTTTTTTCCGTCCTGCTCGGAGTCAATAAAAACGTCATGTATCTCATAGGATGTCTTCAGACCGTACTCGTCGTTCAATACACTGTTTTCGTTTAATTTTATATTATCAAAGCCGGTGCAAACATGCGCTATCCCCGGAGAGGAGATTTTAATATACGTTTCAGTGACGTTCATCCACGACTCGGTTTCACTAAAATATTTTTTCAGTACGGGCGGATTTGAGGAATTGTCCATCCACATAACTGACGTATCGTCCGGCGGCGCGATTGTAGACAGTACGGTCAGTTCTTCTCCACTGCTGTCGCACATGTCAATCCACGCCGTAGAGCTGCGCGGCATCACAAAGGAAAATTCTATATTTCCTCTATCTTCCGTATCCAGCGTATTTATATATTTTTTGTCAGGCAGAATAATGACATATGCGCCCATCGACACAAGCTGCTTTTGCCCCGACATCAAAGACATGTTCACTGTCGTTTCACCCGCGACAAAATTCACACCGTCTATATAGCACAGCATATCCTTGGCGATAATACCCTGCGGATTTTCGGCGGACACATACTCCCCGCGCGTTTTTCTGGACGAAATTGTCGGATAAAAAGAAGACGTCATATTCTCCATATCATAAAACTCCGCTTCGCCTATGCGCGGATTGTGATTGTACCCGCCGAACGTATCAATTACCTCGCGTACTGTTTGTATTTCCGACAATAACGGGTATTGCATGAATATACCTCCTCAAAAAAACTTTATGTCGCTATTGCGGGGCATGTGCGTTCTGTTGTACCAGCTTGAAAACACCGCAAGCTGTGTATTGTACAGCGCGGTGCTGTTGTTGTATTTTGCATACTCTGCATTGCCGTAATCTATTTTCATTGTAAGATATGTAATATACAGCTCGTCATACGGAGCATCCGCCAAAAGCTGCGTTGACAGCGGCGTATCTGCACCGTAGCCTTTAAAGCTGACCGCGTTTGCGGGCGGGTCTTCATGCGTATCCGTAATCTCGTTTTTTATTATACCGTCCAAAGCAGACAGCCACGCAATTTTCTGTTCCCGTGTAAAATCGTTAGGACGCAGTTCATCAGCTCTGTTGATTGCCTCGATTAGTTTCATGCTTTTTCTCCTATGAAGAAGGGGAGCTGTAAAAGCCCCCCTCTTTTAAAGGCTTTGTCAGCCTCTACTCTGAGCACCGACTTCAAATTCGTATGCCTCACTGAGCATATTCTCCTGATGCTTGAGAACATCCGCCACGCATATCGGCACATCTACCTCAACACCTCGCTTTATAAGCCAGGTGCGCTGGTTTACCGATACAAAAACGTCGTCCTCCTCTTTTGAAGTTCGCGGAATACGGATTGTAACCGTTTTGGCATGTGCCGCCGCCTCTGACGCGGTATTATTTTTTTCTTGAGCCATGGCTTTATTTTCTCCTTTTATCAGTTAGCGGGCGCTGTCTCGAATTTCGGCGAGCAGGATTCAACACGAACAAGGTAATTGGGAATAAGTATTTCCGCTGTTTTGAGCGCTTTCCAGCCCACGGACGAGCGCTGGTCGAGCGGGTCTGACGTACCCGCAGAGCCTTTCTGCTTGACGATTGTCTGAAGTCCGCCGCCCGTAACCTCTGTTACGCCGTAAGCTCCGTCACCGAAGAAAAGCGAGCCGAACACAGAGCGATAAACAGCGGGATTTTCGCCTGACGCCGCTGTTTTTACGGGGCAAGTATTATCGTTATATATTTTTGCCTCAGACGACTGAACAAAGCGCACGCCCGCAATTTTTCCTATTTCACCGCTGTACAGGTTCTCAGGCGTTGCATATTTGTGTGCGTCTATCCATTCGGGGTCACGCATGAGGTCATATGCAACATAAGGATGAATAACTGCAATGTAATATCCGTCTACGGTGGGCGCGTTCTGCGCGCGCAGCTTTGCAACGACCTGCTGCACCACGTCCACAGTCAGCTTACAGGTTGCGTCAAGTCCGCTGCGCGTTGTCACCTCTGTTTCGGTATCGCCTGATTTTTTAGGACAATAAGTGACATTTGTTCCGCTCTGGAGCACGTTGCGCACAACAGTGTCAAGAGTTGCTCCCGCCTGTCTACCGAGTATCTTTGTAGCCTCCAAAATGGTGTTGTCAAGCGCGGTCAGCTCCAGCATGTCGGACTGGGTGATGTAATCGCCGTACTGAGAAACCGTTGCCGTGACAGTGCTGACGGTGAGGCTTTTGCCGTCCGGAGTCACGCCCTCCGTAAGCGGGGTTGTAGCCTTGGGAAGCGTCGCAAACTTGCGAAACTCAATATTCTTGCCTCCGTTTTGGGGAATCGGGCGCTTCTGCCCGAACTGGTCGTGCACAAGCTGAGGTCCCGCCTCGTCGATAAGGGTCATGTCATAAAAGGTTTTCATTTCGGCAGACAGCCCTGATAGAAGGGTAGTCTGCACTTCATTTGCAAAAAGCTGAAGGTTAAGTGTGTTTTTCATTTGATTATCTCCTTTATTGTTTTTGTGTGAGGAGATATATTCAAGTCCGAGCTGCGGCTTTCACGGCTCAAAACCGTATTTTCTCTCCTCTCGCAACCCTGCGGATAATTTCCGCACGGTCTTGCTTTGAAAGCTGTGACACATCGCTCTTTATGACTGCGCTGGAGCGCGAGTCTGTTCCGTTTTCATTCGGTCTTACGCTGTTGGCAAGTATTTTGTTTGTAAGCTTTTGCTCAACGGTTTTGGCGGTGTACTGCATCGCAGCGGGAATAAGCTCGTCCTTATGTACAACGGTATACGCCGTATCAACGTCTATTCCGCTGCGCAAAAGGTCTGCAAACTTGGGATTTTTAATCTCTGCCTCAAGGTCAAGAGAGGGATATTTCGCCTTTGCCGCTGCTGCCTGTTCAAGCCAGCCTGCGTAAATGCGCTTTGCATTTTCCTTTGCGTGCTGACTGTCTATTTTTGCCTTGAGAGCCGCGTTTTCACGCTCCATCTTGCGTATCGCCTTGAGCTGCTCCACCGTTATGCCGCGCTCAATCGCCTCGTCCTCATAATAAGAGTCATCTTCCTCGATAGCCCTGTTCAAAGCCTCTGTATCGGAAGCGTCCACACCGTATTTTGAGGACAGCATTTGCAGAGTCGGCGTGAGTTTCTCATATTTTTCGACAATTTCCTTAGAGTTTTTAAGCCTCTTTTGAACAGTTTCCTGCACACGTCTGTCGTAAAGGTCTTTATAATCGCCTTTTATAAGCTTTTCAAACTCCGCCTCTCTGTCCGCAGTCTGCACGGTATTGCCGTCACCGTCTGTGAGCCTTACCTGACCGCCGGCGAGACGGTCGTCCATATCCTGCTTGCCGTAAATCACACTTGCAAGCGGATTTTTTGATTCTGCCGTAATTTTCGAGCCGGAGACACCCGAAACCTGTTTTACTCCCGCTGTACCGTCCGCTCCCGTGTCACCTTCCGCAGCAGCCGCGCCGTCGGCAAAAAGCTGCAGGTCAAGCGTTAGGTAATTGTTTGTATCTTTCATGCTTACTCCGTTTCTGCCCGTACCGTGGGCGAATCGTTGTGTAAAAGGCGCAGAATAAGCCGCAGCACGTGCTAAAGCTCTGCATTCAGCAAAATATACTGCGGGTAGGTCTGCGCCAGCAGCCGAAAACCCGTCTGTATTATTTCAAAACAGCGCCGCAGTTCAGCCTGCGCCCTTTTCTTTGGAATACAGCAAACACTCGCGTATCCATGCTCTAATATTATCACAGGCTTTTTTTGAAGGGCACCCCTGATATAAATATTTTTCACATATTCCGCCAGAGTCTGCACAAGAATGCTCACAGCCGAGCAGATGATATCCTGCCCGATAGGAGCAAAGCCTGCGTGTCCGCAAACCGTAAGCCTCAGCCGCCTATGCGATTTATCATAATAAAAGTCTATATTTGTCATATTAATCGGGTGCGGTCAAACCCGCCGTGCGCGCTCTTGCTTCCTTTGTGACTTTAGACTCATCTCCGACATGTTCACCTGACAACATCGTTGCCGCAGCAGCCGGAACACCTGATGCAAACTGTGCTGCAAGTTCGTTTGCAATATTGCTTCCTTTCAACTCATCAACCATTTTCGCAAGCATCAGCATTTGCTGCTGCATCTGCATCATCTGATTATACATTCCGCCGTTTTGCGATATGCGCTGCATTATAAACTGCTTGCGGTCAAAATCCATCATTTCAAGGCAGGCAAGCGCCTGGTCGGCAAGCTGCGGATTGAAAAATCCCGCGCCGTAAAACTCAAGCGCCAGCTCATTCTGGCTCATTTTGCTGTACGGGCTTTGCTTTTGCGCCGTCACTTCAATGTCAAACTGCGGCAGTCTGAAGCCCATATCAACACCCATGTCAACGCCCTGGCTCTGCGGGACAATGCCCGCGTTGCTGAACCGCACATACTGCGCAGCTCCGTTTTCTCCCATAATACGAAAGCAGCGCGGCAGGTCATAAAACTGCCGAATCAGTTCTATAATCATCAGACACATTTTTCTGAACGCCCTGTACGCCGCACGGTTATTATCCCGCGACAGCTTGCTGCCGGCCTCCTGCATTGCCGCAATGGCAGACGCCGCCGTAACTCCCGAGCTTGTGCCACCTGTGGAAATATCGCGGTTGCCCGTCGTCTCCTTGAGCTCGTCAATTTTATTATTGAGCACATCTACATAAATGCCAGACAGCGATTTGCCCGTCTCCGGCAAAATACTGTCCTGTCCTAAATTGCCGTCAACGTGTATAAACCTCTTTGTACGGTCGGCATATTCCTCCTCGCTGACACTGCCGTCACCGCGTATAAAATAGCGCGGAGCGGCATTTGCCAGCATATTTTCCATGACCGCCTGGTTTCCGCGGTCGATATATGCCTGAGCGTCCTTCCCGATATCTATATACCCGAAGCCTGTCGGCGTGCCCTCCACCTGGTAGAGTGTGTCAAAGATAAACGGATACATACCGTGGTCGTACCATCCTCGTTCCCTCAGCTGCGGGTCGTTCTCGGTTGCAAACAGTACTGTATCATTGACATACTTGCAGTAATGCAAAAGCTTTTTGCCGTTTTGATATTTATGATAGTACCAGTCTATAACAACAGATTTGTTGGTTGTATCAACACTGTCGTCATAGGTATATTTTGCAATATCGGGCAAGGACGTGCCGAGCTTGCCTTCAAGAGACGGATAGCTCTGCAAAAGCAGGTCGTTGTCGCACAGCTCTACATGAAACAGGTTGGAGGATCGCTGTATATCGGTGATACCCGGTTCCCAAAACAAATTTAAAAGGTCTACCTTACAGATTGAAATATCCCCAAGACCCGCCAGCTTTGACTTGTCCCAGAAAACGCCGTAAACACCCGTACCCGTTTTCAGCTTGTACATCCATGTATCGGAATAGACCTGCTCATAATCGCACTGATCCAAAATAACAGGGATTACGGAAGTAAGCATCTGTGCCTGAGCTCGGTCGCCCTCCTCACGCGGCAGAATATTCGGAGACGGAAAGCTGTCCATTGCATCGGCATGCTTATTTGCAATACAGTTAAAAAGCCATGCGGATACAGGCTGTATTTCGCTCTTTTTGTCACGCATACACTCCCAGTGACGCAGCTTATACCACTGCTCATTTTCCACTATCTTTCGTTCAAGATTTGCCTTGCCCTCCTTGTATTTTTGCAGGGTCATGTTGGCAGCCCGGAGCTGCGCGCTTCCGACAGCCAGTGTCTCGAGCTTTCGGTCTGAGGCAAAAACCCGCATATTATCAGCGTCGGTCATACCGTTATTAAAAGCAGCTGCCCCGCCGGACGGCAAGGCGTCATTATCCTTTTTCCGTTTGCTGAAAATTGCCATATTATCCTCCGATTATCTCTATTTTTCCCCGTCTGGGCTTTTGTGTTATATCCTTTTGCGCAATATCTAAAAAAAGCGATTGCGGGGTTGTATTATAGTTATCCGCCGGTGTCGACATACGCGGCTTTATAGGTCGGCTCATAAAAAGATAGCGCGCCTCATCCGCAGCATGGTCCTCACCGCTCGTGTCAAGGTCCTCTGGGCGGTTATCATCATACATCAAAAGAGGTATTGTACGAATAAATGCCTTACAGTTTTTAAAGACATAGAACATCGCAAATCCGTTTTCGTCAAATGCCATACGATAGTGCATCTGCATCCAGCCCGCAATTCGCTCATGGTCGCCCGGCGAAAAATACACATGATATTTTGCCGCGCGCTCTGCCAGCGATTCCCCCGTCTGCGCATCCCAAATCGCAGGGTCGGCAACGCCGTTTATGCGCTTTCCCCTAAGCCATCGATGCTCGCACTCTATGCGGTGTATTTCGGAAAACACTTTGTCGGGTGTCCACTTAACACCCTCATTGGGAGTTTTGGTGCAGCCGTACAGCTCCAGTATTCTGTATATCACTCCGTCGTCGCTGACGGTATTCCAGGAGCAGGAAAACGGTTTGTTATATCCCCAGTCAAAAGAGCGGTATATGTTCCAGTGTTCGGGAATTTCAAACGGTTCTATAACGTGCGTAAATCGGCGGTCTGAATAGTGTTCGGGCTTATCGGCAAATTCCTCGAAAAACTGACCTTCATACACATCCCACGAACCATAAAGCCACGCTTCACGCAGCTTCGGCGGCAGTGCTTCAAGCTGACGCACATAATCCGGCTGAGACTGCATCAATACGTCGTTGTCCGTCACAAGCGATTGGATAAAGGTATAGTCGCTTTCGTCTTCGCCCTCATCATACCGTCTGTCGATAAAAATACGCTTTATGTACTGATGCCCCTGTCCGCCCGGATTACAGGTGTAGTACACACGCTTGGGAAAATCATTTACTCCGCGAAGACAAGCGGTTATCGTCTTCATCTGGTGCTCGGAAAGCTGCGTTGCCTCGTCTAAAAATATGACATCGTACTCCACGCCCTGAAGTCTGTCGAGGTCGGCGTCCTTTGCACAGTATGCAAAATTTATTGTACTGCCGTTTTTGAATTTGAGTATCTTGTCCTTATCATTGTATTTTGCAATATTAAAAAGCTCAGTGCGCAGAATATTTATATGATTGTTTATAAGCTCGGGATAGGTTCGCCGCACGATTAAAATACGTATGCCGGAATAGTAGAGCGCAAGCAGCTTGGCTTTGGCACGAACCGCCCACGATTTACCGCCTCCCCGAGCTCCGCCGAACCCGATATGCTTTGTATTTGCTTTTAAAAACTGCTTTTGTTTATCGCTGGGGTTACCTATAATGACATTTGACATTTAACATCACCACTCTTATTTTGCATAATCCCGAGCGGTCTGCGTCATGACAACGCTGACTGCTCCAGCCTCGCCCTCCGGCTGAGCCTGGCGTTTCAGGTTAGCAATTCGCGCCTCCTGCTCTCGCATATCCGCGTCCGATTTGAGCATCTGTATCTCTTTTATATCCTTGAGCGCGGCTGTGAGCTGACGGTATACGGCAAGGTCACCGTCCGGTATCTGCTCCAACGATTTTTCAAGCTTGTCTAAAATCTTATCGGTAATTGTCATTATACGAGACACACGGCGTGCCTGAGCATCGGACAGGGCGGTAAGTGTTTTTGCATAAGTTTTTTTCAAATATTGCTTGCGCTGCTCCACCCACCCCTCTGCCTTTGAATGATTTGCTATTTGAGTAGAGGTAATCTTATACTTTAAAGACAGCTTACGATAGCTTGTATCGGTTGTCACATATTCGGTTTTTATTTTGTTCCAATCCATCGAAAACCCCTTTCTTTATGATTGTATATTAAGTGTTCTCTAAATTACACCCATATAAAGCAAAAAAGAGAAAGGCTGATTCCTTTCCCTTCACTTTTCATATTTGGAATAAAGCAGTGCAGCGACCATACACGCGCTTTTATGCTTTACGCAATGGCTGTTTATATACCGCATCATATCACCGCGCCCCGAAAAGGATAAATGAAGCGTTGAATTATCCTGTACTCCCTCACAGACAATACTATTTAATTTGCAGGATTTGAAAAACGGGCACTTTATTCTTTCTGTTATATAATCTGCCATTATGTATGCTCCTCTGCTAAGGTTGTGTGATGAGCGACGGTAATGTTTACCTGCCCGCCGCAATGCAAGCTTGTTGAGCTGTGCGGTTTTATTTTCTGTATGCCTTCAAGATAAGTACAGGGGCGTTTGACGCCGCCCATAGCCGGGGTATCGGCGCAGACTTTGCAGCACTCGTCGCAGACAGGCACGCCGTCGGGATAGCTGTGCTTATAAAGCGCCGTGCAGGGCTTTAGCCTGTCACGCGGTACGTACCGCCCGCAGTCAAGGCAGGTCACGGCGCCTCCTTCAGCTTGCCGCTGTCCGCAAGATAGGTATACCAGCCGTAGGAGTAATTTGTGCCGTGAGCTTTGTTGTACTGACTGACCTCATACTCTATCTCGTCAAGGCAGTGCGGTATCCTTATATCGGGCAGGCGGGGCGGGGCGCATCTCATTTTCTGCTTTTTTATTGCCTCTTTGCGGCATTCGGGGCAGTATTTGACGCGCCGTCCGTCCGGCAGGGCTTTGCCGCATTCGGCACAGACGGGCGGAGGTCTGTGCGCGCGGTAATACTCACGGCTGCGGCGGCGCTGCATCTCCTTCACACATTCGGGCGAGCAGTACACCGTCTGTATAAGCCCGCTTTCAAATTCTCTTTTACATACCGGACAGGTTTTTATCATTGCCGGCCTCCTTCTTTCAGATAGCTCTCTATAACCTGCGCCGCGCACTGCCAGCCGGTGCAGACCTGCGCCTCATATCCCTGCTCCCGCAGTGCGGCTATCCACTCCTCCTGCGGCTTTGTCGCCCTGTTCTTTCCCGCCTTCAGCTCTATGTACAGTCCGTGCCGCGCCCCTCTTGCAACGGGCAGGCACAAATCGGGCACTCCCGCTTTCACACCCTGACGCTTCAGGCTTGCCGCCTCCGCCGCGTTCCTGCTCCCGCCGTTGGGGATATGGTATAAAAGTCTCAGCTGCGGGTATTTTGCAAGGTGCATTTGCGCCCACAGCATCAGCGCCGCCTGCTCCGACGCCTCGTACTGATGTCTTTTCATTTGTTTTCGCTCCTTACTTGTCCATTTTGTCGTAATCTTCGGGTTCAAAATCCATGCCGATTTGTTCATTTACAACTCTGTCAACGTGCGCCCAAAATACAACGTCCTGTTCTCGCTCTGCTCCTATTTCTTCAACCGCTTGTATAAGCTGTGCAAGCCGCTTTTTGCCAAAGCCGAACTCTTGATTTAACGCTACGCAAAACAGCTTGAATATCCGACGCGTCATGCTGCCTGACTGCCGTTTAAATTCCTCCGCAACTCCCCGCGCGTATCATTTGCTTTTTGCTTTAGCGTGAATTTGTTATAATGTGCTTTCATACTTTTTATTTTTACTCGCTTGCAACTCTTTTTCTGCTTCTGTAATTTCTTTATAGTACCGTTCAAAATCTTCTCGTGAAATAGTAATAATTCCTATATGCAATGAGCCGAATTTTTGAAACCTGTCAATAGTGACGGTTTTTTCATCTTCTGTTATGACTTTTGCGAAAATCGAAAATTCGTTTATCAGTCCTCTTGCCTTGCAAATATGTGTAAAATATCTTTCATGAATACAAGGCAGCTCAATAATGTGGGTTTTGTCTTTGAAATATCTGCAATCCATTTCGACTGTATCAATTAATTGGTCTCCCCACTCAGTGCACTCTACTGCAAGTTCTTGATTTCTATCGCACAAATCATAATGAATACATTCTTTACAAGTCATTCTGTTTCTCCTTTTTCCTCCATCCTTGTCCCGCAGTTCGGGCAGCGTGTGCGTTCAATATCCCACTGCTCATAATCGTCCGCGCTGTGCCCCCAGCCGCAGACGCTGCATATTTTCATCGGTCTGCCGATATCGTCCGTCTCCCATATCCACTCGCCCGTTATATCCTGCGTCTTATCCTCGCGCAGAGACAGGCAGATGCATATGACGGCAATTCCCCAGCAAGCCGCCCGTTATAAAGCCCGATATAAACAACAGCATTTTCTATTCCTCTTGTCCTGCTGTTTTAATTTCCACAGCTTTCGCAGCAGCGCCTGTCACCGACCGCATAATACCGCTCGCCCTCATAAATCTCACTCCCGCAGCACTCGCACTCAAACAGCGACACCGGCTGTGACGCAAGAAAGCTGTCCGTATCACGTACTAAGCTGTCCGAATAAAATGTTCTCATATTCTGCCACCCTCTATATTTTTTCCTCTCTCCGTGTCACGCTTTATCTCATACTCCCAGTAGCCGTCGTTATTCTCTATTCCGCGCTCCCTGTACCTCTGAAAGCATTTCTGTACGTACAAAAGCTTTTCGGTGCCGACAGAGCAGCCCATTTCATCGCTTCCTCCAGCAGCTCGCAGTTATCCCCGTTCATGCCGCCCAGCGGACGGTATAAGTCCTGCACGGCTGTCAGCTCATACGGCGACGGCTCTCTGTCCCACAGTGCCTTGAACAGCTCCGCACGCGCGCGTTTGCATGTTGTTGTTCTTTTTGTATATTTACTTTTCTTTTTTCTTTACTTTCCTCTTCTTTACTTTGCCTTAAAATGTCGGCATTTTTTGAAGAAATGTTTACATTTTCGCCCGAAATACATACATTTTCGGAAATTTGGGCGCACTTTAACAAGAGGTATGCCTTTTCGACCTCCACTTTCTTTCGGCGGCTGACTGCCTCAAGGTATCTTTTCTGTATCCCGACCGACGTCAGTATATGATACCTTTCAAAAAGCTCTCTGTCGAATATATCCTCTCCTGACTGCGGCACTCACTATTTCCGAAACAACGCCTGCACCCGCGCCGCAAAAGCGGCTGAACAAAAGCGCCACCTCGTTTGTCCATTCACAGTAATAACCCTGTCCTCCGTATATACGCTGGAACAGCTTGACGATTACCGCAAATCCCGTCAGTCCGAACTCTGCCTCAATCAGTTCAAATTTCTCATCAAGATGTACGTCGAGCGGAAAATATTCAAGTCCGCTCTTCATTCTCTCCTCCTAAAACGGTAAGTCTTCGTCCTCAGACACCGCCGCCGTCTGCTCCGGCGTGTCCGCCGCGCTCTCGCGCTTACTCCCGGCAAACATTATTTCGTCAGCTATGACCTCAAAAGCCGTGCGCCGGTTCCCGTCCTTATCCTCGTACTTTCGCGTCTGTATCGACCCGACTGCCGTTATGAGCTGACCCTTGTCGAAGTATTCCGCCGCAAACTCCGCCGTTTTCCGCCACGCGACAGCGTTTATAAAGTCTGTCGGGTACTGCCCGTCCGCGTCCTTATACCCCCGCTGCACCGCGATTGTAAACTGCGTGACGCTCACGCCCGACGGCGTTGTTTTAAGCTCCGGCTTTGCCGTAAGCCTGCCCGTCAGTATTGCCTTGTTGAGCATAATCCTGTTCCTCCTTCATTGTATATTTTGCAAAGTATACCGTGTCTCCAAACCTGTTCTTTGACTTTACGGTCTCGCTTGCTATGGAAAAGCCGTTTCTCCTTAAGTCGTTTATGCGGCTTGCAAGCCGCATCACTCCTAAGCTCTCCATAGCCTCAAGCGCGGTTATGCTTCCGTTTCGGGTTATGTAGTCTATAATCCTGTCGCACTGTGTGCTCATCGCTTTCCTCCGTTCTTATTTTTTGCAGGCGGGTCTGCCTTTCCACTCCTCCAAAAGCAGCGACAGCTCCTCCGGCGTTGCCGTCTCTATGCCCTGCTGCCTGCACTCGCGCACCGCAAGCTCTATAAGCCGCGACATCTGCGCGCTGTCATACTGCGACGAGCCGTAATAGCACATGATATTGGTGTACCCCGCAAGCTTGGACGACTGGAGGTCGTCGCACACCCAGCCCAAGCCGTTGCTCTCCCATATCTGTATGAACCGCTCCGCAGCGTCAAGCCGGCACGGAATGATGTAGTAATTCCCGCCTACATCCTTTATTAACTCCCTGTATAATTGTACACTTGAAAAACCGAACAAAACGGACAATTTATTCATCAGCGTCCAAAAATATGCGTTGGCGTCAAGACTGCGCTTTTTACAGTGCCTTTTGACCGTCAGCTCGTACTCACCGCGCTCAAGTCCCTCCACATACCGTATGAGCCCGGGCAGCACGCTCATGAATTTGTCCTTTTCAAATACTGTTGTTTTCACGTTCTACCTCTGCACGCTCTGCCATACAAAGCAGCGTTTTTCGCTTTGCTTTTCGCGCTTGAGCGAATTGTTCAGTATCGCAAGCCCGACTATACGCTTGTCCTTTATTGCTATTTTCTCTACGGAAAATCTGTCGTAGCATTTGCCGTTTTTTAAATTTATGTATTTAAGCGGCACAAAGATGTCGGGGCAGGTATACAGCTCTCTGCCTATACCCCAGTTGAAGCAGGCGCGTTTAAAGCTGTCGCTTGCTTCTCCCTTTTCCGGCTCGCTGTTGCTCTCGCTCCCGCAGTCGCTTTTGTACAGCCAGCGCGCCTCCTTGTCCGGCTCGGCAAAATTACTGTTTATACCCACGCGGCAAAAGAGGTTGCCCTTGCACTCGTAGTGCTCCCGCTGCCAGTTCTCCGCGCCCACTGTGTCGTCAAGTATGTTCATGTCGACACGTGCGTTTTTATACAGCAGCAATACTGCGCCGTCCGCCCTGACCTTTTGCACCCGCACGTCGATGTCCTCCGACGTTAAATCTCGAAACGCTATCATTTCCTGTCCCTCACTTTATCTGCATATTCAGCTTTTGTTTGAGACTGCATCCGCTCACCCTCTGCCCGGACAGCAGCAGCTTTTTGACCGCGGCTTTGTCTATCTGCGGCGGCTGCGCCTTTACAAGCTCGGGGTGATTTGCGCAAAGCTCCGTTACATCATCGTCTATCTCCACGCTCGCGCTTTTGCGGAAGGTGATTTTATTCCGGGAGGTTTCCAGCGTCTGATACCCGACTGACAGAAGACAGTCGGACAGATATCGCTTCAGTCTCTCGGCGCTTTTCTCCTCTGCCCTGCGGCGCATGCAGAGCGCCTGCTCCTCCGCCATCAGTGCCGCCGACTCATAAAGCTGCTGCTTTTATGATACAGGCGATATTGTCCGCCTTTTCCTCAAGCTCGCCCTCGATACACGCCAGCGTGTCCCCGACAGCCTCCGGCGGTATCTCGCCGTTTTCCGTCATCTCTTTAAATTTCAGATATTCCTCTTTTATATCGTAAAGTCTCATGCCGTCTCCTTTGCAGTCCGCACCCAAACCGTCTGAACGCCGAAAGCCTGCGCGTCCTCATGGTTTTCAAAGTAGATGTCTATACGGTTACCCTTTATAGCGCCGCCGCAGTCGTGCACCGTATAAATCCCCATGCCCGATATCTCCACCTGCGTGAAGGGCGGCAGCACCGAAAAGTCCGCCGCTATGCTCACGCCCTCCGAAAGTTTCGCGCCCGTCGCGCTTTCCGCCTGTCCGTCCGGCTTGTCCGTGCCCCAGCGTCCGTTGCACTCGGTACATTTGCAGTACGCCGTTGCGGTAAACTGCGTATACCCGTAGGTTTCCTCTATGCGAAGCTCCCGCTCGGCACTGTCTGTTGTCTCCCGCTCGGCAGCAGTATTCTGCGCCTTGTCCCGCTCGGCGGGTTCTCTCAAATATTCCCGCTCGGCGGCATTTGATATTGTGTCCTTGGCAGCGGCGTCCGTATTTCCCGCGCCCTGCGCAAACGCACGACCGATAAGCACCCCCGCCGCCGTGAATACCGCCGCCGCTGTCACGCACAGCGCGACAAAGCGGCACAGCCGCATTTTCAGCGTTATATATTTCATTGCTCTGCTCCTTGATTTTTTATCTCTTTTGTGGTATCATGTCTGTGATAAAGATTTTTCTGCCGTCTTTATTCACTCGGCGCTGCGTGCTTCCTCACGCGGCGCTTTCTCTTTTGCCTCCGTGCTGTCCGCAAGACCCAGCTTTATGAGCTTCTGCCTGTTGCGTATGAGCTTTTCAACGTCTATGCTCCACGCTTCAAACGCGATTTCCGCATCGACGTGATACGGGATTACCGTCATTACATTGCGCTCGCTCTCAAGCTCCCTTGCTTTCTTTTTCAGACGTATAGCCGTTATTTCGCTGCACCCGAATATCTGCATTATCTCCTTATTGCCGATATACATTTTATAGTACGCCTTTATTGCCGCCTCTGTATCCGCTATCATCGGGCGGCGAGTCTTGATTTCCTGCATTGCTCTCACCTCCCTATTCCTCGGAAAACAGCTCTGAAATTTTGCAGTCAAGCAGCCTTGCGATTTTTTCGCAGGACGGCAGGGACGGGTTGCGCTTGCCCTGTTCTATCCAGCAGAGCATCGCCTGCGTTATGCCCGCCTTATCCGCAAGCTCCGACTGTGTCATTCCGTTTTTCTCCCGTATTCTGCGTATATTTGCCCCTATGCTCATTCTTCCTTCCACCTCCCGACAATCACGGCTATCAATGCTATATTCGCCGTAATTACAAGCACGTCCAAAATAATCCCGAACATTGTTTTGCTCCTTTCTTAAATATATTGACAGGAAAAAAATACTGTGCTATACTTACCTTGAGGACACAAGGGGCGTTTGCCCCTTGCCCCTCAGCTTATCAGGCGGTTGATTAAATCAATCAGCGCTTTGATAAGGTTGAGTATGGCGGTGAGCAAGACAACGATTTGGAGTGTTGTGTCTTGCTTGCCGTTTCTCTTTTTCCCGCTCATTACTGCTTGTCCTTTCCTTTATTTATTAAGGTCTTGCCCCTTAACATGGTTATATTATATCATGGCATACCGCGAGTTCCTCGCGGTATGCCATGGCATACCGCGTTTGTCAATAGTTTTTTGAAAAAAATTTTGCTTTTTTTACGGGCATTGATTTTTCACGGCTCCTGTGATATTATTTAAACGAATGTTTTAACATGGTTATATTATATCTCATAAAAATGAGATAGTCAACGCTTTTATCTTGTTTTTATGAGATTTGTATATCTGCACAAATACATAAGTCTTATTTTAGTGAGATTACACAGTTTGGAGTTAATATGAATTTTTGGGATATTTTTTATGATTTATGTAGTAGAAACAATATAAAGCCAAACCCTCTCGGCAAAAAATTAGGTTTTTCATCAGGAACTATGACTTTATGGAAAAACGGAACTATCCCTAATGGTGAAACCTTAAAAAAAATAGCTGATTATTTTAACTGTTCCGTTGACTATCTTCTTGGAAGAACTGACACACCAAACGTCAGCGGTGATTTAGACAGCAAAGAAAAAAGGCTTGTCGCGGCGTACCGCAACAAGCCTGAAATGCAAATGTCTGTTGACATATTGCTTGGATTAAGTGATGGTGAATTTAATAAAAAAGCCATTGATGAACCCGGAAAAACCGTTGTCGCTAAAATTGCCGCTTTCGGAGGAGGCGTCAGCACAAAGGTTTACAAGGAAGGCGAAATAGACGAAGAAAAAATCAGGAAACTTGCAAAAGAGCGGGAAGTTAAAGATGATTTTTAAAAATATAAAAATTGATCAACAAACTTATAGAGCAGCGTAGGATAAAACCTGATGAACACGAAAAATAATTGAGTGAGAAAAAGATGATAATAGCATACTTAATTCTGTACATTATAGTAAATGAGCTCATATATAGTCGCTATGTTTTTCGAGATATGGGAATAGAACCCTTTCCGTATGCCGCGTCTGTATTTTGCACGGTTTCACACTTATTTGTATTGGTAATTAATATATGGTATGGCGGATTGATTTTGGGAATAATCTTATTTTTATTTCAAATGTCCGGATTATTACATGCAACAATCGGCTGGATATTATTAATGCCTATATCAATCAATAGCAATTCAAGCTCGTGTTGAAATTTGCTAAATCTGAAATTTGGTATTTACCCTTAGTAATGATTATTACTGTTATCTTTTGCATTGTATCTTTTTTCACAACTGAATTTTCTTCATTATATGATTACATAAAGCAAAATACCATTATTTTAATACCGATAGCTATCATTCTTATTTTGCTTTTCATTATTAGATATTTTGTGAACAAACATATTGATTAATTATACTACACGAAAACCGGCTAATATGAAGTTTCTAAAATTATTGAATAAAGCTTTAGTATTTTTTATTCTATCAGTTTTATTGTCTATTATCTGTTACGCGCACGGCGGCAAAACCGATGCAAACGGCGGGCATTACAACAGTTCTACCGGAGAATACCATTATCATCACGGATATCCTGCTCACCAGCATCCCGGCGGCATATGTCCGTATTCTTACGATGATAAGACAGACCATTTAAACGGTCGCAGTTATAGTGACGATTCAAATAAGTCAAACAACAATTATTCCGATTTTAACAGTAGCGTAAATAACTTTAAAGACTCAGAGCGAATAAAGAATTCACAAGATAATAGAAAAACGGTATCAGAGCAAAAGAAGGATAAAAGCATTGCCTACTTTGTTTTGCTGTTAATAATTATCGCGATTGTTTATGGTCAATTTTATGTGTATATAGAAGACAAAGTTAAAAGACGCTTTAAAAACTTTTAAACTTTTCAGAAACATCGTTACACCTGTTGCGATTGCTATATCTCTCGGTATTTCATGCGTTCTTTACCAGGTCTATCCGAATATAGTTTTGGTGTTATCCGATAAAGAGATAATTGATGCATGGCTATTATGGTTATTTATAGCTGTAATATTATGTATAGTTGAATTTGTATTATTTACATATGGCATCTACGTTATATTGAAAGATAAAGCCCCTGTAACAGTCGAAGATATACGTAACCATCACGCTGATAGTGTCGAAAGACGTTTTGCAACACTAAAGCTATTTGAATACTTTTTATTGCCGGTTTCAATCATTATATCTATCGGTTTGGCAATTTTTTTCTATTCGGCTTATCCCGATATTGTAATATTTATATCCGATATAGAGATAATCGAAGCAGGGTTAATGTGGGTATACATAACATTAATATTAGGTTTAATCGAGTTATTTTTATTGCTCTATTCGTCAAAAGACCAATAATTCTTAATTACAGGAGAACTTATGCCGATATATAAAATGCAGGGAAAAAAAGACGGCTTGCAAAAATACCGCGTGCGCATAAATTATACGGACCGCAGCGGCAAGCCCCGCCAGCTCGACCGCGTGGCATACGGCGCGGAAGCTGCCAAAGAGCTTGAACGGCAGCTGTCGGCGGAGCACAGCGGGAAAGCGCCCGCGCCGAATAAAGCTCTAACCGTATACAAGCTTTACAACAGCTATATAAATGTAAAGAAAAACGAAATACGGGAGACCTCCTTAAACCGAGTGGAAAAAATCCTGTCCAATCATGTGCTGCCGACGCTAAAGGACATAAAGCTCAGCAAGCTGAACACCGAGATATTGCAGGACTGGAAAAACCACATAGAGCAAAAAGGGCTTTGCATAGTCACCAAAAAGAATATTTACGGTTATTTCAGCGCCATGCTGAATTTTGCCGTAAAAATGGAATACCTGAACTCAAACCCGCTGACCAGGGTCGGCAATTTTAAGGACGCATATATAAAAAAGGAAAGTATCGACTACTACACCGCAGACGAATTTAAAAAATTCATTCATGCCGCCGGGGAGGAGGCGGAGCGCCTGGGCTTTTACGAATGGCATTATTACGTGTTTTTCAATATCGCTTTTTATACGGGCGCGCGCAAGGGCGAAATACACGCGCTCAAGTGGTCGGACATTGAAGACAACGTTTTGCACATCAGGCGGAGCATTGCGCAGAAGCTCAAGGGCGGCGACAGAGAGACGCCGCCGAAAAACTTAAGCTCAATACGCGATTTGCAGCTGCCGAACGCGCTGATTGCCGTTTTGGACGAGCACAGACGGCGATGCAGGGAAAACATAAAAGATTTTTCAGACGATTTTCGCATATGCGGAGCGAAAACATGCCTGCGCGACACCTCCCTGTCAAAACGAAATGTCAGATACTCGTCTCTTGCGGGTGTGAAAACAATACGCATACATGATTTCAGGCACACCCATGCATCGCTGCTTGCAAACGAGGGAATAAACATTCAGGAAATAGCGCGCCGTCTCGGTCATTCCAAAATAGAAATCACATGGAATATATATTCACATCTCTATCCGCGCGAGGAGGAACGCGCGGTTGCCGTGCTGGACAGCATATAGCCGTACACGTTTTTTACACGAATAAATTAAAAACAGCTTAATTTCCCATGACGGTCAATTTATGAGATAACATTGCAAACATAGAGTAAATACAGGGGTTTTGCACTGCTTTTTGAAATTCATTTAAGGCTTTAAAAAGTGTAAAGCCAAATCCCCTTCTCTCCGCCCTAACAGCAAAAGTACCGGCACGTAAATGCGTGCCGGTATTTTTACGTTTGTAAACACTCACTGCAAATTTATTTTTTGATAAATCGGCTTTCGGTATAATCCGATAGCATTGGGAGACAATAATAGAAATATTTTTGTTACCGAGGGTGTTTTTTTGAATTCAGTATGGTCGGATAAAATAAAGCTTCCGAGTTTTAAAAGGCTTGAAAATAATATAAAGACAGACGTGCTTATAATCGGCGGAGGAATTGCGGGCATACTCTGCGCGCATTTTCTGCACGGTGCGGGCGTGGATTACGTACTGACGGAGGCTGAAACGATATGCAGCGGCACAACAAAGAACACGACCGCAAAAATAACGTCTCAGCACGGCTTGATTTATGACAGACTGATACGTCAGTTCGGCGCAAAAAAAGCCGCGGATTACCTCATGGCAAACCAGGCGGCGCTTGAAAAGTACCGGCAGCTTTGCAAAAACGTGGACTGTGATTTTGAGATTAAAAGCAACGCCGTTTATTCGCTAAACGACAAGAAAAAAATTGAAAGAGAGCTGTCGGCGCTGAAAGCACTGGGCTTCAATGCGCAGTATGACGATAATCCTCCGCTGCCCTTTAAAACGGCAGGCGCCGTGGTGTTTGAAAATCAGGCTCAGTTCAATCCGCTCAGGTTTTTGGCGTCGGTATCGGAAAAGCTGAATATCTTTGAGCACACACAAGTAGTCAAGATATCGAATAACACGGCTTTTACAAGCGGCGGCACCGTGAGCGCAAAAAAAATAATAGTTGCCACGCACTTTCCGTTTATAAACAGGCACGGCAGCTATTTTCTGAAAATGTACCAGCACCGCTCATATGTAATAGCCTACTCCGGCGCTGAAAATATCGGTGGAATGTATGTTGACGAGGCTAAAGGCGGAATGTCCTTTAGAAACTACAAAAACCTCCTGCTTATCGGCGGGGGCGGGCACCGCACAGGCATGCAGGGAGGCAGCTATAAAGAAATCGAGAGCTTTGCAAAGCTGCACTACCCCGAAGCGGCGGAGAAATACCGCTGGGCAGCGCAGGACTGTATGACGCTGGACGGCGCGCCGTATATCGGAAATTATTCCGCGCTGACGCCGAGCATGTACGCCGCAACGGGATTTAATAAGTGGGGCATGACCTCGTCCATGCTCGCGGCGCAAATTCTTGCCGACCTTGTATGCGGAAGAAAAAACCGCTATGCGGACGTTTTTTCGCCGTCGAGAACAATTCTCCGTACGCAGACGGCAGTGAATTTTGCACACGCGGTGTCGGGGCTTGTCGGCATATCCGAAAAGAGATGCCCGCATATGGGCTGCAAGCTGAAAAGAAACAAGGCTGAGCACACATGGGACTGCCCGTGCCACGGCTCAAGGTTTGACGAAAACGGAAAGCTCATTGACAACCCCGCTGTAAAGGACTTGAAATAAAAACGACGGATATAAATCCGTCGTTTTTCATTTAATCAAATCCGCCAGTGTAATACCGTCAAAAAAGCCGCTTATCATTGTGTCAAGCCTTTCCCACATGGAAAGGGTACGGCACTGCTCCCGCAGCGGGCAGGGCGCGGCGTCCTGCATAAGACAGGATACGGGCGCCAGCGAGCCCTCGGTAAGCCTGAGTATATCGCCTATTGTACAATCCTTGGGGCTTTTGAGCATTTTATAGCCTCCGCCCTTGCCGTGCATTGCCAAAACATATCCGTTTTTTGTAAGGACAGGCATTATCCGCTCTATATATTTAAGCGATATACGCTGTCGGTCAGCCACTTCCTTCAGCGGAATAAATTCGCCGCTGTCATGCTCGGCAAGGTCTGCAAGCACTCTGAGAGCATACCTGCCGCGTGTTGAAATCATCATTGAATGTCCTACTTCTCAAAAAGCGGGGTGGAAAGGTACCTGTCGCCCGTGTCGGGGAACAAAACGACGATATTCTTTCCGGCATTTTCGGGGCGCCTTGCAAGCCTTACGGCAGCGTCCAGCGCAGCCCCCGACGAAATTCCGACAAGCACGCCCTCGCATCTGCCGACAAGCCTGCCCATCTCGAAGGCGCTCTCGTTTTCAACGGCAATTATCTCGTCGTACACATCAGTGTCAAGCGTATCGGGGACAAAGCCTGCGCCGATACCCTGAATTTTATGCGCGCCTGCGCCTTTGCCCGAAAGCACGGCGGAGGACGCCGGCTCGACAGCCACTATCCTTATACCGGGGTTTTTGGACTTCAGATATTTTCCGACGCCCGTTACCGTACCGCCCGTGCCGACGCCCGCGACAAATATATCCGCCCTGCCGCCCATATCCTCGTAGATTTCGGGGCCTGTGGTATCAAAATGCACCTGCGGGTTTGCGGGGTTTTCAAACTGTCCGGGTATAAAGCTGTCTGGTATGGTTTCAGACAGCTCCCGCGCCTTTTCAATCGCGCCCTTCATTCCGAGCGCGCCGTCGGTCAGCACAAGCTCGGCGCCGTATGCCTTCATTATCTGCCTGCGTTCAACCGACATCGTTTCGGGCATGACAATGATTATGCGGTATCCGCGCGCGGCGGCAACGGAGGCAAGACCTATGCCGGTGTTGCCGCTTGTCGGCTCGATTATCACCGAGCGCGGCGTCAGCCTGCCGCTTTTTTCGGCGTCGTCAAGCATCGCCTTTGCTATGCGGTCCTTGACCGAGCCTGCGGGGTTAAAATACTCGAGCTTGGCATAAATGCCTGCATGAAGCTCCAGCTTTTTTTCTATATTATTCAGCTTTAAAATGGGAGTTTTGCCGATAAGCATATCGGCAGAGGTATAAATTCCGGACACAAATGTCATCTCCTTAAAGGGTTACTGTTTATTTTTCAGTCTCTTGTCCGTCCTTACGGCAGTACGGGTGCCGGCGCTCTGGATTATCTGAACAAGTATAATGAGCAGCACGACGGCGGCAATCATTATAAGGTACTTATATCGGAAATAGCCGTAGTTCATGGCGATTTTTCCTAAACCCCCGCCGCCGATTACCCCGCTCATCGCGGAATAGCCGAGAATTGTCGTCACGGCAATCGTTAAGTTGGACAAAAGCGAGGGAACGCTTTCGGGTATCATGACCTTGACTATTATCTGAAAGGGTGAGGCACCCATGCTCTGCGCCATTTCTATTATGTTCGGATTTATCTCTCTTATACTGCTTTCGGCAAGCCGCGCAATAAACGGAAACCCTGCTATCACAAGCGGCACGACCGACGCGGCAGTGCCGACGACCTTGCCGACAATAAGGCGCGTCAGCGGAAAGACGAGCACCATAAGTATCAGAAACGGAACAGACCTTAAAAGGTTTATCACAACATTGAGAAGGTGCATAAGCCATGACGGCAGCGGCAAAACACCGCCCTTCTCGCCCGTCACGAGCAAAACGCCCAGCGGCAAACCGATAACCACTGCAAAAAAGGAGGCAAGCACCGTCACGTACACCGTCTCCCAGACAGCGAGCGGAAACTGCGTGCTTATTACCTGCCACGCCTCGCTGAGGGTATCGGCGGAAAAAAGCTTTTCAAACATTCAGCGACACCTCCTGAGCGAAAATATCAGGCATTTTCTGCAAATACTCTATTGCGCCGCGCACCTTTTCATCGCCGCCGCAAATACCCAAAAGCATAGACCCGTAAGCCTTATCGCCTATGCTCTTGGTGGAGGCATAGGCAATGCTTGCCTCAATGCCCCTTTCCACAGCCATTCTTGCAATCAGCGGCGTACCGGTGGCGTTTGCACCGTTGAACACAACGCGGATAAACCTTTCGCCCGCGCTCTTTACGACAACAAGCTCGCCGTCGTTTTCGGGGAAAACAAGCCGGCGTGCCGCCGCGGTCTTGGGATGTGCGAACACCTCTGCCACCTCGCCCGTCTCGGCAACCTCTCCGCCGTCAAGTATCGCGACATGCCTGCACACGCTTTCGACAACGCTCATCTGATGGGTGATAATAATAACGGTTATCCCGAATTTTCTGTTGATGTCACGTATAAGCTCCAGCACGGAATTCGTCGTTGTCGGGTCAAGCGCGCTTGTCGCCTCGTCGCAAAGCAGCACCTTGGGACTGGTGGCAAGCGCACGGGCTATGGCAACACGCTGCTGCTGACCGCCCGACAGCTGCGACGGGTACGCCCCCGCTTTATCCGCAAGCCCGACAGTCTCCAAAAGCTCATACGCGCGCCGGCGTGCGTCGGCGCGCTTCATTCCCTCAAGCTCAAGCGGAAAGCAGACGTTGGCAAGGCAATTTCGCTGCATCAGAAGATTAAAGCCCTGGAAAATCATCGTAATGCTGCGCCGCGCACGGCGCAGCTCCTTTTGCGACAGCGCGCACATATCGCAGCCGTCAATCCGAACACTGCCGCTGTCAGGTCTTTCAAGCATGTTTATACACCGAACAAGCGTGCTCTTGCCCGCGCCGCTCATTCCTATTATGCCGAAAATATCGCAGTCCTCTATTTTGAGCGAGACGTTTTTGAGCGCCTCGACCGCGCCGTCCGACGTATGATAGGTTTTCGTCAGATTTTCTATCTCTATCATACCGAAAGCTACTTTTTAATCTCGTCAAGGCTTTGCTGTCTGCCGCCGTAAATTCCCAAGGGCTCGACATGCACGGTGGAGACCGAAACTACATGCGTGCCGTTTTCGCTGTTAAAATCCTCAAGGTAGGGAAGATGCTGAAAATAATTGGCGTCACAGTCGCCGCTCTCGACGACGTTGTTGGGCTGAACATAATCGGTAAACTCTACGATTTTCAGCGTAATATTCTTTTCGGCAAGGATTTCCTTTGCAACCTCAAGGATTTCGGCGTGCGGAGTGGGAGACGCCGCGACCGACACGGTACTGCCCGAAAGCTGCCCGTAGTTCACGTCTGCGTCAAATCCGTCTGTCGGATTGTCAACAACGGAAACAACGGCGCCGCCGTATTTTGAAGTGATAAAGTCGGCGACCTTTTTGCTCTCCAGCGCAGCTTTAAGCGCCTTGATTATATCGGAATTTTCATTGCCCTCTTTAACTGCCAAAATATTGCCGTAAGCCGAAGACGAGCCCTCAAGCCCCAGCGCGTCCGCCGTGGGGTCAAGGTCTGCGGAAATCGCATAGTTGGAGTTAATGACGGCATAATCCACATCCTGCAAAACGTTGGGCAGCTGTGCCGCCTCAACCTCGTTAAACTTTATATTATACGGGTTTTCCTCAATATCGAGCACGGTTGCGGTAATGCCCGCGCCCTCCTTGAGCTTTATGTAGCCTAAATCCTCCAGAAGCAGAAGCGCCCTTGCCTCATTGGTCGTGTCGTTGGGCACGGCGATTGTGACGCCGCCCCCGCTGCTGCATGCGGAAAGCGCAAACAAAGACGTCAATGCCAAAACGGCGGTAAGTACTGCTGATATTATCCTTTTCATAATTATTTACTCCTTTTATTGTTTTAGTTTAATTATACTGCAAAACAAAAGGGCACATTCGTCCGAACCTGAAATTGGCGCGAACAAGCATTTCAAAATAGTTGATACCTTTTCTCACCGTTTTTTACCTACCAATCAAGTATGTTGGTGGAATTATAACACCGTACAGAGCATTTGTCAATAGCAAAATTAAAAAATTTCCCGTAACCGCAAAAAATTGCTGTCACGGGAAACCGTATTATTTAGCCACAATATTGAGGAGCTTGCCCTTTACGTAAATCACCTTTAAAATCTGTTTGCCCGAAAGCAGCTCGCCTATGCGCTCGTCCTTTTTTGCCGCGTCAACGACAAACGCCTCGTCTGCGTCAGCCGGAATTACAAGCCTGCCGCGTACCTTGCCCATAATCTGAACGGCAATCTCGACTTCGGACAGCCGCGTCTTGTCCTCATCGTATCGGGAGGCCAGGGCGCGTATGTCATGTCGCCCTCAAAGCCCGCAAGCTGCCAGAGCTCCTCGCAGATATGCGGGGCAAACGGACAGAGCAGGGTTATAAATGTTTTGAATTCGGTTTTGTTTATCGAGTTTTTATCGTAAATCTCGTTGAGCAGAGTCATCAGCGACGCCAGCGCCGTATTGAATTTAAGCGCGTCTATGTCCTCTGTGACCTTTTTAACGGTGACGTGGAATATCCGCTCCAGCTCCTTTGAGTACCCCTGTCCGTCGCAGAGAATATCGGCAAGCGACATAACCCGCTCCAAAAAGCGCTTGCACCCCTTTATGCTGGATGTGTTCCACGGCGCGCTCTTTTCAAAATCGCCGATAAACATCTCGTACAGGCGCATTGTATCGGCGCCGTACTGCTCGATGATATCGTCGGGATTTACCACGTTGCCGCGGGATTTACTCATTTTTTCACCGTTTTCGCCCAAAATCATGCCGTGTGAGGTGCGCTTGGCATACGGCTCCTTTGTGGGCACGACGCCTATATCGTACAGGAATTTATGCCAGAAACGGGAGTACAGCAAATGCAGCGTTGTGTGCTCCATGCCGCCGTTGTACCAGTCGACGGGGCACCAGTATTCAAGCGCCTCCCTTGAGGCAAGCTCCTTATCGTTATGCGGGTCTGTATAGCGCAGAAAATACCAGGACGAGCCAGCCCACTGGGGCATTGTGTCCGTCTCGCGCTTGGCGGGCGCGCCGCACTTGGGGCATGTGGTGTTTACAAAGCTGTCCATCGCGGCAAGCGGGCTTTCGCCGTTATCGGTAGGCTCATAGCTCTCGACATCAGGCAGCATGAGCGGCAGCTCGCTTTCGGGGACGGGGACATAGCCGCACTTATCGCAGTGAACTATCGGGATAGGCTCGCCCCAGTAACGCTGGCGGGAGAATACCCAGTCGCGCAGCTTATAATTGGTCTTGGGCTCGCCGCAGCCCTTTTCCCGCAAAAATTCCACAATCTTCTTTTTGGCGTCCGCAACGGACAGACCGTTCAAAAAGCCGCTGTTTACCATCGTGCCTGTTTCAACATCGGTAAACGCCGCGTTCTGAACATCGCCGCCAGCCACGACCTCGATTATCGGCAGCCCGAACACCTTTGCAAACTCCCAGTCGCGCGTGTCGTGGGCGGGAACCGCCATGATGGCGCCCGTGCCGTAGGACATCAGCACGTAGTCGGAAATAAATATCGGTATCTGTCTGTCGTTTACCGGATTTATGCCGTCAATGCCCGAAAGCCTGACGCCCGTCTTTTCCTTTGCAAGCTCGGTGCGCTCAAAATCGCTCTTGGCGGCGGCTGTCTTTCTGTATTCAAGAACCTCGTCTATGTTTTGGATTTTACCGGCGTATTTGTCTATCATGGGATGCTCGGGAGAGATTACCATATACGTCGCGCCGAACAGCGTGTCGGGGCGGGTGGTATACACCTCAAGCCCGCATCCGGCGGTGGTGCCAAAGCGAACCGACGCGCCCTGCGACCTGCCTATCCAGTTTTTCTGCTGGAGCTTTACCCGCTCGATAAAATCAAGCTCGTCAAGGTCGTCAATCAGCCGTCCGGCATACTCGGTTATTTTAAGCATCCACTGGCTTTTAACCTTATGTATGACCTCGCTGTGGCAGCGCTCGCAGGTGCCGTTTACAACCTCCTCGTTTGCCAGAACGACCTTGCAGGAGGTGCACCAGTTCACGTTCATCTCCTTCTTATATGCAAGCCCGTGCTTAAAGAGCTGTAAAAATATCCACTGAGTCCATTTGTAATAGGACGGGTCGGTGGTGTTGATTTCGCGCGACCAGTCAAAGGAGAGACCGAGCGCCTTGAGCTGCGATTTGAAGCGCTTTATGTTGTTTTCGGTTACAATCTTCGGGTGAATTTTGTTTTTGATTGCAAAATTCTCGGTGGGCAGACCGAACGCGTCCCAGCCCATAGGGTACAGCACGTTATAACCCTGCATACGCTTTGCGCGCGCGACGATATCCAGCGCCGTATACGAGCGCGGGTGCCCGACATGCAGCCCCTGCCCCGACGGATACGGGAACTCGACAAGCGCATAGAATTTGGGCTTGCTCCTGTCTGTATCCGCCCTGAAGGACTCATGCTCGTCCCAGTATTTCTGCCATTTACTCTCTACCTGCCTGTAGTCATATTTCATCGGTTTTATCCCCCTCGTCTTTTACAAAATCGGAAAGCGCAAGCTCCTTGGCGTCCGCCCAGAGCCGTTCGAGCTTATAGTATTCGCGCGCGTCCTTATAGAATATATGAATAATAACGCTGCCGTAGTCGAGCAGCACCCACGTCGAGTTGCCGTAGCCCTCGGTGTGCAGCGGCTCTATCCCCTGCTTTGACAGCTCAAACTCCACGTCCCCCGCAAGCGCCTTTACCTGTGTGTTGGACATACCCGTGCAGATTATAAAGTAATCCGCCATGACGGTTATATCCTCCACCTTTAGTATCTGTATTTCTCTGCCCTTTTTTTTGTAAATGGTTTTTACAGCCGTGTCCAAAATCTGCTCTGTCTGCGTCATTGTAAGTTCCTTTCTCAAATAATCGCGTGCTTTAAGCGTTTTTTCGTTCATATTCAGTCCGCGCTGCTTTATGAATTCAATAAGCCTGTCAAACGACATGAGCAGCGCCCTGTCAAGGCTTGTCCGCGCCGTCTGTCTCATCATATCCGCGCCGGGGTAGTCCCGCCCCGGCTCGATTGAATCCGCAAGACAGATGAGCTTTTCAAGCCTGCTCATTCCCTCTCTGCCCGTCGTGTGATAGCGCACGGCGTTCAGGATATCCCCGTCCTCAATGCCAAAGCGCTTTCGGGCAAAGTGCGCGCCGCTTATCTGGTGATAAATCTTGGGAGTTTCAAGCTCGTCCGCCGTGAGCCGTATGCCGTTTTTCTCGAAATATTCAAGCTGCGCCCTGTCGTCCATGTACTTTGTGCAGTCGTGGGCAAGCGCCGCGATATACGCCCTGTATGAGTCCAAGCCGTGTATCGGGGCAAGCTGCGCCGCGTAATCCGCCACGCGCAAAACGTGCGCATACCTGTCGGGGCTGAGATGCTCCCTGTTATGGCGGTCGATTTTGCGCACCATGGGCGAGCGAAGCTGTGAGGACGACAGCTCTACAACATCAATATCATATATAATAATACTGCAATTATATTTTTTTTCAAGATAATCTTTATATTCGTGAATTTTTGAAATATCGGATACCCTGCGTGCGGCGCTTATAATCGATGCGCGGCGGAAAATCTCCTCAAAGCTGCGCCATTTTTCAATGGACAAAAGCATATCGCTGCCCACAAGCAGATACAGCTTATCGTCGGGGTATCTTTCATTCAGAATTCTCAAGGTGTCCACCGTATAGCTTTTGCCCCCGCGCCTGTTTTCAAGGTCCGAGACGGTGACATTTTCCATATCTGCAAACATTTTTTCCGTGAGGGCAAGCCGCCTTGCAAAGTCGTCCTCCTGCGTGTCCCGCGTTTTATGGGGAGGGATTTTTACGGGTATAACTATTGCCCTGTCATAGCCGTGCGCCATGACGCTTTGCAGAAGATGTCTGTGCCCTTCATGCGGCGGGTCGAATGTTCCGCCGAAAACAACCGTTTTCATCACAGCTTCAGCAAATTATCGTCCGAGCGGCGGTAAATAACCGCCTTGCTGCCGATAACCGTAACAACCTGCGCGCCGATTTGCTCTGCCACCTGCGCCGCCGCGTCCCCCGGCGAAATCATCGCGCTCTCCAGCACCCTGAACTTGACAAGCTCGCGCGCGGCAACCGCCGTTTCAACCGATTTCACAAAGCTGTCGCTCACGCCGTCCTTGCCGAGCTGGAGTATCGTATCCTCCTTTGCGGCAAGCGAGCGCAGATATGCCCTTTGTTTACCTGTAAGATTCATATTTTCTCCTTTATTTTATCGGAAAATTTCTCAAGAGCGCGTGCCCTGTGAGATAGGGCGTCCTTCTCCGCTGCCGACATCTGACCGAAGGTTTTGTCGCAGCCCTGCGGCACAAAGGCGGGGTCGTAGCCGAAGCCTCCGGCGCCGGCGTATCTATTGGCGATTTTACCCTCAACGGTGCCCGTGACGGTGAAGCTGTCGGTGTCGGACATGACGCAGGCGACGGCGCAGACAAAGCGAGCCGTGCGCTGCAGCACGCCCTCCATATTTTTCATCAGCAGCTCAAGGCGGGATTTATCGTCCGGCATGTCTCCGTAGCGCGCGGAATATATTCCCGGCGCGCCGTTCAGCGCGTCAACGCAGAGTCCGCTGTCGTCCGCCACCGTCGGGATTTTGCAGATATCGTAAAACTCGCGCGCCTTGATAAGCGCGTTTTGCTCAAAGCTGTCCCCGTCCTCCTTCGGCTCGCACCTTATGCCAAGCTCACGCGGGGTGACAAGTAAGAGACCGAGCTTTGAGAATATGCGCGAAAACTCCTCGACCTTATGCGCGTTGTTTGTCGCCAGCAAAAAGACATTCTCCTTTTTGTCCGAAAGGGCAAGGGACTGCGCGGCAAAAAGCCGCTGCATACCCTTTTCGGCAAGATTTAAAAGCAGGTCGGTCTCGCGGCGGGTAAGCTCTCTGCCCTCCGCCGTGCCCTGTATCTCCACAAAGCCGCCGTTTGAGGTCATAATGACGTTCATGTCCGTTTCCGCGCGGCTGTCCTCCGCGTAGCAAAGGTCGCACAAAAGCGTATCGCCCACAATGCCCACAGACAGCGCCGCGACCTGCTTTGTTATCGGGTTTTCCTTTAAAATCCCCTGAGACATCAGCTTTTTAACCGCCAGGGAAAGAGCGATAAACCCGCCCGTTACCGACGCGCAGCGGGTGCCGCCGTCCGCCTGAATAACGTCGCAGTCAACAGTAATGCTGCGCTCGCCCAGCTTTTCAAGGTCAACGGCGCCGCGGAGTGCGCGGGCTATAAGCCGCTGTATTTCCGTACTGCGCGGCGAGAGCCTCAGCTTTGACACGTCGCGCTGGTTTCTTGTCGCGGTTGCGCGCGGCAGCATGGAATACTCGGCTGTGACCCAGCCGCGCCCCGTGCCCAAAACATGCGGCGGCACCCTGTTTTCCACGCTCGCATTGCAGAGCACAACCGTGTTCCCCTGACGGTAAAGCACGCTGCCCTCCGCATACATAGTATAATCGGTCTCTATCTTAATATCGCGTACCTGCCAGTTTTTTCTTCCGTCAATTCTCATAATCCTGCCGCCTCTCAGTCAAACAGCGCGTTTACAAAAACGCGCGCGTTAAATTCCTGCATATCGTCCATCTGCTCGCCGACGCCGATGTACTTTATCGGCAATCCGTGCTCGCACATAAGCGCCAGCGCCATGCCACCCTTTGCCGTGCCGTCCAGCTTTGTCAGCACGGCGCCTGTTAAGTCTGTGACCTTATTGAATTCACGCGCCTGGTTGAGCGCGTTCTGTCCCGTCGTTGCGTCCAGCACAAGCAGCGACTCGATATCGCAGCCCGCCGCCTGCGCGGATATCACCTTATATATCTTTTTAAGCTCGTTCATAAGGTTTACCTTATTGTGCAGCCTGCCCGCCGTATCGCAGATTACAATATCCGCGTCGCGCGCCTTTGCCGCGTTTACCGTATCGAAAACAACGGAGGCGGGGTCGGCGCCCTGAGCAGATTTTATTATATCCGCCCCGACGCGCTTTGCCCACGTTTCAAGCTGCTCGCCCGCCGCCGCGCGGAAGGTGTCTGCCGCGCCGAATATAACCTTTTTCCCGCGGCTTATATACAGATGCGCAAGTTTTGCGGCAGTGGTGGTCTTGCCCGCGCCGTTTACGCCGATAAGCAGGATAACGCTCGGCTTTGTATTGAGCGCGACGGTACATTCCCTGCTTTCGAGCATGTCCGTCATTACAAGCTTTAATTCCTCTTTGACGGCTTGCGCGTCCTTGATTTTCTTTTCCCGAACCCTTAACTTCAAATCGGAGATTATTTTAAGAGTCGTCTCCACGCCGATATCCGCCATGATAAGCGCTTCCTCAAGCTCGTCGTACAGGTCGTCGTTTATAACGCCGAAAGCCGACAGAACACTGTCCAGCGTGCCGCCCAGCGCGGACTTTGTCTTGGACAGTCCTTTTTTTATCTTTTCAAAAAATCCCATCAGAGTTTAAGCTGCCTTTCCATTTCATTTACATCTATCGTAAGCATTTTCGAAATTCCCTTTTCCTGCATTGTAACGCCGTACAGAACGTCCGCCTCCTCCATGGTGCCGCGCCTGTGGGTGATGACTATAAACTGCGTTTTGTCGCAGAAATCGCGCAGCTTTGAGGCGAATTTATTGACGTTGACGTCGTCCAGCGCCGCCTCTATCTCGTCCATCATGCAAAACGGCGTCGGGCGTATGCGCAGAATGGCAAAGTACAGCGCAATGGCGGTAAACGCCTGCTCTCCGCCGGACAGGGAAACGATATTTTTTATAATCTTGCCGGGAGGCGCAACGCGGATATCAATGCCGCAGTTGAGCACGTCGTCCGGGTCGAGCAGGATAAGCTCGGCTTTGCCGCCGCCGAACATCTCCGCAAAGGTTTTGCCGAACTGGACGTTCAGCCTTTCAAAGCTGTCGGTAAATATCCGCGTCATCTGAGACAGCAGCTCGCGGATTATCTTTTCAAGCTCCGTCTTTGACTTTTTAAGGTCGGTCATCTGACCGTCAAGAAAGTCAAAGCGCTCCTTAACAGCCTTGTACTCCTCAATCGCCTCGACATTTACGCTGCCCAGCGCGCGGATCGAGCTTTTGAGCTCCGAAACGCGCTTTCTTGCGGCAGGCTCGTCGCTCAGCGGCTTTGCAAGCTCGCTTGCCTCGGTCACGGTCAGCTCGTATTCGGAGAGCCGTTCTATTATCCTGCCGCTTTGCTCGGATATGCCCGAAATTTTGTTTTCAAGCCGTGCTGTCTCCTGCAAAAGCCGCTCCTTGAGCGACAGCGCGTCGCGCTGCTTTGCGCGAAACTCCGTCTGCTGCGCCTCCGATTGATTGCGCTTTTCGATAAGCGCGGATATTCTGTCGCTGCCGTCCCGCTGCATTTTTTCCATAGCAAGACTGTCGCCGCTAAGGCGCTCAATCTCGTTTTTATTGTTCTCTATATTTGCACGCGCGGCGGTTATCTGCTCGGTCTTGCTGCGCGTACTGTCGCCGTAGCCCGAAAGCTGGCTTTCAAGCTGCCCGATAACCTGCTTTAAAGCCTCGATGTCCTTGAAAATGCCCATCTTGTCCATATCGTTTTGAGCTATCTGCGACCGGAGACTTTCAATCCGCGCATTTTCCTCCTCCGTCCTGCCCGAAAGCGACGCAAGCGCGCAGTCTGTCTCCTGTATCTTAATATCCAGCTCAGACATCTGATTATCAAGCGACGCTGCGCGCGCGCCGTCCGCCTCCAAGGCGTCCGACAGCGCTTTAAGCTCACGCTCACAGCCCGCAATAAGCTCGTTATATGACTCGGCGACGACGTTTTTGCTCTCCTGAAGGTCGTTTAACCGGTTAAGCTCGTCGTTGAGCACACGGATTTCCGAGCTTGCCCCGTCAAGGCGGGCGGCAAGCTCGTTTTTCTCCGACTCGGACTTGGCAAAGCCGCCCTCAGCGGCGCTCAGCTTTTCGCGCAGTGTCTCAATCTCCTTTTCCAGCCGCTCAATCTCAAGCGAGCGGGACAGAAGCCCCGCGCTTTTTGCAGTAGAGCCGCCCGTCATGGAGCCGCCGGGGTTTACCACCTGCCCGTCCAGCGTTACGGTCTTGTATCTGGCGTTCATTTTGCGCGAGACGTCAATCGCGTCGTCTATTGTCTGACACACAACCGTTCTTCCCAGCAAAAACCGCGCCGCTTTTTCCCCTGCCTCGCTGTCCGTCTGCACAAGCTCGTGCGCAAGACCGATAATTCCGCTGCCGCAAAGCTCGTCCTTTGACACAGGCCGCGGATTTATCTCGGAAAGCGGCAGAAAGGTCGCGCGCCCCGCGCGGTTGTTTTTGAGTATCAGCATGGCGTTTTTTGCCGTTTTCGCGTTGTCCGTGACAATGTTCTGCACAGCGTTTCCCAGCGCCGTTTCAACGGCGACTATGTATTTCTTATCCACGCGTATGAGCTGTGACACGGTGCCCAGCACACCCGGCAGAGTGCCGCGGCGGCTGTTTTCCAGAACCGCCCTGACGCTGCCGGCAAAGCCGTCCAGATGCTTTTCCATATCGGAGAGTATTTTAAGATTTTGCTCCCTGCCCGACAGCTCGCGCCGTGCATTGTCCAGCTCAGCTTTTTTCTCGTCAAAGCGGCGCTGCTTTATCTCCAGCATTTTGCGGTAGCCCGAAGCGGTGTTCAAAAGCGCCGTGCGCTGCTGCGTTTTATTATCAAAATCGGTCTTTAGCGCCGCCTGCTCGTCACAAAGCGCGGCAAGCGCGCCCCGCCTTGTTTCAAGCTCCCGCTCCAGCTCGCCGCGGCGCACAAGCTTTGAATTCCGCCCCGCCTCGCAGGATATTTTCTGAATATTGAGCGCGTTTTTGCTCTCCGAGAGCGACAGCCGCCGCCCGCTCAGCTCCTGTGCCTCAAGGCGCGCCGCCTCGCCGCTCCTGCTGACGCTTTCCAAATCGGCGGCAAGCGCCGCCGAGCTTTTTTCAAGCTCTGTAAGACGGGCGCTCTTTTCCTCAACCGCCTTGCCGCGCGCGTCAATCACGGCGCGCAGCTCGTTTTCCTGCTCGCCCGACTTGCGCAGCTCATTCTCGATTTTTGAGATGTTCTCCGTCTCAAACCGTATCCCCGCCTCCAAAACCGCAATGCGGGAGGCGATTTCGCCCTTTTTCTCCTCAAAGCCCGAAAGCTGAGAGCGAACCTGCTCTATCTCTATATTTATATCGCGGTTTTTTTCAAAAACAGAGTTTATCTCGCCCTCTAAATTATCAATCTCAACCGTTATATCCTCAAGGCTGCCCTTTGATATGTTGAATTTATCCTCCAGCTCCTTTGAGCTTCGGCGGATTTTTTCAAGCTCCGATATCCAGAGCGATATTTCCAGGCGCTTTTTCTCGTCGTACATGACAAGATATTTTTGCGCCCTGCTGCTCTGGCTTTCCAGCGCGGGCAGGCGCTCCTTCAGCTCGCCGGCAATATCCGAAAGCCGCACAAGGTTGTCCTCGGTGGCGTTCAGCTTGCGCTGAGCCTCGTTTTTGCGGTAGCGGTATTTCGATATGCCTGCCACCTCCTCGATAATCTGGCGGCGATCCTCGCTTTTATGCGAGAGAATTTCCGCTATCCTGCCCTGACCTATAATCGAATAGCCGTCGCGCCCGATGCCCGTGTCCATAAACAGCTCATGGATATCCTTGAGCCTTGACTGGGTTTTGTTTATAAAATACTCGCTCTCGCCGCTGCGGTAGTAGCGGCGCGTGACCGTAACCTCGCCGTAATCAACGGGCAGCGCCCCGTCGCTGTTGTCAATGGTAAGGCTGACCTGGGCAAAGCCCTGGGGGCGCCTCTTGGTCGTGCCCGTAAAAATAACGTCCTCCATCTTGGAGCTGCGCAGCGTCTTGTTTGACTGCTCGCCCAGCACCCAGCGGATAGCGTCCGACACGTTGCTCTTGCCCGACCCGTTGGGGCCGACAATCGCGGTGATGCCGCTGCCGAACTCTATTTTTATCTTGTCCGGGAAGGATTTAAAGCCCTGAAGCTCAAGACTTTTTAAAATCAAATGTTTCACATCCTAACAGTTTATACGAAAGCGGTTAAAGCTCTCTTGCCGTTTTTACATTATATCCGATTTACGCCTTGTTTTCAACTTCTTTTTCTATATATGCGCAAAGCAGTCCGACAGCCGCGCGGATATCGCTCTTGGAGGCTGTTTCCGAGACGGTATGAACATTGCGCACCGCAACGCTGACTCCGCCGACAAGCGCGCCCCTGCCGCCCGTCTGCACGGCGCCGATATCGGTGCCGCCCGCCGTCAGCACATCGCGCTGGAACGGAATGTCATGCTCGCGCGCCGCGCTCTCCAGCGCTTCCACAACGCTTGCCGAGCAGATTGCAGATGCGTCGCGGATTTTTATTGCCGCGCCGCCGTGCAGCCGGCAGCCGTAGCTGTCGCAGCCGGGAGTATCGGCGGCAACCGTCACGTCAACCGCTATCGCAACGTCGGGGTTGATGTCAAAGCCGGACACCTTGGCGCCCCTGAGCCCTACCTCCTCCTGGGAGGTAAACACAAAATACACCTCGTTATCGGTGACGGGCATTTTCTTCAGCGTCTCCATCAGGATATAGCAGCCCAGCCTGTCGTCCAGCGCCTTTGACACGATTACGCTGTCGCTTTCAAAGGTGTCCGCGTCAAACCTTGCCGTCATTCCGATATCTATTTTTGAGACCGCCTCGTCAAAGGACGACGCGCCGATATCAATATAGCAGTCCTGCATTTTGGAGTCGTTTTTCTCGCACACAAACACGCCGCGCACGCCGTTTTCAAACGTGACATGGCAGTTTCTGAAATTCTGCGGCGACACGCCGCCCACAGCAGCCGCGCGCACAAAGCCCTTTTCGTCGATAAAGGTGCTGACAAGCCCGATTTCATCGGTATGCGCCATTAGCATGATACGCTTTTTGCCGCCGCGCTTAACGGCGACAAGATTTCCCAAAACGTCGGTATACACCTTATCGGCATAGGGAATTATCTGCGATTTTATATACTCGCAGACGTTTTTTTCATTGCCGGAAACACCGTTTACCGACACAAGCTTTCTTATCTCATCAATCATATCAGGCACTCCCTATACATTCAGCATTTTATTAAGCACGGCATACACCAGCCGCTCGGTATCGTCAATATCGGCAAGAGACGCAACGCCCGTCACGGTATGGAGATACCGCACAGCGACGCTGATTGCCAGCGCCGACGCGCCCGACGCCGTGCGCTGGATACGCCCCGAATCGTTGCCGCCAGCCACCGCCTGCTTCATCTGGTACCGTATTCCCCGCTCCCTTGCGGCCTCACAGGCAAGCTTTATAAAATCGCGGTCGTATATCGTGCTGCCGTCCATAAACGATATGACAGGCCCCGCGCCTACGCGGCAGACGCTCGTCTTATCCTTATTGTCCGAAATATCCGCGGCGGTGGTTCCCTCCACCACTATCGAGTAGTCCGGCTTTATCTCAAAGGCGGCGCAGCCCGCGCCGATGCAGCCTATCTCCTCCATGACGGTAAAGGCAAAGTAGGTGTCAAACGGCAAATCCTTTTTTATGAGGTTTGTCAGTATCTGACAGCCTGCGCGGTCGTCCAGCGCCTTGGCGCGCACAAGCCCGTCACCGAACTCCGCATAGTCCGAGCGGAAGCCGATAACGTCGCCCGGCTGCACGTATTGAAGCGCATCCTCCTTATCGCGCGCGCCGATGTCTATATACAGCTCATCGGTCTTTTTGACGGAGTCTTTTTCCGATTTTTTCATAAGGTGAGGCGCCGCCTGACCGATGACGCCGGGGATTTTTCGCCGCCCGATGGCAACATGCTTTCCGCACAGCGTGCGCGGGTCAATGCCTCCCACTGTATCAAAGCGGATATACCCGTCCTCCGTCACGCTTGTCAGTATCATGCCCACCTCGTCCATATGCGCCGAAATCATAACGGTTGCGGGCGGCTCATACCTGCCTTTTTTAAACGCGATTATATTTCCCAGCTTATCGACCTTTGTCTTGGCGTACGGGGATATCTCATTGAGTATTGCACGGCGGACGTCCCCCTCGCTGCCTGAGGTGCCGAAAAGTGAGGTATAATAGCTGAGCAGCTTATTCAATGCGGTTTCCTCCTCTGTATTCTACATAGCCCAGTATCAGGCGCACTGTATTTTCCATATCGGAAAGCGAGACTATCTCGCCCGCCGAATGCATATACCGCAGCGGTATTGACAAAAGGGCGCAGGGCACGCCGTCGCGCGCGCACGTGACGTTATCCGCGTCGGTGCCCGTTTTCCCGCTCATAACCTCCGTCTGATAGGGTATTGCATGGGAGCGCGCAACGCCTATAACCGCCTCGGTCATATGCGTATCCAGTATCGGGCTTATTCCGACAGCGCAGCCGCCGCCAAGCTCCCTGCCCTTTGATTTATCGGTATAGGGGGACACGGCAAAGGTCGTATCCAGAATGAGCGCCTCATCGGGCGCGATTTCAAACGCCGCGGTGTGCGCGCCGTAGCCGCCAAACTCCTCCGCCGCAGAAAACACCATATACACATCATAGCGCGGGCGCACGCTGCACAGCATTGCAAGCACCTGGACAAGCACGGCGCAGGAGGCGCGGTTGTCAAAGCTCTTGCCGAGCACAAGCCTGTTCTGAAGGTCGGTGCAGACAGAGCGCAGCGCGATAAAATCGCCCACTCTTACAAGCTCCTTTACCGTCTTTCCGTCATAGCCGACATCAATTACCATGTCCTTTGACTTTATTGTCTTTTCGCTGTCCGCGTCCTTCAGAAGATGGGGCGGGAGCGTGGCGACAACACCGTGGAGAGGGCGGGACGCCAGCACCGTCACGGCACTTGCGGGCAGAATTTTGTCATCAATACCCGCATGGTTTGCAAAATGTATAAACCCGCGCTCGTCAATGCCCGTTACGACAAGCCCCACCTCGTCGGCGTGGGCGTCCAGCATAATTTTCTCAGCGCCGGGGATTTTACTGTATTTTACGGCAATAAGGTTGCCCGCGCGGTCACGGTACAGCTTATCCGCCATGGGGCGCACAAGCCGCTCAAGGCTGACAAGCAGCTCCTCCCTGCCGCTGGGGGCATATTCCGAGCACAGCTCGAAAAGATAATTTTTCAGATTTTCCAATTCGGCTCACCCCTCTCAGAGCGCCCGCACGACAGACACAAACCTGTCGCCGCGGACCTCGAAATTTTTAAATTTATCAAAGCTGGCGCACGCAGGCGACAGCAAAACGCAGTCGCCGCCGACAGCAGCGCCCGCCGCCGCGCGCACCGCGCCGTCAAAATCGTCCGTGACGGTTATCGGCAGCCCTCGGGCGTCATAGCCCTTTGCCGACTCCACGGCGGATTTTATAGCTTGCGCCGTGTCGCCCGTCAGAAACAGAGCCTTCACATGCTCAAGTATTTCCCCTGCCAGCCTGTCAAACGGCAGGTGCTTGTCATAGCCGCCCGCGATAAGTATCACCTTTGTATCAAACGAGCGCAGGGTGGCTATCGTGCGCGTCGGCGACGAGCCGATAGAGTCATTGTAAAATTTAACGCCGTCCTTTTCCCGAACAAATTCTATCCTGTGGCGCACGCCGCTGAAATTGCGCGCGACATACACAATATCGTCTGCGCTGCAAAGCCCGCGCACAGCAAGCGCCGCCGCCATATAGTTTTCGACGTTGTGGTCGCCGCGGAGCAGAATGTCTGAGCGTGACATCAGCCTTTCGTGCCTGCCGTTTTCAACCGTGTACACGGCGCCGTCCTTAAAGTAGGCGCCGTCACAGCCCGGGTCGCCCTTAAACGAGAATTTGAGCACGCTGCCCCGCGCGCGGGCGGCAAAGCCGTCTGTAATCTCATTGTCGGCGTTTACAATCAGCACGCCGTCCTGCGGCTGGTGCGTGAAAATATTTGTTTTAGCCTCGATATATTCCTCCATGGACTTGTGAACGTCAAGGTGGTTGGGAGACAGATTTGTAACGACCGCAACGTCGGCGCTTTTTTTCATGGTATGAAGCTGAAAGCTGGAAAGCTCAGCCACAACGATATCGGAGGGCTTGATTTTTGCCGCGCGCGGCAGCAGCGGACTGCCGATGTTCCCGCCCAGATGCACGGTATAGCCCGCGCGCCTGAGCATTTCGTAAATAAGGCTTGTGGTGGTGGTCTTGCCGTCCGAGCCTGTCACCGCGATTATTTTACAGGGACAGCACTCGAAAAACAGCTCCATCTCGCTTGTTATAACCGCGCCCGCCCTTGCGGCGGCAAGCAGCGCGGGGTTGTCAAAGCGCATACCGGGCGTTTTTATGATAATGTCCCCCGAAAGACCGTCAAGATAGTTTTCGCCGCACACAAGCTTTACACCGAGCGCGCGCAGCTCATGCGCAATGTCGCCCAGGCTCTCCTCGCTGTTTTTATCAAAAGCCGTCACCCGGGCGCCAGCCTTTGCAAGCATGGAAATCACAGGCGTGTTGGAAATACCGACGCCGACGACGGATACATTTTTATTTTTAACACTGTCCAAAAATTCAGCGACCGAGCAAGACATTATCCGCTACCTCCGAAAAGTAAAAATTTACATGTGCCTATTAGTTTATTATATATTATATATATCCAATTATCAAGAAATTTAAAAAAGATTTGCATTTTTTCACATCAGATGATAAAATACACGGGTAACGAGTAAATCGGGCAATCGCCGTGCATTTTTCGTGCATGGAGGAAAGTCCGAGCATCACAGAACAGGATAATGGATAACGTCCACCGGGGGTGACCCCAGGGAGAGTGCAACAGAGATATACCGCCCGCGCTTTCGCGGGTAAGGGTGGAAAGGCGAGGTAAGAGCTCACCGACCGGTATGGTGACATACCGGTCCTGTAAACCCTATCCGATGCAACACCGACAAAGGCGATGGGCTGTTCGTCCGCTTGAGCCTTGACGGGTGGCTTGAGAGATATGGCAACATATTCTCCAGACAGATGATTGCCCTCGACAGAACTCGGCTTACAGATTTACTCGTTACACCTCATTTTCGGCGCACATGGCTAATATAATTATTTATACAGACATTGTAAGGAGACGCCGTTATGATAAAATTCAAAAGCAGAGCACTTATAAACGCGGTACTTATCGCGGCGCTTGTCGCCGCGGCAGCAGCGTGCACGGTGCTTTTTATTTTTTTCAGGGGACAGGTGGCGGAGCTTTCCGACAAGCTTGCAAAATCACAGGCGTACAGCGCAAAGGTGGAAAGCGAGCTTGACAAGCTCAGGGAGAGCTATGATTCGCTGAAGGACGAATACGCAAAGCTTGAGCAGACCAAAGCCGAGGAGAAAAACGCAAAGGTGGTATACCTGACCTTTGACGACGGCCCCTCCGAAAACACGGTGAAAATACTCGATATTTTAGAGCAGTATAACGTAAAGGCAACCTTTTTCATTATCGGCAAGGAGGGCGGGGGCGCCGCGGAGATATACCGCAGAATAATAAGCGACGGACATGCGGCGGGCAATCATACATATTCGCATGAATACAATGAAATCTACGCCTCGGAGGACAGGTTCTGGGAGGAGTACCGCAAAAACGACGAGACCTTTTTCGAGCTGACGGGCAGACATCTTGAGATAATGCGCTTTCCGGGCGGGTCAAACAACACGGTAAGCGAACGATATTGCCGCGGCATCATGAAAAGGCTGACAAAAACCGCGCAGCAGCAAGACATCATATACTTTGACTGGAACGTGTCAAGTCTTGACGCCGTAAAGGAGCGCCAGGATAAAAACGTAATAATAAATTCCGTGCTGTCAGGGGTTAAGGACAAAAAAACGTCCATCATACTCATGCACGACAACAAGACGAAAACGACGACGGTAGAGGCGCTGCCGACCATTATTGAGGAGCTGAAAAAGCAGGGGTGCATTTTTAAAACGCTGAACAAGGATACGGAGCCCATTCAGTTTTTAAAATGACAGCCAGCCTTGTGCAGAATAACAGCCAATCTCGTGTAAAATGACAGCCAAAGCCTTGCGCAAAATGACAGCCAAAACCTTGTGCAAAACGGCAGTCAGTCTCGTGTAAAATGACAGCCAAGTCTCGTGCAGAATAACAGTCAATCTCGTGTAAAATGACAGCCAAGTCTCGTGTAAAATGACAGCCAAGTCTCGTGCAGAATAACAGCCAATCTCGTGTAAAATGACAGCCAAGCCTTGTGCTAAACGGCAGTCAATCTCGTGCAAAATGACAGCCAAAGCCTCATGTAAAATAGCAGTCAATGCCTTGCGCAAAACGGCAGTCAATGCCTTGCGCCGAGGCGCTTTTTTTGCACACAAAAAGCGCGCACTCAAGCAAGTGCGCGCAAAAGAGCAATATTAATCGTCGTAATCCGACTTATTTTTAAAGAAGCTGAGCAGCCCCAGGGATAAATCCTCGTCGTCACCGTCATCGGTATCCTGCGCGGCAGTCTCCTGCTCCGTTTTTTCCTCCGCCGCGGCGGGAGCAGCCGTGTTTTTATCGCCGTCAAAGCCCGTGGCAATAACGGTAACAATCATTTCATCCTCAAGGTCGTTGTTAAACGCCGCACCCCAGATAATGTTCGCGTCGGGATGAATGGACTCCGTTATCTTCTGCGCCGCGATATCAACCTCGTCAAGACCTATGTCGGGCGAGCCGGTAATATTGATTATGACGCCTGTGGCGCCGTCGATTGTCGTTTCAAGCAGCGGGCTGGATATTGCCATCTGTGCTGCCGCCTCCGCCTTGTCCTTGCCGGAGGCGCGGCCGACGCCCATATGCGCATTGCCCGCGTCCTTCATGATTTTATGTACGTCCGCAAAGTCAAGATTTACTATACCCGGAATGAGAATGAGGTCGGAAATACTCTGAACGCCCTGACGCAGAACGTCGTCGGCAATCTGGAATGCATTGAGCAGAGTTATTCTCTCGGCAGAGGCAAATTTCAGCTTTTCGTTGGGAATAACAATAAGGCTGTCCACATTCTGCCTGAGCTTTGCAATGCCCTCCTCCGCAACGCGCATCTTCTGCCTGCCCTCAAAGTTGAAGGGCTTTGTGACAATGGCAACGGTCAGTATACCCAAATCCTTGGCAATCTGTGCAATAACGGGAGCAGAGCCTGTCCCCGTGCCGCCGCCCATGCCTGCCGCAATAAACACCATATCGGTGCCGCGCAGAATTTCTTCAATTTCCTCGCGGCTCTCCATCGCGCTGTCCTCTCCGATTTTCGGGTCGGAGCCGGCGCCCTGACCCTTTGTCAGCTTGGCGCCTATCTGTATTTTTTTGTCAGCTCTTGAAATATCGACAACGGGACGGTCGGTATTGACGGCGATAAATTCCACGCCCTTTGTCCCGTTTGCAATCATTCTGTTCACGGCGTTGCAGCCGCCGCCGCCCGTGCCGATGACTTTTATATTAACAACACCCTCGGTGCTCTCAGCAAGTTCAAATCCCGCCATTTTTCCGTCTCCTTACATCCGTAATTAACTATTAATATTATTTTATGTTATTTAATATAGATTTGCAAGGACTTTTTTGAAAAAAACAATATTTTCTTCTCAGTTTACAGTTTCTTCATCATTTTCCGCCGGCTGTTCGTCATTTTCCTCTGTTTCTTTGCCATTTTCTTCCGTTTTTTCCTGCGCGTCCTGCGCGTCAACAGAGCGGTAATACGCGCGCACACCGGAGGACACGTCTATTTCGGCGTGCTCCTTTGACTGATTATCGTCAATCACGTGGCGGACAAGCCTTAGCTTTTCGTCAATGCGGTCTATGCCACCAAGCATGACCTTTACTCTGCCCTCGTAGACAAAGCCGAGCTCGTAAATGCTTTCGGCTGTTATTTCACTGACGTTTTCCGTCCCGAAATTGGCTTTCATAGACTGCGTCAGACGCAAGACGGTCTTATCGCTGCCGTCCTCTGCCGCCAGCACCTCGCCCGGCTGCACGCTGTCCGGAGCAAAGCCCTTGATTTCGGGGATACCCTCCTGAGGCTGAGAGGTTATTTCAAGCACCTTGAGGTTTTCGTCCGTTATGTAATAGCTTCCGCCCGTATACACGCATGCAAAGGGCTGCGATTCCGTCACCGCAATCTTTATTGCAGACGGCAGCTCACGGCGAATGCTCACCTCTAAGAGATAGGGCAGCTGTTTTTTCAGATTTTCGATTATTTTAAACTTGTTCAGACGGAACATATTCTGCCCCGTCTGAAGCCCCGACGCCGCGATTATCTCCTCTGTGCCGTAGCGGGCATTGCCCTCCACCTCAAACTCGGTTATGTTGAAAAATACGGTCAGGGACAGCACGGTAATCACCACCACCATAAAAACGGTGAGCAGTGTGTAAAACATCAGCTTTCTGCGTTTTTTCCTGCGCTTCTTCTTTGAATAATAGCGTGAAACGGAAGTATTGTCCGATTGGTTTTCCATGTTGTCATATCCTTTCGTTTTTCAGCTCAGTCCTTCAGCTTTATTATATTTCCTCCCAGACCTCTCAGCTTGGTTTCAAAATTATTGTAGCCGCGCTCTATATGCGATATGTTTTTGATAACGCTCTCGCCGCGTGCGGACATCGCCGCAATGACAAGCGCCGCGCCCGAGCGCAGATCCCCCGCAAAAACGCGCGCGCCGTAAAGCCGCTCGGTACCGTGGACATAAGCCGTCCTGCCCGACACGGTGATATCCGCGCCCATCTTTATAAACTCGTAGCTGACCCGCAGCCTGTCGTCAAACACGCCCTCATGTATCTCGGTGGTACCCGCCGCGCACAGCAGCATCGCCATGATAAGAGACTGCGCGTCGGTCGGAAAGCCGGGATAGGGCGACGTCTCGACCTTTCCGGGCGACAGAATGAACTGTCCGCCGCGGGAGGCTGTAATGCTGTCGTGCTTGCGGCATACCGAGCCGCCCGAATTGACTATGAGGTCGGTGACCGCCGTAAGATGGGAGGGGCACACGCCCGACACCGTTATCTCACCGTCGGTCGCTATCGCCGCGGCAAGATAGGTCGCCGCCTCTATGCGGTCCCCGATGATATTATAATCCACGCCGTGCAGTTTTCAACACCCTCGATGATTATAATTCCGCTGCCCGCGCCCCGGATATTGCCGCCCATAGCGTTTATGAAGTTCTGCAAATCCTCTATTTCGGGCTCGCGCGCGGCATTGGTTACCGTTACGGTGCCGCTGCCGCGGCAGGCGGCAAGCATGATATTCTCGGTGGCGCCCACGCTGGGATAGCGCAAAAATATGTCCGCTCCGTGCGGACAGCCCGAGCATTTAACCTCCATGCCCGTATCGGACACCGAAAGCCCCATTTTCGCAAATGCCGAAAGGTGCAGGTCGATAGGTCTGCTGCCCAGCTCGCACCCGCCCGGACGGCACTGCTCCGCCTGATGAAACCTGCCTGCGGCAGCGCCCAGAAACAGCGCTGCCGAGCGCATTTTCCCCACCAGGTCGCAGGGTATGCCGCAAAAGCGGGCATTTTCGGAATTTACGCGGATTTGTCCGTCGGCAAAAGACGTTTCACAGCCGAAAAGGTTCAGAATTTCAAGTGTATATTGGACATCTGTTATCCGCGGACAGTTAGAGAGCGTTATAATGCCCCCGTCGCACAGCAGACAGGCGCACAGTATCGGCAAAACCGAGTTCTTGGCGCCGTCCACCCTGACGTGCCCGACAAGCGGCCGTCCGCCGCTTATTATGTATTCAGACATAAGAAACCTCCCGATAAGATTACAGTTCATCATATGTCTTAACGGGAGGTCGGGTTACTTTTTCATAAGGTCATACATACCGCGGTAAATAACCTCTGCTGCGCGAAGCTGCGCCATTTTGCGCGCATTGTCGCCCAGGCGCTTTGCAAGCGCGGGGTCGTTTTTAATGCTCAGCGCCATGGAATACAGCTTGTCGGGCGTCGCGTCCTTTTCCTCCAATATAAGCGCCGCGCCCTGACTTACAAGCGACATTGCATTGTGATACTGATGATTGTGCGTGACATTGGGCGACGGAATCAGTATGGACGGCTTGCCCTGCGCCATGATTTCGCCGAGCGTTATGGCGCCCGCGCGGGAAATCACAAGGTCGCACGCGGCAAGCCGCAGCGGCATGTCATAGATATATTCCTCAACGAAAATTTCCGATTTGTCACGAATATCCACACCGCGCTTTTTAAGCTCGTCAGGCATCCATTTATACCCGAACGAGCCTGTGGCGTGAGTATGTAGAAAATCGTGATTTTTTTTATTTTCGGCTATAAAATCCAAAAACAGCTTATTTATTTCCCTTGCGCCCAGCGAGCCGGCAAACGAGAGAAGGTAAAATGCGTCCTGCGGAATTTTCAGCTTTTCACGCGCGCTTTTTTTATCGCAGAACAAGAACGCCTCGTCCAGCGGATTGCCCGAAAGCACGATGTTTTTTGACTTTTCAAAGTATTTGCGCGAGCTCTCAAAGCTGATAAAAACGCAGTCGGCAAAGCGGGACAGAAACCTGCTTGTAACTCCGGGATAGGCGTTTTGCTCGTGGATACAGGTCTTAACGCCCAAAAGATGCGCCGCATACACCGCGGGAGCGCTGACATATCCGCCCGTTCCCACCACCATATCCGCCTTGAAGCTGCGGATTATTTTTTTGCAGTCCGAAACGGATTTCAAAAACATTTGCAGAGTTTTTATATTTTTCGGACTGAACGAGCGGCGCAGCCCCTCCACCTTGATAAATTCAATGTCAAAGCCCGAATTTTTAACAAGCTTTTCCTCAAGCGAGTCACGGTTGCCGATAAACAGGATACGGCTTGACGGATTTTTTGCCCGCACGGTCTTGGCGACTGTCAGAGCGGGATTTATATGCCCTGCGGTGCCGCCGCCTGCCAAGATTATATTCATACCATCACCTACGATTTATCAATATAGCTGAAGCGCGAAACGGAGAGCACGACGCCCATCTCGAACAGCAGCAGCATGAGCGACGTGCCGCCGTAGCTGAAAAACGGAAGCGTGATGCCGGTTGAGGGCAGTGCGTTTGTAACAACCGCGATATTGAGAATCGTCTGCACCGCGACACGCCCTATTATGCCGACAACTATCAGCGAGCCGAACTTATCCCGCGCGTTGAGCGCGATATAAAAACCGCGCCATATAAGCATGACAAACAGTAATATTAAAGCAGCGCGCCGACAAAGCCGAGCTCCTCGGCAACAATGGAAAATATATAGTCGTTTTGAGATTCGGGCAGATACAAGTGCTTTTGGCGGGACTGCCCCAGTCCCAGCCCCATCAGCCCGCCCGAACCGATAGCGTAAAGCGACTGAACAATCTGGTATCCCGCATCACCCGTATCGGAAAACGGGTCGAGCCAGATTTTTATACGCCCCGTCATATAGTCGGTGAACAGTATAAGCACCGTAAAGCCTGCGCCCGCCGCGCCCAGCGCCATAGCGAAATAGCGCAGCTGAACGCCGCCGACAAACATCATGATAGCGCCGACCGCCATTATAACGATAGCGCCCGAAAGGTGAGTCTCGATAGCGACAAGGAAAACGACGGTGCCCAGCATGATAAGCAGCGGCAGTACGCCTACCTTGAATTTATTCATGTTTTTATAGTTTGCGGAGATATAGGAGGCAAAGCTTATGACTATTGCGAACTTTCCTATCTCGGAGGGCTGGAAGCGCACGCCGAAATCAAGCCAGCGGCGCGCGTCGCCTACCGCCTTGCCGATGCCCGGAATCAAAACGAGAATGAGCAAAACGACCGAGACGCACAGAAGCGGGAAGGCATATTTGCGCAGGCGGTGATAGTCGAAAAACGCCACGCCGAACATGACGGCTATTCCCGCAACGGCAAAAAGCAGCTGCTTTTTGATATAGAAATAGCTGTCGCCCTCCTCGTAATAGCCGTAAACATAGCTTGCCGAGGCAACCATTATAAGCCCGAAGGCGGTGAGCACCAGCACCAGTATCAAAAACGGAATGTCTATTCTGCCGATGCTGCCCGACCTTGCGCCGCCCCTTGCGCCTTTGCGGCGCACACCTTCAGGCGGCGTCAGTGCGCCAAAGCGTCTGTCTGCAGCAGCACCCGCGCCGTTTGCGGCGGACGCGCCAAAGCGCCTGTCTGCGGCAGCACCCGCGCCGTTTGCGGCGGACGCGCCGGAAAAGCTGCGCCCGCGCGGCAGCTGTGCCCTTTCACTTGATTTTTTACGTTTAATTCCTGCCATACTACCTCAAGTCAATTCGGATACTCGGTTAAATGAAATACAAAGCCTGATAAATAATTCCCCACAGCGCGGCGATACAGGCAAGCGCCGAAACCGCCGTAAACACGGCGACAATCGTTACCTCTTTCCAGCCGCACATCTCAAAATGATGATGAATGGGAGTCATCTTGAAAATCCGCTTGCCGTGGGTCAGCTTGAAATAAGTCACCTGAAGCACGACAGACAATCCCTCTATCAAATATACTATGCCGCCGACCAGTATAAAATACGGCATATCGTAGGACATTGCAAGAGCTGCGACAAGTCCGCCTAAAAACAGCGAGCCCGTGTCGCCCATAAAGACCTTTGCGGGGTGAAAATTATAAATCAGAAACGCGAACAGTCCGCCGACGGTGCTTGCCGCAAGCACCGCAAGACCCTCGTTGCCCTTGCCCGCCGCATTGAACACAAGCGCGACAAATATAAACGCCGCGGCATAGGGCAGCGTCACGCTTGCCGCAAGTCCGTCCAGCCCGTCGGTCAGGTTGACCGAATTTACAAAAAAGAACAAAAACGGAATAATCAGAATAAAATAAAAATACGAAAGGTGCAGGCTGACATTGAAAAACGGAATATACACATCGGTTGTGACATAGCCCGAAAAGTACATTGCCGCCACATAAAGCGTTATGGCGCCCGCAAGCATTATCGTCTTCTGACGGACGTTGAGACCCTTGTTTTGCTTGTGGGTAAACTTTGTAAAGTCGTCAATAAAGCCGATTGCACCGCAAATCAGTATAAAAAGCATCGCGTAGAGCAGGCGGTAGTCACCCGAAAAAAGGCTGCGCGCCCCCAAAATAAGCGTAACCGCGCAAATCGGAATTATAAAGATAATTCCGCCGGCAGACGGCGTGCCCTGCTTTGACTTGTGCCACGACGGACCTATTTCCAAAATACTCTGCCCGAATTTCAGGCGGCGAAGCCACGGAAGCACCAAAAAGGACCTATCACCGCGCCGAGCAGAAAGGTCAGCAGCATTGACATTATTATAACAGTATTCATTTAGCCCACTCCCCTCTGAAGTCGTTTAAAAGACCCGCCACGTTCATGCTCTGCGAGCCCTTGAACAGTATATTGTCGCCCGTTTTTACGTTTTGCATCAGAATTTTCAGCGCCTGCGCGTTATCGGCACAGTGAAAGCGGGGAACGCCGTCAAGGGCGTCATAAAGATGCCGCATTTGACTGCCGATGCAGATTACAAGCCCCACCCTCAGACTGCGGATATCGTCCGCAAGCGAGCTGTGCGCCGCCTTTGAATACTCTCCCAGCTCCAGCATATCGGCAAGCACCAGCACCTTTCTGCCGTCATAGCCGCGCATGACCTCCATTGCCGCCCTCACGGACGCGGGCGAGGCGTTATACGTGTCGTCAAAAATGCGCAGACCGCGGAACAGATAAATATTCTGACGCTGACCGTCCCCCTCAAAGGACTCAATGCCGCGTATCAGCTTTTCGGCATCGCATCCGAGTGCGAAGCCCACGGCGGCAGCAGCCAGCGCGTTATAAATATTGTGCCTGCCCGCAACGCTCAGCGTCACGCGGTGTTTTTTCCCCAAAACAAGCATGTCAAAGCTATTATCGACAATATTCAGGGCGCGTATATCACAGTTTTCGTTTTCAATGCCGAAACGCAGGATTTTTTTTTCCGTCTTTAAGGCTTGCAGCATATCGTCGTCGCCGTTCAAAACGGCGGTGCCGCCGTCGGGCAGCGCGTCGATTATCTCGCTTTTTGCCTTCAGGATATTCTCCCGCGAGCCCAAAAGCTCTATATGCGATATTCCGATGTTGGTGATAACGGCAATATCGGGGCGGGCTATCGAGCACAGATATTCGATTTCATGGAAGCCGCGCATACCCATTTCGAGAATAACCGCATCGTCGGACGCCTCTGCGCCAAGGGCGCTGAGCGGCAGACCCAGCTCGTTGTTGCGGTTGCCCTTTGAAAAATGCACGCTCATACATTCGTTAAGCGCGGCGGCGATAAAGTTTTTTGTCGTCGTCTTGCCCACGCTGCCCGTCACCGCCACTATTTTTGCGGGAATACTTTCAAGGTGCAGTGCCGCGACATCGCCGACTGCACGGATAACGTCGCCGACAATTATATACGGGCGGCGCACGTTTTCGGGCGCCCTGTCCGTAAGATACGCAATGTTGTCCGTACTGTCAAGGTCTTTTATAAAATCAAAGCCGTCGGCGCGCGCGCCCTTGATTGCGGCGAAAATACATCCGCTTTTAACATTGCGCGAATCGGTTTCAAGACCGTGCACGGTCATGTCCGCGCCGTGCAGCGTGCCGCCGGTACGCCCGGCAATTTGTTTCAAAGTCAGTTTCATTTATCAAGCTCTTCCATTATCTCAAGGGCAATTTTTTCTTCGTCAAAGTCAATCCTGCCCGTATTTAAAATCTGATATTTCTCGTGGCCCTTTCCCGCAAGCAGTACAATGTCGCCGGGGCGCGCCGCGCCGATTGCGTGCCGTATCGCCTCGCGGCGGTTTTCAATAACTGTAAAGGGCGTGCGGCATTTTTTAACGCCGGGCAGAATTTCGTTTATAATATCAATCGGCGTCTCCGAGCGCGGATTGTCGGAGGTCACGATTACATAATCGGAAAGCCTTGCCGCGGTCTGCCCCATTACGGGGCGCTTTGTTCTGTCGCGGTCGCCGCCGCAGCCGAAAAGCGTTATCACCCTGCCGTCTGCCATTTCCCGCGCGGCGGACAGGATATTTTTTAGCCCGTCTGGCGTGTGCGCGTAGTCTATCATGACGGTATACGGGCGGCTGCCGCTTATAATCTGCGCCCTGCCCGGCACCGATGCAAGAGACGCCGCCGCAGGCAGAACCTCCCCGAAATCGAGTCCGAGCGCGCACACGGCGCCGATTGCAGCCAGCGCGTTAGAGACGGTAAACGTACCGACGGAGGATACCGAAACCCTGCCTATCCCGCCTCGCGTTACGGCAAGAAAGCTGACCCCCGACGGCTTTTGCTTTATATCCTTTGCGACAAAGTCGGCAGAGTTGTACACCGCGGAATAGGTGAATTTCCTGCACGTGACGCTCCCGGCAAACTGCCGTCCCGTCTCGTCGTCGATATTTATAACCGCCGACCCTGCGCTCTCAAAAAGCTTATACTTTGCCATGCGGTAGTTTTCCATTGTTTTATGATAATCGAGATGGTCCTGCGTAAGGTTGGTAAACACCGCCGTGTCAAAGGTTATGCCGCAGACGCGCTTTTGCACAATCGAATGCGACGACACCTCCATAACGCAGTACTCAACCCCGGCGCTTACCATCTGCGACAGCAGACTGCAAAGCTCGTACGGCTCCGGCGTGGTGGCGCCCGACGGCAGCGTTTTGTCGCCTATCATGTTTGCCACGGTACCGATAAGACCTGTTTTTTTGCCCAGATTGTCAAGAATGTTTTTAATGTAATAAACGGTTGACGTCTTGCCGTTGGTGCCCGTTACGCCGACAAATTTCATTTTGCGCTCGGGATGCCCAAACCACGCGCTTGAAAGCTCAAACATGGCGCGGCGGGTATCGGGCACCGTTATGTGCGGCAGCGTGCTGTCCGTCTGCCGCTCGCAGACTATTGCCGCCGCGCCCTTTTGCTGCGCGGACAGCGCATAGTCATGCCCGTCAGCGGCGCCGCCTGTCAGACACACAAACAGGCAGCCGCCCGTAACACGGCGCGAGTCGTACACAATATCCGTTATTTCGATGTCGGCATACGCTTTATCATACTGTGCTTCAAGCTCCGACAGCAGATCTGACAGTCTCATAATTCCTCCGTTAATATCTGTTTGAAGCGGCGCGGACCTTTGCCGCCGCTCAGTTTAGTTGGATACGTCGTTGTAGTTTTTGTAATATGCGGTAATGACGGTGCCTGCCTCCACAACGGTGCCCGCCGCGGGCTCCTGCGCCGTGATAAGGGCTGTGCTCTTTGTGCTCTCGTTTCCGACGGCACGCAGGTTAAGCCCGTAGTTTGTAATCATTTTCTGCGCGCCCGCAACGCTCATCTGGGTTATGTCGGGCACGGTCACGGTGGCGGACGGCTCCCTGCCGTTTGTATACAAAACGACGGTGCCTGTGCGCGGAATAGGCGTGCCGCTCTTGGGCATCTGGTACTCAACGGTACCCTCGCCGCCCACGATTTTATACGAAAGTCCGCTTTCCTTTACTGCGGCGACCGCATCGTCGGTCGAAAGACCGGATACGGCGGGAACGGCGGTGTCAAGGCTGTCAAGCTCCTCGTCTGTATACTTGGGGGTTATCTCAAGATAGGGCAGTACGTCGGACAGGATTGCCCGCCGTCGGCGCGGCGGTAAGACCGCCGAAATACTCCGAGCCGCTCGGCTCGTCAAGCATGACAAAAATGGCAATCTGCGGGTCGTCTGCCGGCGCAAAGCCGATAAACGACGCGATATACTCCTCCTCGCCCGTCGAGCTCTCGGTTGCCAGCTTTTCCGATGTACCCGTTTTGCCCGCAACGCGGTAGCCCTTGACATACGCGTTTTTGCCCGAACCCGTTTTGACCGCGTCCGCCAAAAGCGCACACATCTTTTCCGACGTCTCCTTGGAGATTACCTGGCGCTTTACGCCGCTCTCTATACTCTTGACAACGGTGGTCTTGCCGTTTTCATCGGTAGAGGTTATCTCCTTTACAACGTGCGGCGTCACAAGCGTGCCGCCGTTGGCAACCGCCGCGACGGCGGTCAGCATCTGAATGGGCGTGACCTTAAAGCGCTGTCCGAAAGACGCCGTTGCAAGCTCCACCTCGTTAAAGCTCGAATCGCTGTGGAAAATGCCGGTTGCCTCGCCCGCAAGGTCTATGCCCGTTTTTTCGGTGAGACCGAAGTTTTTAAAATAGCTTTTGAATGTAGTATTGCCTATCCGCGCGCCTATCATCATAAAGGCGGGGTTGCAGGAATTGTTTATTGTCTGCGGAAAGTTCTGCGAGCCGTGACCGCCGTGCTTCCAGCAGCTTATGCGGCGGTTGCCCACCACAAAATAGCCGGGGCAGTAAAACGAATCGCTGTCGCTCACAAGATTTTCCTCCACCGCCATTGACGCCGTAAGTATCTTGAAGGTGGAGCCGGGCTCATAGGTATCGACTATGAGCTTGTTTCTGCGCATGAGGTTTGTAAGCTCGGTTTTCTTTTCGTCGAGTGTCTTTTCCGTTTCGCTTTGCGTATCGTCTGCGTTTTCGCCGTCCGCCGCGGTTTGCTCCGCTTTGTCCGTATCGGATGCCGTACTGCCCGACGGGCTTTCAAAAAGCTCAAGCTCCGAAAGCAGCAGCTTGTCGGTTATCTGCTGATAGTTGTTGAGGTCGTAGTCGGGCTTTGAGGTGATGCCCAAAAGCCCGCCCGTTTTAACGTCCATAATCATGGCGGCGGCGCCGTTTAAGCACTTGAAGTCCTCGCGCGCCTGCTCGATGTGCTTTTCAAGGTAATACTGCACCGTTGAGTCTATCGTGAGCCTGATATCGTTTCCGTCCTTGGCGGGCACATAGGTCTCATATTCGACGGGAAGCTCGCTGCCCGCATTGTTTTTCGCGGTTATAAGCTTTCCGTTTGTGCCCTGAAGATAGCTGTTGTACATAAGCTCGATACCGTCAAGCCCCACGTTGTCGGTGCCCGTAAAGCCGATAATGTGCGACGCCAGATTGTTATACGGATAGTAGCGCTTGGTATCGTCTATAAGGTGTATGCCCGTCGCCTTGCTCTCGGATATGTAGTCGCGCACCTTGTCGGCAACGTCGCTTTCAATCTTGCGCTTTACTATCTCGTAATAGTTGTTTTTCTGCGTCTTGGCATACACCGTGTCGTAATCGACGCCCAAAATCTCGGAGAGATTTTTTGCCACGTCGTGCGCGTCCTCGTCGTCAATGTTTTTGGGGGATATATATACGGTTTTGACGTCGGACGACACGGCAAGCTCGACGCCGTTGCAGTCGGTGATGCTGCCGCGCTTTGCGTTTATCGTCGTATTCATTGTCTGCTGAGCTATTGCCCTGGACTGATAAACGTCATAATTTATTATCTGATAATAGACGAGAAAGCCGATTATTACACACACGGCGGCAAAAAGCACTGCCATAAGCGCCAGGGCTCTGTTTTTCATTTTCTTGGTGGGTGTCTTTGCCATGGTTTTCTCCGTCTTTCTTAAAATTTGTCAAAATTAAAACAAGAGCGGGCAAGTAATCTGTTAAAAAAGAACCTCCCGCTCTAATAATATTTATTACACGTCAGTTCAAATATTCATAAAGAATATTGAAGCTGCTCACAACTCCGTCCAAAAACGACTTTTTTTCCTTTTCGGGCGCAATCTCAACCGTATCGCTGTCAGCGAGATTTACAGTATGAATACGAAAGGCTTCCAGCTTGACCATGCCCAGCTGTTCCGTAGCGATCTGCTCAATGCTGGCAAGCGAGTTTTTGCGGTCAATCTCAACGCACAGCACCGAATTGCGGGCGTTCAGCTCGTCCAGCTCCTTCTTTTTGCCGGCAGAGCTTAAGGTGAGCTCGTTGAGCGAGATGTAACCGTTAAGCACAAATGCCGCGAGCAGAACGCAGACTGCCGACACACAGAATGTGAACGGAGATAAATATTTTCTTTTGGTAGTCTTTGTTTTTTTCATGTTCCCCTTATTTCCCCTTTTAGATTTTTTCCGCCACTCTCAGCTTTGCGGGCTTTGAGCGGTTGTTTTCACTCAGTTCCTTTTCGTCCGCCGTCACGGGCTTGTGCGTTATCAGCTTCATTGTCGCCTTTCTGCCGCAAACGCAGACGGGAATGTTTTTATTGCAGACGCAGCCCGTTGCCATGTCCTTTAACGTATTTTTTACTATTCTGTCCTCCAGCGAATGAAAGGTCATCACCGCAAGTCTGCCGCCCGGCTCTAAAAGCCCCGCCGCGTCGCGTATCGCCTGCTCCAAAATTTTGAGCTCGCCGTTCACCTCAATGCGCAGCGCCTGATAGGTGCGCTTGGACGGGTGCTTTTCACCGTAGCGCTCAGAGGGAGGAAACGCGCGCTTTATGATATCGTTGAGCTGAAACGTCGTTTCAATCGGCGCCTTTTCCCGCGCGCGGCAGATTTGATAAGCTATTTTGTCGGCGCGGCGCTCCTCGCCGTATTCATATAAAATCCTTGCAAGCTCACGCTGAGAACAGCCGTTTACTATATCCCTTGCGCTGACGCTGTCCTCCCGCGACATGCGCATATCAAGCGGCGCGTCAAAGCGATAGGAAAAGCCGCGCTGCGCGTTGTCAAGCTGGTAGCTTGAAACGCCCAGGTCAAACAGCACGCCGCTTACCCTGTCGGCGCCCGACTGCAAAACGGCGGTTTTTATATCCTTAAAGTTTGCATGCACAAGCCGCACCGAGGATTTATACCTTTCAAGCCGCTGTGACGCCGCGCGTATCGCGTCCGCGTCGCGGTCTATTCCGATAAGCAAGCCGCCCTCAAGCCGCTTTGCTATCTCCTCGCTGTGCCCGCCGCCGCCCAGCGTACAGTCAACATACACACCGTCCGGCTTGATATTCAAAGCGTCCGTACAGCGATCACGCATAACGCTGTAATGAGAAAATTCCGTACCCATTATAAGATAAGCTCGTCCATACAGGCGACGATTGAATCGCTGTCAAGCATATTCTGAGAAGCCTCCCAGCGCTCCGGCGTCCAAATCTCTATCATATCGCCGTTTCCCACTAAAACGACCTCGTTTTCAACGCCGATTTTCTGCCGAAGCTGCTGCGGAATCTGCATTCTGCCCTGCTTGTCCGTCGCAACCTCATGCATACTGCCCAGAAAAAAGCGCTTTATCCAGCGAACCTTTGAAGGCGGCGCGCTGTCAAACCTTGAAAGAAACTTCTCCCACTCGGTCTGCGACATCACCATCAGCGTGTCGTCGTAGCCCGCGGTAATAACAAACTCCAGCCCGAGCTCCTTTTTGAATTTTGCGGGCATTACCACCCTGCCCTTTTCATCAACGGTATGCGTATATGTTCCCCCGAGCACAGTTTGTCACCACCTTTCTTTAAATCATGGCATTGTCATGCCACTTTGACACCACTTTGCCACCACTTCTATTTAATTATAGGCATTTGAAAACGGTTTGTCAACAAGTTTGCGGATATTTAATAATAAAAATTGCCGCCAATTTTCTCCAAAAAACCGGCAACCGCCGCGGTTTGGACGAAAGCCGCCGTGAAATGGACAAAAAGTTACAACTTAAAGAAAAAAAGCGGTGCAATCATTTACAATTTTCCTGTTTGAAAATATACTCATTCTGAAAGGCGGTGTCAGACCGATGAAAGAGATATATGATTTTATAACACAGAAAAAGCACCTGAAATACAGGCGCTGCCTGGACATTAATTTAGCGGAGGAATTTTGCGGGCAAAATCTTTGCGCCAAGGAGAGAGTAACCCGCAGGTTTGAGCTGATGTGCAGAGAGGAACTCCCCGTAATACTTCCGGGTGAAAAAATATGTTTTACCCGCACTGTGGGAAATCTGCCCGACGTATACACAAAGGCGGAACGCGATGAGATGAAAAGAGGCGCCAGAATGCCGGAGGGCGGCGCGATATCAAACCTCACGCCCGACTACGCAAGGATAATGACGACGGGCTTTGACGCGCTGAGGGACACGCTTGACAGCTACGGACAGCGGGAAATCGACGCAATTTTATATCTTGTGTCAAAATACCGCGATGAGGCTTTAAAGCAGCAAAACACCGAGCTTGCGGAAATTCTTGAGCGTGTTCCGCGGCAGAGTCCGCGCACCTTCCGCGAGGCACTCCAGTTTTTCAGAATAATACACTTTGCCTGTATTCTGGACGGCTGCCACCATGTGACACTGGGCAGGTTTGACAAGTATATGTACCCCTACTATAAGGCGGATATTAATTACGGAAAGCTGACGGAGGATAAGGCATATGACCTCATACGCGAGTTTTTCCTGTCATTCAACAAGGATTCGGATATATATTCGTGCGTACAGCTGGGCGACAACGGGCAGAGCATGGTGCTGGGCGGCAGCGACGGAAACGGCGGCGAGATTTTCAACGAGCTGACGGTGCTTGCGCTGCGCGCCTCACGCGAGAACATGCTGATTGACCCGAAAATCAACCTGCGGGTATCGTCCAAAACCCCGCTCGAAGTATTTATAAAAGGCACCGAGCTTACGCGCGCGGGGCTGGGCTTTCCGCAGTATTCAAACGACGATATCGTAATCCCCGCCCTTACCGAAATGGGCTACGACAGGGCGGACGCCGAGGATTACGTCGTCGCCGCCTGCTGGGAATTCATAATCCCCGGTCACGGCGCCGACATTCCGAATATCGCCGTCATGCCGTTTGCCGACGTCATAAATACAGTACTCCACCGTGATTTGAAAAGCTGCACGGATTTTGAGCAGTTCAAGGAATGCGTCAAAAAGGAAATCGGGAATATCGCGGATACGATAGACAACCGGCTAAAACGCATAAAGTATCTGCCGTCGCCGTTCATGAGCGCCATGCTCGGAGAAGGGGACGTGTCGGAGGGCGGAAAATACAACAACTTCGGTATTCACGGCGCAGGCATTGCGACTGCCGCCGATTCGCTGACGGCAATTAAAAAATATGTATTTGACGAAAAATCCGTGACGGCGGATGAGCTTATTAACGCTGTGGACAATGATTTTGAGGGCAGCGGCGAGCTGCTGCACAGGCTGCGCTACGAAACCCCCAAGCTGGGGCAAAACGACAGCGAGGCGGACGACATGGCGGTATTTTTACTGAATTCGTTTGCAAAAGCGCTGTCGGGGAGAGTAAACTCACGCGGCGGTATTTACCGCGCAGGCACGGGCACCGCTATGGAATATCTGTCCGTCAAAAATATCCCCGCCTCCCCCGACGGCAGACGGCGGGGCGAGCCGCTGGGGACAAATTACTCGCCGAGTCTTTTTGCGAAAATAAACGGCCCCATGTCCGTTATACGGTCATTTACAAAGCCCGACCTCAAAAAGACCTGCAACGGCGGACCGCTGACCCTGGAATTTCACGCGGGGATATTTGACAGCGAAGATGCTGTCAGAAAAACGGCGGAGCTTGTAAAATCATACATAGACATGGGCGGACATCAGCTGCAGCTCAACGCGGTAAATGTAAAGGCACTGAAAGAGGCGCAGAAAAATCCGCAGGACTACAAAAACCTCATTGTGAGAATATGGGGCTGGAGCGCATATTTCACAGAGCTTGACAAACCGTACCAGGATCATGTAATATCAAGGCAGGAATACACGGTATGACATACGGGACTGTATTCGATATACGCGAGTTTACGGTGCATGACGGCCCCGGTGCGAGAGTTACGGTGTTTTTAAAGGGCTGTCCCCTGCGCTGCCGCTGGTGCCACAACCCCGAGGGACTGCCGCCCGCGCCCCAGCTCATGATACGTGAAAGCGCCTGCACCCGCTGCGGTGCGTGCAGGGTGAAATGCTCTCACAGCGAATGCCAGCCGTTTTCACGGTGCCTGCACGCCTGTCCGTCGGGACTGATTACGCTGTGCGGAGAGCGGTTTTCATCAGACGAGCTTGCAAAAAGGCTTTCAGGCTACGCTCCGTTTTTAAAAAACGGCGGCGTAACCTTTTCGGGCGGCGAGCCGCTGATGCAGCATGAATTTCTGAGCGAGCTTTTAACAAAAACCCGCCCTCTCCACCGCGCGATAGAGACAAGCGGCTATGCGCCGCAACGCATTTTCAGAGAGATTGCGGGGCTGTGCGACCTTGTGATAATGGATTTAAAGCTTGCCGACAGGGAGCAGCACAAAAAATACACGGGCGTATACAACGATGTCATACTGAAAAACCTGCAATATCTTCAGCAAAGCGGCAGGGAGCACATCATACGCATACCGCTGATACCCAAAATCACCGACACAAAACAGAACCTGCTCGCCGCGGCAGAGCTTGCGGGCGACTCGCAGGTGGAGCTTTTGAGATACAACAGGGCGGCGGGCGCAAAATACGAAACGGTCGGGGAAAAATACACACTTGACGGACTTTCGGCACAGGGGGAGCAGGCTCTCCCCGATATTTCAATATTCAGAAAGGCTAAAATACTATGAACGCAATGAAAATACACTCCGCGTTTGCGACCACTGAAAAGGGCAGGGAGCAAATCACGCCCGAGCTCATACAGACCGAAAAAGGCGGGCTTACCGCCGTGCGGCTGAAGTTTGAAAGCGAGCTGCCGCTTGACAAATTCAGCGGCATAGAGCTGCTGCTTGAGCCGTGCAGGGCAGACGGCTTTACCGCAATTTACCGCCACAGCGAATTCTGGTGCAGACCGGCGTTCTGCCAAAGCGCGCAGCAAATTCCGCCCGACACGCAGTGCCTTTTGTGGCAGGGCGGCTGCCTGCTGCCCGTGTGCGGCGACAAATATCTGTGCATGGTATCGGGAACGCCGGACGGATATATAAAGCTGACGCTGAACACCTTCTGCTCAGGCATCAGGGAGTGCGACACGACGGCATTCGTTTTGGGTGAGGGCGAAAACGTGCATGCTCTTATCGCCGACTGCGCCCGGCTTGCGCTTGAGGTGATGGATTCCGACACGCCGCTGCGGGAAAGCAGGCGCTATCCCGAAATTTTCGAATATCTGGGCTGGTGCAGCTGGGATGCGTTTCATATTGAGGTATCGGAGCAGAAGCTATTGCAAAAGTGCGACGAGTTCAGCGAAAAAAACATCCCCGTCAGATGGGCGATAATAGACGACATGTGGGCGGACACGCCGGGAATTGAACAAGCGGCGGGCAAGGAGCGGGGCGAAATGATGCGCATTATGCACTCCTGCCGTCTGAGCTCGTTCAAAGCCGACAAAACGCGCTTTCCCGACGGATTGGACGGGTGTATAGAAAAGCTGCACGCGCGCGGGCTTTACGTCGGAATGTGGCACCCGACAACGGGATACTGGAGCGGGATTGCGGAAGACGGACAAATCGCACGCGACATGCCGCAGGCGCTTATAAAAACACACAGATACAGCGCAAAGCGCGCCGAATACAGCGAAAGCGAGCAGCTCGTTCACGCGCCCGACTACGAGAGTGCAAGGACGTTTTACGAGAGCTTTCACGCATATCTCAAGGACTGCGGCGCGGATTTTATAAAGGTGGACAACCAGAGCTTCACACATTCGTTCTATCACGATGTAATGCCCGTAGGGCAGGCGGCTGAAAATCTGCACCGCGCCGTTGACGGCTCGGCGGAAAAATTCTTTGACGGAGCGCTGATAAACTGCATGGGCACGTCGGCGGAAAACATGTGGCACCGCCCGCAAAGCTGCGTGTCAAGGTGCAGCGACGACTTCCTGCCGGAAAACCGCGACTGGTTTACAAAGCACATTCTGCAATGCTCGTTCAACAGCATGGTACAGGGCGTGTTTCACGTCTGCGACTGGGACATGTGGTGGACGGACGACACGCAGGCGGTGAAAAACTCGGTTCTGCGCGCCGTCAGCGGCGGGCCGATATACGTCAGCGACACTTTGGGGCGCAGCAGGCGGGAGATACTCATGCCGCTTTGTCTTGAGGACGGCAGAATACTCAGGTGCGACAAGCCTGCCGTGCCGCTTTTAAAATGCGTATTTCAAAACCCCGAAAGCTGCAAGGCGCCGTTTATGCTTCAAAGCACGGCGAACGGCTGCGCGTATGTCGCGGCGTTTAACCTTGACGGTGAAAATGCCGCCGTATGCTCGGATTTTTCGCCGCGGGACATTGACGGGCTCTGCGGCGACAGCTTTGTACTGTACGAATATTTCACAAACAGCGCAACGACCGTGAAAGCGGATGAGAAAATCACGGTCGCGCTTGCAGACCGCGACGAATTCAGACTGTACGCGCTGATACCCGAAAAGGAAATCACGTTTTTGGGGCTTTGCGGCAAGATGATTGCAGCAAAAACACTGTCGGATATCACCCCGGACAGCGCGGTGAGCGCGCAGGGCGGAGAGCTCATGTTTTTCAGTCAAAAGGAAGTGACGGCGGTTTACTCTGACGGCAAGCCCGCAGAATTTACAAAAGACGGGGCGCTGTACAAAGCAAGCGCCGGTCGCGGCAAAATAACGGTATGCACAGAGGAATAAGGCATGAACGAAATCATAAAGCACTACGACCTGTTAATCGCAGAAGACAACGACCCGGTTCATGACCCAGCGCCGCTGCGCGCGTACATGAACAAGTGGGACGGCGCGGCTTTCATAAACGCACTGGGGCTGACGCATGACAAAAGCGTGCTGGAAATAGGAGTCGGCACGGGCAGGCTGGCGCTCAGATGCGCGCCGATGTGCAAGAACCTTACCGGCATTGACTTTTCACCCGAAACGGCACGCCGCGCAAGGCAAAACCTTGCGCACTGCAAAAATGTGAAAATCATCTGCGCCGATTTTTACAAATATGAATTTCAAGACCGGTACGACATTATTTACAGCTCGCTGACCTTTCTGCATTTTCAGGACAAAAAGACCGCCGTAAATAAAATTGCCCGGCTGTTGAAGCCGGGCGGAAAAGCGGTTTTGTCCCTTGACAAATCGCAGAAAAAAGAATTGGACACGGGTACGCGCAAAATACCCCTCTATCCCGATAACCCTGATGAAATAACCGAGCTTTTGCGGGAGTCGGGGCTTGAAATCACACTTAAAACACAGACAGAATACGCATATATCTTAGCGGCAGACTGCCCCGTATAAACAATACGGGGCAGCCGTTTCATTTTCGGCAGGTTTCAGCTGCCGTCATAGCTATCTTTTATCTTTTGTATGTATTCGATAAACTCGTCCTTTACATCGCGCGGCGCCTGTATTTTGATTTTGTCGCCCAGACCGCAAAGCCACGCGAAAAACTGCGGACTCACCTGCACGGAGGCGGTAAAGGTGAAGGTGTCCTCCCCCGGAACCGTCATAATATCCCTCCCGAAGCGGTCGATAACCGCGCCCGCAAGCCGATTGTCGCAGCACAGGGTCACATTCCGCTCTCTCCCGCCGAACATGCCGAATACCTTTTTGGTATACTGCGCCGCGTCAAAGTCTGAAAAGCCGCCGGGCAGCTTTCTTGACCGCCCTGTACAGCGGATATCCTGCATTTTATCCACACGGTAATGCTTGATTTTGTTTTCGCTTGCGTCAAACGCTATGAGGTAGTAGTTTTCATCGTCCCAGCTGAGCGCAAGCGGACTCACCGTATACAAAGCTCCGCCGCGGCGCAGCGCCTTTGTGCGGCGCGGCGTCCACTCAAAGTAGTGAAAGCTGATGGCGCGGTTTGCGACAATGCCTTCGTTCACGGCGTCTACGTTATAGTAAATTGTTTCGTTCATCGTTTTTATGCGCCCGCGGACAAACACCTGACCGTGCAGTCCGCGCGCCTCATTGACGCTTGCAAGCGACTCTAACTTTTTAATAAGCTCATCAGTCTTTTTTTCGGTGATGAATTTGGAGGACTGGACGGCGTCCACAAGCAGCTTGAGCTCAGGCAGCTCAAACTCGCGGGACATCAGTCTGTACTCGCTGTGTCCGCCCGCGCGCACCGTCTCGATATCGGCTCCGTAAACGTCGCGCAGCAGCGCGATATCCTCATACACCGATTTGCGCTCGGCGGCTATATCAAGGGCGGCAAGCCTTTCTATTATCTGCCGCATGGATATGCCGTGGCTGAAATCGGTTTCGCGCTTTAAGATGTCATAGAGATAAAGTATTTTCAGCTTCTGATTGCGGGATTTGGACATACAAGCCCACCTTTTTGTCATTTTAAACAAATTTTACAATTAAAATTGCCGCAAGTCAACATAAAATCATAAATAGATATTGAATTTATATAATGCGTATGATATAATAACGATTAATTTACCCGAATTGAGATGATTTTTTAATGGACGACGGTCCTGTGCGATTATTTGCGTTTGTTATTTTGTTTTTCACTGAGCGCGTATTTTTCCGGCTCGGAAATCTCGCTTGCATCGGTAAATAAAATCCGAATTGCAAATCATGCCGAAAACGGAGACAAGGCTGCCCGCCGCGTTTTATACCTGCTTGACAACTTTGACAAGGCGCTGTCCACGCTGCTTATAGGAAACAATATCGTAAATACGGCGATTGCCACGCTATCAACGGTTGTTACATACGACATATTCAAAAATGCCGCGGCGGTTCCCGATTTTGCGGTGCCGCTGTGTACTCTTGTCACAACGGTTGCCGTATTCTTTTTAGGCGAGATGATACCGAAATGCTTTGCCAAGGCATGCAACGAGAAATTTGCCAAGGCAATTTCGCGTTCGCTTATCTTTCTGATGAAGGCTTTAACGCCGGTGAGCTTTATTTTCTCTGCTCTCAGCCGTCTTGCAAGCAAGCCGTTTCGCCGCCGTGCAACTCAGACGCCGACGGTTACCGAGGACGAGCTTTACGACATTATTGAGACCTACGTTGAGGAAAACGACATCGACAGCGACACGGGCGAGATGGTGCAAAACGCCATCGAATTTTCCCGTTCAAGCGCAAAGGACGTTATGACCGCGTGGGAAAACGTCGTCTGCATCAGTGCGGATACGCCTGCCGACGATGCGGCGCGGTTTATCCGCAGCTGCGGTCACTCGCGGCTGCCCGTCACGGACGAATTCGGAGACGTTGTGGGAACGCTCAGTATACGCAGGTTCCTCAAGCGGTATATAAAGCAGCAGGGCAATACCTCGGTAAAAGAGGTTATGAGCCCGCCGGAATTTATTCCCGTTTCAACTCCCGTGGACGACCTGCTGGGCGCACTCTCGCAAAAGCGCACGCACCTTGCATACATTAAATCGGACAATAAGGTACTGGGCATTATCACCGTCGAGGACATTCTCGAAGAGCTTGTAGGCGAAATCTACGATGAAGAGGATGCGATTGGGGGTGACAGAGCTGTTTAACTATATTGTTATTATCATATTGGTTATTCTGTCGGCATTCTTCTCCGCGTCCGAAATCTCGTTTGCCTCGGCAAACGAGATAAGACTCAGGCAGAGAGCCGAAAAGAGCAATAAAACGCCGCACAAGCTGGCATATAAAATCTATACGCGCTATGAGAGCGTGCTCGCCTCTATTCTTATCGGCAACAACCTTGTCAACATCGCGTCCTCGTCGGTAGCAACGGTTATTGTCATAGACCTGCTGGGCGAAAGCCGCGCATGGGTCGCAACAGCTGCAATGACCGTTATCCTGCTTATCTTCGGCGAAATTATGCCCAAGGTGGTCGCAAAGTCAGTGCCTGATGAGGCGGCGGCTTTCTTTGCTGTTCCGCTTTACGTATTTACCGTTATCACAAAGCCGTTTGTGTTTGTGACAGACGGGGTTTTAAGGCTTGTATCAAAGCTGTGGAAAAATCAGGTGGACGATACGCCGGCCGTTACGGACGACGAGCTGGAAAGCATAATAGATACCGTCGAGGACGAGGGCGTTATCGACGGGGAAAAGTGCGAACTGATACAGAGCGTATTTGATTTCGAGGACGTTCAGGCGTATGAAATAATCACGCCGCGCGTAGACATGCTCGCAATAGACGCAAACAGCACGCGCGAGGAAATGCTTGAAAAAATACTGAATTGCAGCTTTTCACGTATTCCGGTATACAGAGATACCGTTGATAATATAATCGGTATTCTGCATGTAAACCGTGTACTGAAGGAGCTGTCGGAAAATGCGGACTGCGACCTTCTCGGCTCGCTGATGCCGGCTGTGTTTGTATACAAGACCATGCCGCTGGACGACGTGCTTGCCCAAATGCGGCGGCAAAACGTGCATATGACCGTTGTCACCGACGAATACGGCGGAGTGATGGGTATTCTCACAATGGAGGACGTTCTGGAGCAGCTTGTGGGCGATATCTGGGACGAGAGCGACATAATCGAGCCCGAAATTACAGAGCTTGCCGACGGCAGCTTTGAGGTGGACGGCGACATGCGCATTGAGGATTTGTTTGACGAGCTGAATTTCAGCGACAAGGAGTTTGACGACGACAATGCGACAGTCGGCGGGTTTGTCGTGGAGCTTTTAGAGCACTACGCCCGCAAAAACGACGTCGCTTACTATAAAAACATCGCCTTTACGGTCACAAAGACCAAAAAGCACAGGGTGTCTAAAATACATGTCGAGCTGCTGCCAGAGCAGCAGGAGGACGAAGACGACTGATAACTGAAAAAGAGCGCCGTACAAAATGTACGGCGCTTTTATTGCTGCATATTTACTTGTTTGAATCAAACCAGCTGCCTGAATAATATTTACCCGTTTCAAGCTCGGTCTCATACCTGTATTTCATAAGCTCGCTCACTGTCACAAGCTGATACCCGTTTTCTATGAGCCACGGCACAAGCTCTTTAACAGCGTCCGCCGTCGATTCATAAAGCGAGTGCATCAGAATAACGTCTCCGTCAAGGTCGCCCTCGTTTTTAACCGATGCAACGACCTTGTCCTTATCGCGGTATTTCCAGTCCTCTGTATCAACAGACCAGCCTATCAGATACTCGTCGCAGTTCTCGCGCAGCTTTGAGCCGACCGCGCCGTACGGAGGGCGCAGCATAGTCGGCTTACAGCCGAGCACCTCCTCGAATTTCGCGTCCGTCTTTTCTATCTCCTCTTTAATTCTCTCCACAGACGCTGTCTGAAGATTTTTGTGCGTGTAGGAATGACTGCCGATTTCACAGCCAAGCTCCGCCGCGCGCTTCATCGCCTCCGGTGCGTTGGGTATTACATTTCCGACCTCAAAGAAGGTCGCAACACTGTCATACGCCTCAAGCGTATCCAAAATTTCATTTGTATACTTTCTGTTAGGGCCGTCGTCAAAGGTCAGCGCGACAAGTTTTTTGGTGATGTCCACGGTACGCACGCTGTTGTCCTCGGGGACATTTTGCTTTATGCTTTCGGGCAATGCGTAGCGAACCCTGACATAAGGCACATCGGCGCGCAGCTCGCCCGCGGATTCCGGCGCCACTGTGCCGCCGGCATATATAACGCTTATTCCGCTTTCGGTAAAGAGCAGCTGATAATCACGGCTTTCATTCAGCTTTCCTTATCTATTGCAGTCCCGTACTGCTCGTTTGCCAAAAGTATTTCCTTTGCATTTATCATGGTAAGCCGCTGCAAAACGTCGTCAATCTGCAACAGACCGTTTTTATCGAAATTGAATGTCCTGACAGCACTGCTCTGTACGCCGCCCAGCATCTGTGAATACAAGATTTCCACTCCTGTTATATCGTCTGACGCCTTATACGATTTATAGCTCACAAGCAGCTTGTCCTGCTCTGTTTGGGCGCGCAGTCTGAATTCGTTTTTCAGAGTATCGTAATACTCGGAAATCGCGGTGTCGGCGTCCACCGCGCTCACCTTGGGCTTTGACACCGCAACAGAGCCCTTCTCGTTATATTCGTAAATCTTTTCCGACTTAAGTGCCGCCTGAGCCCCCTCGTAATCGGAAAACCATTGGTCGGCTTCGGCTTTAAACACACTCTCCGGCTTCGGAGCACAGGCTGAAAGCGACGACAAAACAATAACCGCCGCGCACAAGCCCGATAAAATTTTCAAAAACCTTGCATTAATGTCACTCATCTCCCAAAATAATATTTTATTCATTATAACATGACAATTAATACAATACAAGAATTTGACATAAAATTAATGATTTGTAAGAAAAAAGCCCCCGAACCAACAGATTCGGAGGCTTTTAAATATGAGCTTTAATCTCCCGACGACTCGGAAAGAGTTATTTTGATTTCAATGGTTCTTGTATTCCTGAAAACCGAAAGCGTAATTGTATCGCCGGGGCTGTGATTGTTTTTCTGCTCGTCAAGCTCTGCCATATTGGTGACGGTAACACCGTCTACGGCAGTGATGATATCGCCTTTTTTAAGTCCCTTGCCGTACGCGTCGCTCTCAGGGTCTACATACTGCACATAAACACCCTGCGGAATATTGTACATCTGCGCATAGGTCGCGTCAAGGTCGCTGCCCTGAATTCCTATATACGGTCTGTCCTTTATATAACCGTACTGAATAAGCTCCTCGATGATATCGGTAGCGCCCGTTATCGGAATTGCAAAGCCTATTCCCTCATAGCCGCTTGTCACTATTTTGGAGGAGGTAATGCCGATAACCTGACCGTAAGCGTTTACAAGCGGGCCGCCGGAGTTACCGGGGTTGATGGACGCATCGGTCTGGATAAGGGTCATGTATACGTTTTCAATCGCAATGCGGCGGTTAAGCGCGGACACGATACCCGATGTTACGGTGCCTGCCAGCTCCAGACCGTAAGGATTGCCTATGGCGACTACCGTCTCGCCGACAACAAGCTTGTCGCTGTCTCCGAATTCAGCGGGCTGAAGACCCGTTTTATTGATTTTGAGCACGGCAAGATCCGTTCTCGTATCCGAGCCGATAAGCTCGGCGGTATACTCCGTCTCGTCGGTGAGCACGACCTTTATGCTCGCAGCGTCGGCAACCACATGCGCGTTTGTGGCAATATAGCCGTCCTCGCTTAAAATTATTCCCGTGCCGGAGCCCTGACCTATCTGGGAGCCGTTTGTAACGGTAACGATAATACCCACAACAGAATCCTTGACTTTGTCGTAAATCTGCGGGACACTGAGTGCGTCTGTTGTCGGCTGCTGCGTTTCAAGAGACGGCAGATTTACGTTGGAATTATCCGAATTATCCGTATTGTCCGAATTGCTGTTGGTATTGTCGGACACATCACGGTCATTGTCCGCCACGGCTTTGTCGCTTGTTCTGAAGGCGGAAAACATAACGATAACAGCCAGCAGAAGAACAAAGGCAACGCATGACACACCGATTAAGGCAATCATCGCACCGCTGAGCTTTTTCTTTTGTTTTGCGGGCTTCTGTGTGCCGGTATAGCCGGTATATCCCGTATATCCCGTATAGCCCGTATAAGGATTCGGATTTTGCCAGGTGTACTCCCCGCTCTCCGAAACCTGCGGTCCGGTATAGCCGGCGCCTTGCGAAGTGTTGTCATCACGGGAAAAGCCTGTATTTTCCTGTGCGCCGTCGGCGGAGGTTGAATACGCGGCAGTGCTTGAGCCGTCGGCAGAGTCTGAATACGCGGCGGTGCTTGCGCCGTCGGCAAAGTCTGAATACGCGCCGGAGTTTGAGCCGTCGGCAGAGGTTGAATACTCGGCGGCGTTTGAGCCGTCGGCAGAGGTTGAATACTCGGCAGTGCTTGAGCCGTCGGCGGAGGTTGAATACGCGGCGGCGTTTGAGCCGTCGGCAGAGGTTGAATACTCGGCAGTGCTTGAGCCGTCGGCGGAGGTTGAATACGCGGCGGCGTTTGAGCCGTCGGCAGAGTCTGAATACGCGGCGGTGCTTGCGCCGTCGGCAAAGTCTGAATACGCGGCGGAGTTTGAGCCGTCGGCAGAGGTTGAATACTCGGCGGCGTTTGAGCCGTCGGCAGAGGTTGAATACTCGGCGGAGGTTTCAAATTCCTGAGTATTGCCGTTTTCATTTACCGGTTTTGAGTCAAAGGTATTTTCAACGGTAAACTGAGTAGTGTCTGCATCGCTTGCCTGCGCGCCGCCGTCAAAATCGGGCTGCCTGCCGCCTTCATCGGGCTGATGCGCCTTTACCTCTTCAAACTCGGGTTCGGGAATTACGGGCTCCTTGCCGTCATTCTCATTTGTCGGATTGTTCTCGTTTTCTTTGTACTGATCCATTGTAATAACTCCTAATCTTTATAAAGCGGCAGTGAAAACATAAACTGTGCAAACTCGCCCTCCTTAGAGGTGAGAATGATGTCCTCTCCGTGCTCTTTAATTATATTTTTGACAAGATACAGTCCTATACCCGTACCTTTTTTATTTATACTGCGGCTTTTGTCCGCTTTATAAAACCGCTCGAATATATGCGCCGCGTCCTCTTTGGAAATTCCGCAGCCGGTATTTCTGATAGTTATTTTTGCCTTTTCGCCGTCAATTTCTATTGTGCAGCGTATCTCGCCGCCGACAGGCGTAAACTTGACGGCATTGTCCAGAAGATTATAAATCACCCGATAAATGGCGTCCTCGTCGCCGTTTACAATAACCGCCTCGTCCTCGGGAATGCCGACATTCAGCGTTATCTGACCCTGATTTATTTTGTCCTCAAAGGCAAACAGCGCCTTGCCCGCGGTTTTTACTATATCAAACGGCTTTTTGACATATGTCATCTGCCCCGACTGAATCCGCGCGACGTCCAGAAAAGACGAAACCATGCGAGAAACGCGGCGCGCCTCCTCCGAAACTATCGTCAGATATTTATTGTAAAGCTCGGGCGGAATAGTACCGTCCAGCATACCGTCCACAAACCCGGAGATGGTGGTAAGCGGCGTGCGCAGCTCGTGCGACACGTCCGTCACAAACGAGCGGCGAACCTGCTCTAAGTTATCCATACCGTCCGCCATCGCATTGAAGGCAATGGCAAGCGGCGCATACTCGTTTGCATGGTCAACGTCAATGCGCTTGGAAAAATCGCCGTGCGCGTAGCTGTGAGCGGCGGCGCTCATATCATACAGCGGGCGCATCATGCGCTTTGTCAGAAAGTAAATGAAAACAAACGCCGCGGCAAGCACCGTAACGCCGCAGAAAATAAACACAAACAGCGTTGCCGTGACAGTGGACGCCACGTTCATCTCGGACGTTGTGACAAACACCGCGCCGCCTATTTTGTTATCGTTCATTATTACGGGCACCCCGACCGTGTAGCCGACCGACGGTCTGCCCGTCGCAAACGACCTTCTTGCGTGGTAGGTGTTGCCCGACATGATGTTAGACAGCACCGCATTGGACGGCAGACTGCTGTCAGCGCCCGTAACGTCAACCGTCGATATTGCCAGCGTACCGGAGCTGTTGTATATCAGAACCTCGCTGCGCGTCGTCTCCTTGACGGCGGAAATGGAAGCGTCGAATATATTGCCCGCAATTATATAGTAGTTTTTAGGCATATCAGCAACGGTGCCGGCAATTTTATTCGCCGCACGCTCCATACTGTCTATCTGGGTGTTGAAGGTGCGCACGCCGATGACAACGCTTGCAACAAATCCGAGCACCGCAACGGTGATAAACACGATTATTGCGCACACCCTGTAATATCTTAAAAATATTCTCTTATGCATAATCAGCGCGTTTCGAACTTATATCCTACACCCCAAACGGTTTTGATACTCCATTTTTCCGAAACTCCCTCCAGCTTCTCACGTATTCTCTTTATATGAACGTCAACCGTTCTCGAATCGCCGAAATACTTAAAGCCCCAAATCTCGTCCAGCAGCTGGTCGCGCGTAAACACGCGGTTGGGATTTTTGGCAAGATGGTACAAAAGCTCGATTTCCTTGGGCGGCGCGTCGATATCCCTGCCGTTTACGCGCAGCTTATAGTTTGTCAGTGAGACGTAGAGGTTTTCATACTCGACCTCCTGCGTATCCGCCGCGGCAGGCTCTGCGCCCGCGTCCTTGGTGCGCCTGATTACGCTTTTAATTCTTGCTACAAGCTCCTTTGTGTCAAACGGCTTTGTGACGTAGTCGTCTGCGCCCAGCTCAAGACCCAAAACCTTGTCAAACGTCTCGCCCTTGGCGGACAGCATGATTATCGGCAGGTTTGAGGTCTTTCGTATCTCGCGGCAGACCTCCCAGCCGTCCTTGCCGGGCAGCATGATATCCAAAAGCACAAGGTCAAACCCGCCCTGTCCGAATTTGTCAAGCGCCTGTATGCCGTCGGCGGCACACTCGACCTCAAAGCCCTCCTTCACAAGATACAGACTCAAAAGGTCACAAATATTTTTCTCGTCGTCAACAACCAAAATCCTGCTCATAATTTTGCCTCCTGTTCTTTATTTTCTCTCAATTACACTAACAGTATAACAGCTTATACAAAAAATGGTTTAATAAAATGTAAACAAACTTTCTACTTTTATTTAAAACTGTCAAAACCGCTCGATATTTCTCGTATTTCTATATTTCCGCGCAAAAGATTTACAATATTTCGCTCGATGCCCTCGCGCTCGGAGCTCGGCACGGAAATTGTAAGCTCCACCTTTTGATTAAAGGTACACGACACCCTGTTGTAAACGGTATTTTCAAGATAGCGGTCGACTGTCGAATAGCCGCCGTATTCAAACAGCAGCAGCAGCGTCACGCTCTCCAGGCGCACGGCAAAGCCCGATTCGCTAATCGCCTCGGACACACCGCGGCTGTAGGCGCGGATAAGCCCGCCCCCGCCCAGCAGCACCCCGCCGAAGTAGCGGGTGACAACGGCGCAGATATTGTATACGTTTTCCTTTTTCATGACCTCCAGCATCGGCATACCTGCCGTGCCCGCAGGCTCGCCGTCGTCCGAGAACCGCTCGACGCGCGGGTACCACAGACGGTAAGCCGTGCAGTTATGCGTCGCGTCGGGATATTTTCTCTTTATCCTCTCGATAAACGCCTTTGCGTCCTCCTCCCGCCTGACGGCGGTTATACTTGTGATAAACCTGCTCTTTTTTTCCGTAAACTGAGCTGCAACACTGTGTGCCGGCTCTTTATATCCTGAATCCATCTGAATTTCCTCTCAAAATTTATATACATATAGTATTATATTTCTAAAGATTTTTCAAGAAAAAAGAGCGCATATATTAATAATTTGACTTGTACCGCGGTAAAATATTAAAAAAAGTGTTTACAAAAATATATTTTTGATGTATAATACCTGAGATGTTTAACTATGCTTTGAGCTTTGCGCATCACCTGCGGGCTCGCAGTATAGCCGGACAAATCTTCAGAAAGGTGATACAGTTAAATGATTAAAAAGGAAATCAAAACCTCTGTAATTGAGCAGAACAGGCTTCATGAAACCGACACGGGCTCACCCGAAGTGCAGATTGCCATTCTGACAGCGAGAATAAACGAGCTGACAGAGCACCTCAAGGCAAACCCCAACGACCATCATTCAAGACGCGGTCTGCTCAAAATGGTAGGAAACAGACGCAACCTGCTCAACTACCTTACAAAGAAGGATATCAACAGATATCGTGCGATTATTGAGAAACTCAATATCAGAAAGTAATCGATTATAGGCGGAATTTGTATAAATTTCGCCTATATCCATTTTACAAAACAAATATTAACGGCAGCGGCGGCGGTTTAGCAGTCAAATGCACATCTGCGGGCATTGCGCAAGGCTTTTGCAGGCGTGTATTTAAGTGTTAAACAGCGGTCCTGCCCGAAAAATTTCAGGAGGTACTTTAAATGTACGAAAATCACAGAATATTCGAAACGGAAATTGCAGGCCGCAAGCTTGTTGTCGAAACGGGCAAGTATGCACAGCTTGCAAACGGCTCGGCACTGGTGCGCTACGGCGACACAGTCGTGCTGGCAACCGCCACGGCGTCCCAGAAGCCGCGCGACGGCATTGACTTTTTCCCGCTCTCGGTCGACTTTGAGGAAAGGCTGTACTCGGTCGGCAAAATCCCCGGCAGCTTTCTGCGCCGCGAGGGCAGACCGAGCGAAAAAGGCAATTCTCTGCTCGCGCGTTATCGACCGTTCAATCCGCCCGCTCTTCCCCAAGGACATGAGAAACGACGTCAACGTAAACATTACGGTGCTTGCCGTTGACCAGGACAACATTCCCGAAATTGTCGGCATGATAGGCGCGTCTATCGCGCTTTCCATCTCGGATATCCCGTTTAACGGGCCGATAAGCGGCGTGTCGGTAGGCTACGTGGACGGCAAAATCGTGTTCAATCCCACGGCTTTGCAGCGCGAGAGCTCGCAGATGGCGGTCACCGTCGCGTCCACCGCGCAGAAGGTCACCATGATTGAGGCGGGCGCAAACGAGGTTGACGATGACGTTATGTACGACGGTATCATGAAGGGCCATGAGGAAAATCAAAAAATCGTCGCGTTTATCAACAGCATCGTCTCGGAGGTCGGAAGAGAAAAATTCACGTTCGAGTCCTGCGATGTTGACCATGAGCTGTTTGACAGCATAAAGGAATTTGCGATAGATGATATGAAGTCGGCGCTTGACTCAAACGACAAGGCGCAAAGAGACGCTGACATCGCAAAGGTTTACGAAAAGGTTCACGCCCGGTTTGACGCAGAAAACGAAGAACGTCTGCCCATGATAGACGAGTGTCTTTACAAGCTGCAAAAATATATAGTTCGCACATGGCTGTCCGAAGAGGGCAAGCGCGTGGACGGGCGCGGCATCGACGACCTGCGCCCGCTTCACGCGGAGGTAGGGCTTCTGCCCAAGGTACACGGCTGCGGTCTCTTTGCCCGCGGCAAGACGCAGGTGCTCACCGTTGCCACGCTCGGCATGATATCGGAGGAGCAGATTTTGGACGGGCTTGACGACGTCGAGACAAAAAGATACATGCATCACTACAACATGCCCGGCTTTACCGTCGGCGACGCAAAGCCGTCAAGAAGCCCCGGCAGACGCGAAATCGGTCACGGTGCGCTGGCAGAGCGCGCGCTGGAGCCGGTAATTCCGTCGGTTGAGGAATTCCCCTACACAATCCGTCTTGTATCGGACGTGCTCACCTCAAACGGCTCCACATCGCAGGGCTCCATCTGCGGCTCCACACTTGCGCTTATGGACGCGGGCGTGCCGATTAAGGCGCCTGTTGCGGGCATTTCCTGCGGTCTTATCACGCGCGACGACGGCAGCTTTATGACAATGGTGGACATTCAGGGCATCGAGGACTTTTTCGGCGACATGGACTTCAAGGTTGCCGGAACCAAAAAGGGCATCACCGCAATACAAATGGACATCAAGGTCGACGGTCTGACAGGCCCCATTATAAAGGAAGCAATAGAGAAGACCAGAAAAGCAAGATACTACATTATAGATGAGGTAATGCTCAAGGCAATCGAAAAGCCGCGCGAGGACGTAAAGGACTGGGCGCCCAAGGTCATCACCTATAAAATTCACCCCGATAAAATACGCGAGGTAATCGGAACGGGCGGCAAGGTAATTCAGAAAATCGTCGCGGATACCGGCGCGAAAATCGACATAGAGGACGACGGCTCGGTATTCATAGCAGCCACCGAGAAATCCGCTGCCGACAAGGCGCTGGAAATCATCAAGGGCATCGTTTTCGAGCCGGAGGTGGGCGCAATTTACAGAGGCCGCGTTGTAAAGCTCATGCAGTTTGGCGCATTCGTCGAATTTGCGCCCGGCAAGGAGGGGCTTGTCCACATCTCCAAGCTGGACACAAAGCGCGTGGAAAAGGTAGAGGATCTGCTCTCCGAGGGTGACGAAATCTACGTTAAGTTTATGGAAATCGACGACAAGGGCAGATACAACCTGTCGCGCAAGGACGCGCTGCTGGATATGCAAAACGGCGCTGTTGTAAGCTGATTTTAAGCTGTAAAAAATAATAATTTCGGTACGGTTTTGACCGTACCGTTTGCTTTTGACGGCTTTTCAGACCGTACATGTAAATTTTTCCGCATAAACTTTACATTTTTCGAGCAAAGTTGTATAATGCTAAAATACGGAGGTGATTATTTCTAATTGAAAATCTATAATACCCTGAAAAATAAAATATTTGACAGGCTGTGGTTTAAAATCACCTGCTTTTGCAGTATGCCGCTGTTTATATTTATGTGTATTCTCTATCTCGAATACATGAACTACCGCTCGGTAAGACGTGTTTTTCAGCTTTGGGACAAGCATCCCGACTCGCTGATTTTGGCTTTTATCGTGACGGCGATGATATCCGTCATTTTGCTGCTGCTTGCAAGGCGGCTTTGGATTTACGCAACCGTTATGGGCGCAGCCACGCTGATAATCGGGATAATAAACTGCGTAAAGCTGGCGGTAAACGGAGACTATTTTTTCCCGTGGGATATATCAATGGCAAAAAATATGGGGCAGCTCATCAGCTTTGCCCGCTTTGACCTGCCGCCGTATCTGTGGCTGTTTATACCTGCGTTTGTAATCGCATGCGTGCTCTACGCGCTGTCGGGCGCCGAAATTCCCGTGCACTGGTATTGCAGAGTTCCGCTTGCAGCCGCGGTTTTTGCGGTGTTTGCCGTTTATTACAGCGAGCCGAAGGTAACGGAAACGCTGCTGAATAAATTCAATATGTCGTTTAACGACAGTGTCCTGCAGGCGTCCAACTACACTGCCAACGGGTTTGTGGACGCCTTTGCGATAAACTGCATGGCAATGAATGTATCCGAGCCGGAGGGATACAGTCAGCAGAAAATCGAAAGCTATCTTGAGGATTACGAGGGTCTCATACCGAGCGGACCTGTACGGTACAACAGCCCCGACGTCATCGTTATTCTGTCCGAAGCGTTTTTTGACATAACGACCCTGAAGGGCACCACCTTTTCGCAGGAGCCGCTGTCCAATTTCAAGACAATAGCCGCGCGCGAAAACGCCTACGCGGGCAACCTCATAACCTCGGCGCTGGGCGGAGGAACAGTGAGAACCGAGTTTGAGATACTGACAGGGCTTACCGTCGATTATCTGGTAAACGGCACAAGTCCGTATCTGTATGTCAAGGACAATATGGAAACCTATGTGTCAAATTACAAGGACCAGGGCTATTATACAAAAGCCATTCACACCTACAACGGCGACTTTTACATGCGAAACGATGCGTATCCCAAGCTCGGCTTTGACGAGTTTGTCTCGGAGGACGAGCTGAAGCTGCGCGATAACGCTAATTGGCGGCGCTCATATCTCACCGACGACACACTGATAGACGAGGTTATCGACACTCTCGAAACGCATCAGGACAAGCCCAATTTCATCTTCGGCATAACGATGGAAAATCACCAGAGCTACGGCAAAACCGCCCCCGAGGATATTGTAATCGAGGTGAAAAACGACAGGCTGGACAGCGACGTTCTCGACTCGGTTGTAACCTATACGCAGGGCGCGTATTTTGCCGACGCGGCGCTGCGCCGGCTTGTGGATTACATCGACAGCCGCGAAAAGGACACGATAATTCTGTTTTTCGGCGACCACCTGCCCACTTTAGGCTCCAATCAGGCTGCCTTTAATCAGGCGGGGAATGTCGACATCTCGGACGGCTATTCATTTGAAGAAAAAATGTATCTTTACAGCACCCCGTTTCTGTTCTATGCCAACTACGATATCGACTACGCTTTAATGCACATCGCGGACAACAACATCTCCACCTACTACATGCTGTCGCTGCTTGCGGAAATGACAGGCACGAAAATGACGCCGTACATGCTTTATCTTCGGGATAATTTTGAATTTTTGCCGTATTATAATGTCAGGCTGAGTTACCCGTACCTTAAAAACGAACAGGCTGACTTTATTAACTCAATGAGGCTTATAACCTATGACAGGGTTGCGGGCAAGCGGTATTCGGTAAGCGGGCAGCCCTGACGCCGGTACTGAAGCGAGGAGGCAGAGATACCCTGAAAATCAAAGAATTTTTCAAAAATAAAATTATCGGCAAAGCCTGGCTGAAAATCCTGAGCTTTTGCAGCGTTCCGTTTTTTATTTTCATCTGCCTGTTTGAGGCGGAGTATCTTAATTACCGAACGACGGAAGCGATGTTTTACAGGTGGGACCGTAACCCGCTGTCGCCTGTTTTCGCATTTATCGTTTTCGCGCTCATATCCGCAGTGTTACTTCTGCTTACAAGAAAGCTCTGGATTTACGGCGTATGCTTTGGTGCGCTGACAGTTATCGCCGGACTGGTGAACTGTATCAAGGTCGCTGCAAACGGCGACAACTTTACGCCGTGGGACATTACGATGGCGGGAAAGCTCGGCAGTCTTGTGGGCTTTGCCAAAATAGACCTGCCGGAATTTACATTTGCGGGCATTGCGGCAATCGCGGTATTTATCGTTATATTCGCGCTTTCAAAGGCACAGATACCCGTTCGGTGGTATATCCGCGTGCCGTGCGCCGCCGCGGTTTTTGCCGTATTTGTCATTTGCTACAACATGCCCGAGCTTACCGAAAAGATATTCCGTAAATTCGAAATGTCGTTTGAGGACAGTATTCTTCAGTCCACAAATTACAGCACCAACGGATTTGTAAGCGCTTTTACCATAAACTGCTTTTCCCTAAAGGTAGTGGAGCCGGGCGGGTACAGCGAGGCGAAAATCTCCGAGTATCTTGACGCTTATATTAAAGACGATACCGCCGAAAACGGCGCTGTACAAAAGTCCGACAGCCCGGATATTATAGTATTGATGTCGGAGGCGTTTTTTGACGTAAGAACACTGAACGCAACGGAGTTTTCGGAAAATCCGCTGAAAAACTTTGACAGGATGTGCCAAAGTCAGAACGCATATTCGGGCAAGATGTACACAACGGCATTCGGCGGAGGAACCATCAGAACCGAATTTGAAACGGTGACGGGACTCACGCTTGATTATCTTGCCAACGGAACAAGCCCCTATCTGTATATCACGCAGGACACCGAGACTTATGTCTCCGTCCTGAAAAAGCAGGGATATACAACAACGGGTATTCATCCGTATGACGGCTCGTTTTATATGCGGGAGGACGCATATCCGTATCTTGGCTTTGACAGCTTTATAACCGAAGACGAGCTGCGCGACAAGGAGTACGCGACGCGCAGGCGCGGATTTCTGACAGACGATACACTCACAAATTCCATAATCGAAACGCTTGAACAAAACAGCTCTTCTCCCAACTTCATCTATGCAATATCAATGGAAAATCACGGGTCATATGACAAGTCAGACCCTGACGAGCTTGTAATTGACGTGAAAAACGACAGCTTAAGCGAGGATATGCTTGACAGGGTGACAACCTATACCCACGGTGTATATCTTACGGATTTGGCGCTTGGGAAGCTAATCGATTATATCGACAATCGGGACAAGGAAACTATACTGCTGTTTTTCGGCGATCACCTGCCCACGCTGGGCGCAAGCTATGCGGCATATACACAGGCGGGAAATATAGACCTGTCCGACGGGCTAAGCTACGAAGAAAACAAATTTTTATACAGCACGCTGTTTGTCTACTATGCAAACTATAACGTCGATTACAGTATATTCGGCGGGTACCATGATATCTCCTGCTATTATCTTTTGTCCTTTATGGCAAAAATCGCAGGCACTCAGACGACACCGTATATGGAGTATCTGCTTGACAATTTCAGGCATCTGCCGTTTTACAACAAACGGCTCGGTGCAGAGCTTGACAATACGGGTGCGGAATTTATGAATTCCATGCGGCTTATAACCTACGACAGAATTAAAGGCAAAAGATACTCAGTCACGGATAAATAATAAAAAAGCTGTCATTTTAAATGACAGCTTTATTTTGAGTTATACTCTTTTGAGAGTTGTTCTTGCAATCTGCTGACCGCTGCTGTTGCTGCCGTTCACGGGAAGGAAGGTTACAAACTCTATCGCATAGAGGTTGCACACAACATAGGTGTCACTGCGGCTTTCATACAGAACAATATAGCTCACGCCGACAAGGTACAAAACGCCTTCCTTTCGCACTATATTTGAAGAACCGACAAGAAAATCGACAATAACGCGGTTGCCTACATTATCGGCAAGTATCTGCTGAAGCGAGCCCTGATAGCCCCCGCCGATAGCCTCGTTTAAGTTATCCTGTTCCGCCGTCAGTCTGCCGCTGGGGCTTGTGCCCGGCTGCGGCTGCGGCATACCGCTGTTAAGACTGCCCGTTCCGTTAAGGCTGCCCGTTCCGTTCATACCCTCATTCAGCGGCAGGCGCTGAGAATGCATATCCTGTTCTGCCATAAAATTGTCCTCCTAAGTATAAAAGTATAAGTCTGTCGGATTGTAAAAACAATGCTGGCCGATAGTCGAGAAGAAGTATCCGACCTCAGACGGAAAAAACTGCCGGCACCCTGCCGAATACGGATTATAAAACCAAAGCGCCTGACCGAAGCCTGTCACACGCTGACCCGAAATTACCATATCGGCGATATCAAAATGCACCTGAGTCGGGTTCATATTATAAATATTCTGCGGATTGTAACGCCCGTTTTCCGTCTCGCTTGCACAGACAAACTGACCGGGCTGCATGATTATTTTTCGGATGCTGCCCTGACCTACGCGGTTATATTCCCCCGCAGATACATGCACCCTGTTCATCACCACCCCGCCGACCGCCATCATTCCGTCAAACCCCTCACCGCCCGCCTCACATTGTATAAGTCTTGCCAGCAGTTCCCTGTCACTGTACATCTAACCACCTCTCGGAAAATTATATGCTATTTTATAGGTAAAAATGACAAAGCCCCATGCAATGCAGCGTGATATTCTTAACGGAATTTTTATGAAAGAAACCGTCAACGATTTGTTGACGGTTTCTTTACTATATAAAAGAGGGTTTGGCTTATGCCAAACTGCATTTGTAAATACAAAAGTGCGGATAATGCTTCATTTCAATCTTACTCGCCGCTATTAAACTTTATCAGAGTATTCCAATCTATTGAACCATCTTCCCTGCAATACTTGATGGTAAATTCTCTTATCATACGATTTTGGGCTTTACTGTAAGCTTCCTCAAATTCCTTGACATATTCATCCGGTCGGGTTCCCATAAACTCAATGATTTTTGTATAGAAATCCGCATCACCTGTAAGCCATTCCCAAAAATCCTTGCCGGCTAATTCAAGATAAAATTTCTCTTTGCCTGCCTTGGTCTTCTTTTTACCGTAACCATATCCAACGACCGGAAGATATGCTTTACGAGCCTGTTGTGCTCGTTTCTGTGCGGATTGGAAATTCTGTTCCTGTCGTTTTCTGCTGTCAGCATTAAAAACAGATGTACCGCTTTTTACAGCGATACTGTAAATAGTGTTATTTTTATCAACCGTAATGTCAACACCTTCTGTTACTGCCTTTTGACCGCCGGAAACAACTACTGCAATAGGTTCAAAAAAGCAGTTGCCGAAAACCGTTTCCTCGCTTGATGATATGTAAGCAGCAAGAATTCCATCCACAATCTGTCCGGCACTATTTATACCTTTTGCTCGGTAAAGATAAGGGTTTTTCCTTTTAAGAATTTTGTCAACATCAATGTTGTCAAGTGTTCTGGTAAGTGCGGTATAGAAATCTGTCAAAGCAGTACCGACCGCCTCAAAAACCGCTTTTTCATCATAGCTTATATTTAATGGTTCTATGTTTAACATTTGTCTGTTCCTCCAACACGGATGGCATTTTGAATTCTATCGTGAATGCCTGTTCCCCTAATTCGTTTGACAACGATTTCTTGTTCACCTTTTGCAACCGCAACCAATGTTTCACCGATTGCTCTTGCCAAACCAACCGGCACGGCATTGCCTATCTGTCTGTATTTATCAACCGTTGTTCCAATAAATCTCCAATCATCCGGAAACTGCTGAATACGTGCATATTCAGCCACGCTCAAAGGTCTGTCTTGGGTCGGATGACACATCATTGTTGCTTTTTGAACGGGACTTGTAACCACCGTAGGACTCGGCTGTGAATAAGATAAGCGGCGATAAAATCCAACTTTTCCGCCGCCGGAGGAATAAGCACCACCCATTGCATCCGGCAAAATATCATGTGGCAGGCTTTTCCAGTTCCCGCCTTCAGGAACCATTTTCAAATACTGCAGTCTGCTATCGCTGAATGCAGCACATTCACCATCTGCAAATTCAAGGTCTTTTATCGCATCGCCAAGAGTAACCCAACGATACTTAGGATTTTGATGTATGCGAAAATGAGTGGGAGCAGGCAGAAAAATGTCCTCGTTATCTCTGCTGCCTATCATAACAAATCTTTCACGGAACTGCGGGACACCATAATTGACCGCATCCAAAACACCAAAAACGGTTTTGTAATTCAGTTTACAAAATTCATTCAGAATAACATCCAACACCTTGGTGCCGGTATTGTTGCCGTTCTCATCCTTCAATGCGGAACTCATTAACCCCTTAACATTTTCCATAACAAAGAACCGTGGGCGAATTTCATCAATCATACGCATAAATTCTTTGAACAAACTACCCCTTGGGTCATTGATGCCTAATCGCTTACCGGCAGTAGAAAACGGTTGACACGGAGGACCGCCGCAAATCAGAAACGGCTCGCCCGTTTTCATATTTACCTGTTCCAAAATTGACGCGGCGGATATATTGCGAATATCACCGGCAACACCCTTATATCCGTTTGCACACATAGTCCGGATACAGGAATTGTCAAAATCTTGACCTATTTGTATATCAATTCCTGCCTGCATTAAGCCCAAGTCAAGACCCATTGCACCGGAAAATAAGGATATCGATCTCAATTCCATATATACCTCTTAAATCTTTTTTATAATTATATCATAATACTGATGTCTATTCAAGAATTTTGAGTATTTTAACTGTTTCAACAGTGTTATATAAAATAGCACTATAATTATCTCAATAAAAATACAGAAGGCTACTTTTCGTAGCCTTCTGTCTAATCTCCGTTAAGAGCATTACGTTATTTTGACGGGACTTTTTAATATACTTTTAAAGTTAAAGGAAACAGGTTATATCAGGATACTTTCTCGCCGGCATCCGCTTCCTGATGAGGACGGAGCAGCTTTATAAGATTTGTATTATACACAATCTGTGCAAATTCGGCGCGCGTAGTCTCTCCCTTGGGGTCAAACGTGTTGTCATCTCTGCCGTTGACTATCCGCCGCGCTGCATGCGCAGCACCTTCCTTTGCCCATTTTCCGATTTTGTCCTCGTCGGCAAAGCGCTCAACCTCGGTATTGCGCGTTGACAGACCGCAGAAATCAAAGAAATTGGAAAGCATAACGCAAATCTGCTCACGGGACATATATTCGTCGGGATTAAACTCCGTATCGGTCATACCGTGGATAATCCCGTTTTGCTTTGCCCATGCAACATGCACGCCGTAGTATCTTTTCATATCCACATCGGTAAACGGTGCGTCCTTGAACGCGCTTGTATCCGCGCCGTAAGTGCGGGACAGAATAGTCACCGCCATGCCGCGGGTAAGATTGTCACGCGGAGCAAAGGTTTTATCCGCAACACCCGTCATGACACTGTTTGTACTGACATAGTTTACAGCCTCGTAAAACCACTCCGACGGCGAAACGTCCGTATACTCCGTGCTCTGCGCCTGCACGGGCAGAGCGGAAATCAGCAGCACTGCCGCCAGCAAAACGCCGATAAGCTTTTTCTTCATAATATAACATCCTTTGCATATTGAAAAATAGGATGTGCGCAAAAATGCGCGCATATAAATTTCGCATTAATTTATTATAAAGTATACTATGAAAAAATGCGATTGTCAAATCTTATATTTTCCTGAGCTTCCAAATACGCTCGGCGTATTCCGACACCGCGCGGTCGGAGGAGAAAACGCCCGCTTTGGCGATGTTGACAAGGGACATTTTGTTCCATATATCCCGATTGCCGTAGGTTTTATCCGCACGCAGCTGCGCATCCTTATAGCTTTCAAAGTCCGCCAGCGTCATATACGGGTCGGAGTCCTTGAGATAGTGGACAATGCTGTCAAAGTTCTTGCCGCCAAGCCCGCCGTCCGACACGAATTTCAGTATATCGCAAAGCTGAGAATTTGAGTTTAACACATCTGAGGGACGGTAGGAGGCGCGGCGTGCATTGACCTCGTCGGTGTGCATACCGAACAGGAAGATGTTGTCGTCTCCCACCTGCTCGTGTATCTCGACGTTGGCGCCGTCCAGCGTGCCTATGGTTATCGCGCCGTTTATCATAAACTTCATATTGCCCGTGCCGGACGCTTCCTTGCCTGCAAGCGAAATCTGCTCGGACAGCTCTGCCGCCGGCATCATGATTTCCGCAAGCGAAACACGGTAATCGGGCAAAAATACCGCCTTTAAAAATCCGTTTGTCTGCGTATCGCTGTTTACAGTATCCGCAACGGCGCAGATAAAGCGTATAATCTCCTTTGCCATAACATAGCCTGAGGACGCCTTCGCGCCGAAAATAAAGGTATGTGGGGTTATGCTTATCTCGTTGCTTTTGAGCTTTCTGTAAAGGTAAAGTATATACAGCGCGCAGAGGAGCTGCCGCTTATACTCGTGCAGGCGCTTTGCCTGGATATCGAAAATCGAGTCGGGCGACACCGATATACCGCAGCTTTTGCCGATATATCCCGCCAGCCTGCGCTTGTTTTCAAGCTTGATTTCGGACAGGCGGTTTAACACGCTGTTATCGTCCTTGAACTGCAAAAACTTTTCAAGCTGCATTGAGTCCTTTATAAATCCGTCGCCTATCGTCTCGCACAGAAGCTCTGTCAGCTTCGGGTTGGACTGGCAAAGCCAGCGGCGGTGCACTATTCCGTTGGTGACGTTTGTCAGCCTGCCGGGGAAAATATCATTGTAATCCCGAAAGAGGTCGTTTTTCAGTATCTCGCTGTGAAGCGCCGAAACGCCGTTCACACAAAAGCTGCACGCCACGCAGAGGTTTGCCATTTTGACCATGCCGCGGGATATAATCGCAATATTGTCAATACACGCGCGCTTTTCGGGGTGGTTTACATACACATCCTCGCAGAAGCGGCGGTTTATCTCCTTGACAATGGAATAAATGCGCGGAAGTATCGACTTGAACATCGCAACGCTCCACTGCTCCAGCGCCTCGCTCATGACTGTGTGATTGGTATACGCAAGCGTCTTTGTGCAGATGCTCCAGGCGCCGTCCCACGAATAGCCGTGCTCATCCATCAAAATGCGCATAAGCTCGGGAATAGACAGCGCCGGATGGGTATCATTGATATGAATTACGACCTTTTCGGCAAGATTGTCAAGCGTATCATACTGCGCAAGGTGCTCTTTGACGATATTTTTCAGTGAAGCGCTCACAAAGAAATACTGCTGGCGAAGACGCAGGCGCTTGCCTGTATCGTGGTCGTCTGCCGGATACAGAACCTTTGATATCGCTTCGCTCTGAGCCTCGTTTTCCACGCTTTTGAGATATTCGCCGCGCGAGAAAAGCGACATATCGAAATTGTCAAGGCTTTTGGCGCCCCATATACGCAGCTTATTGACTATGTCTCCGTTTCCCGAAATGAGTATATCATACGGCACGGCAAGCACGCGGGTGTAGTCCTTGTGCACCGTTTTAAGCCCGTTGTCGCTCCAGTTCTCCTCCACATACCCGTCAAAGTAGACCTCCTCGCTCTCGTCGGGGCGCGGGACAAGCCAGGCGCCGCCCAGCTCCAGCCAGTTGTCGGGATACTCCACCTGCCAGCCGTCCATAATAACCTGCTTGAATATCCCGAATTCATAGCGTATCGAAAAGCCCGTTGCGGGATAGTTAAGCCCTGTCAGCGAATCAAGATAGCAGGAGGCAAGACGGCCCAGACCGCCGTTGCCGAGCCCCGCGTCAGGCTCCATATCGTACAGTCTTTCAAGGTCGCCGCCCAGCTCTGAAAGCGCGTCACGCATCTGCGCCTCTATTCCGAGATTGTAAAGGTTGTTTTTCAGCGAGCGTCCGATTAAAAACTCCATCGACATGTAATAAACCTTTTTGGCGTTTTGCTCCTTCTCCCGCTGTGCGCTCTGCGCGCGTTTTTTCTGAAGAATACCGCGCGTAATGCCGACTGCCGCCTCGTAAAGCTGGCGGTCGGTCGCCTCCTCTGCCGACACGGCAAAGCGCTCTGTCAGCTCGTCGATTATCTGCTGTTTGAAATCCAAATTTTTTCTCTCCTTTACAAGTAACACGTGTCAGACCGCAAGGTCTGCTTCTGATATCATTTTATATTATTGACTGATACAGCTGCTCGTATAACCCTGCCGATTTATTCCATCCGTAGTCGCCCGACATAGCGTTCTTCTTAACCGCCGAAAACTGTTTTTTATCGCGGTACAGCTCTGTCGCGCGCCAAATTGCATTTGCCATATCATTGTCGTCAAACTGCTCGAAATTTATACCGTTGCCCTCTCCCGTCTGCGGATTGAACGGAAAGACGGTATCGGCAAGCCCGCCCGTTTTGCGCACTATCGGAACCGTGCCGTAGCGCATTGAAATGAGCTGCGCCAGACCGCACGGCTCATACTCGGACGGCATCAAAAAGAAATCGGCACCGGCATAGATTTTTCTTGCAAGCACACTGTCAAAGCCTATTACGGCGCGCATTTTATCCTGATGCGCCGCCGCCGTGTCGGACAGCCACCTCTCGTAGCCGTAATCGCCGCTGCCCAAAACGACAAACTGAATATCAAGCGTCATCAGCCATTCAAGACGGCGGCACACGATGTCCATTCCCTTTTGGTGGGTAAGGCGGGTAACCATTCCTATCAGCGGCACATCGTTTCTCTTTTGAAGCCTTAGCTCCTCCTGAAGCGCAAACTTATTGTGATATTTGAGGTTTCTGGTAGCTACCGAGTAATTGACCTTCAGTGCGCTGTCGGTCTGCGGGTTGTAGCTCTCGGTGTCAATGCCGTTGACAATGCCCGACAGCTTAAACTGCCGCGCGCGCAGTATGTGCTCCAGTCCGAACGCATAGCGCTCGTTTAGAATTTCGCCCGCATAGGTGGGAGATACGGTATTGACGCGGTCGGAGCACTCAATCGCGCCCTTGACAAGATTGATACAGTCGCCGTAGTACAAAAGCGGCAGCTTATCCTCGGGCAGACCGAACACGTTGCCTAAAATATACGCGTCGAACTTGCCCTGAAATTCAATGTTGTGTATTGTAAAAAGCGTCTTTATCATTCCGTAGCCCGGTCTTGAACGGTACTGGCAGTCAAGCAGCACGGGGATTATCGCCGTGTGCCAGTCGTTGCAGTGAAGTATGTCGGGAAAGAAATCTATAACCGGTAAAATTTCCAAAACGGCGCGCGAGAAAAACGCCACCCGCTCGCCGTCGTCAAACTCGCCGTAGACGTTGGGGCGGTTAAAATAGAACTCGTTATCTATAAGATAGTATGTCAAATCCTGCGCCTTATACTCAAAAATACCGCAATACTGCTTGCGCCAGGAGTTATTTATATAAAAGTGCGTAATATACCTGCATTTTTCGCGCATGGCGCCGATTGCGGAATACATCGGTATCACAACGCGGATATCATGCCCCATCGCCCGCAGCGCCTGCGGCAGAGCGCCCGCAACATCGCCGAGCCCGCCGACCTTTATAAACGGCGCCGCCTCACCCGCAGCATAAAGTATTTTCATTTTAAACCTCCCAAAACTTTTAAATAACGGACAAAACCCGCCGCCGTGCTGCGGCGGCAGACTGCGCCGCCGAAAAACGCATAAGATACGCCGCCTTTAATGCGGGTACATCAGATTGCTGTTATGTCAAATTCTTGTGTTTTTCACAAACACGTAAGGATATTCGGGAGCGCCGCAGAGATACTTGTTCTCCGACACGTGAATATTCTTATCGAGTATGACATAATTCAAGCCGCAGCCTCTGCCCACAACCGAATTCTGCATTATTATCGAATTTTCAACCACGGCGCCCGTCTCTATCGTGACATTTCTGAATATTACGGAGTTTTTCACGGTGCCGTCTATCCTGCACCCGTCCGCTATCAGGCTGTTTTCCACGCTGGCATTGTATTTGTAGAGCACAGGCACCGTATCCATGACGCGCGTCATAACGGGGCTGTCATGCCGAAACACCTGAGCGCGCACGTCACAGTCAAGCATTTTCATGCTGATATCGTAATAATCCTTGACTGTATTTACAACGCCTGCAAAGTCACTGTGCTCAAAGCCCGCAATTTTGAGCGATGAGGTATTTTTGATAAGAGCATACTTTTCAAAGCTGTAATGGTCGTGTTCGTCCGCGCGGCGGATAATGTCCAAAAGCAGCCTTCTGCTCATTATATATATGCCAAGCGCCGTATTTGCGACACGCTTATCCTCCTCCACGATATACGTCATTTCATGTACCCGCTCGCCCTCAAGCTGAAGCTCCAGGTCGCCTGCCGAGCCGCTGCGCCGGGAATACACCGCCGTTATATCCGCGCCGCTTTGGATATGGAAGTCAAACACGCGCTCAAAATCAATGCTTGCGATTATATTGGAATTTGTCAATACGATATATTCCTCTTTGAGCCCCTTGATATACGGCGAAACGGAGCGCAGGGCGTCCAGCTTGCCGCGGGCTAAGAATACCTCGTTGTTATTCTCCGTTCTGTAAAACGGAGACAGAATACGCAGACCGGAGCTGCGGTGGTCAAGGTCCCAGTACCGCCCGCCGCCGAGATGGTCTTCCAGTGAGGCGTAGTTTCGCTTTGTGACGACCGCCACGTTATCCACGCCCGCATTGACAAGCGAGGACAGTATAAAATCCACCGTGCGGAAGCGCCCGCAGAACGGAATGGACGCAAGAGTCCTGTTTTTGGCAAGCAGATTTGTCTCTGCAATGTAAGAGTCGGAAAAAATAATACCCGCAAACAAATTCATAATCCCGTTTTCCCCCTATCTGCCGCTGTACGGCTCTATCATTTCATTGGGCAGCACGACCTGACCCGACCTTACGACCGCGCCCTTGCCTATAACGGCAATTCCCCATTTTGACGAGTCCTCGCAGTTTTCGGGCAGGTCGCCTATAACTGCGCCGTCCTCTATGACAACGTCGTCGGCAATAATTGCGTACTTTATATCGGCATTTTCGCCGATTTTTGTATTTGACATTACAACGCAGGAGTTGAGAGACGCACCCTTTTCGACCTGCACGCCCGAAAACAGCACCGTATACCACAGCTTGCCGTCAATGCGGCAGTTTTCGGTCACCATGCTCTCGATTATCTGCGCGTTTTTACCTATATACTGAGGTATCATCGGGTCAAAGCGGGAATAGATTTTCCAGTCGGGGTCGGACAGGTTGAGAGGAATTTTGGGATTGAGCAAATCCATATTAGCCTCCCAGAAGCTCTCGATAGTGCCAACGTCCTTCCAGTATCCGTCAAAGCGGTACGCCATCATCTTCTCGCCCTGCGCTATCATATCGGGCAGAATATTGGCGCCGAAGTCGTGGCTGCTTGACGTGTCCTGCTCGTCCTTGATAAGATATTTTTTCAGCTTATCCCAGGTGAAGATGTAAATTCCCATAGATGCGTTATTGCACTTGGGCTTTTGCGGCTTTTCCTCAAACTCGTAAATCCTGCCGTCCTCGTCAGTGTTCATAATGCCGAAGCGCGACGCCTCCTCAATGGGCACGGGCAGCGCCGCGATTGTGCAAGCCGCTCCCGTTTTACGGTGATACTCAGCCATTTTGGAGTAGTCCATCTTGTAAATATGGTCGCCCGACAAAATAAGCACGTATTCGGGGTTATACTTTTCAATAAAGCGGATATTCTGATAAACCGCATTCGCCGTACCCTTATACCATTCGCCGCTGTCCGCCTTGACATAAGGCGGCAGGATGCTTACGCCGCCGTTGAGCCGGTTTAAGTCCCAAGGAATTCCGTTTCCTATGTAGGCGTTAAGCTCCAGCGGCTGATACTGCGTCAGAACACCCACTGTATCTATGCCGGAATTTATGCAGTTGGACAGCGTAAAATCAATTATCCGATATTTTCCGCCGAACGGAATGGCGGGCTTTGCCGTGTTTTTAGTCAGAACATGCAGGCGCGAGCCCTGACCGCCCGCTAACAGCATGGCGACAATTTCCTTGTTTTTCTTGAACATTGGCAGCCTCCTTAATGATATAACTTATTTTAAAGTCGTTGAGGTTCCGGGCTTTGTCTTTTTCGCCGTACACTTGTAGAGCAGCGCGCCGAAGGGCGGCAGCGTAAAGTCTGCGCTGTATTCAAGCCCGTGCATCGGCTCGGGGCACGCCGTCACAAGGCGCTTATGACGGTCGTCTCCCCCGAACTCCTCGCTGTCGCTTGACAGCAAAAGCCTGTACCTGCCGCTGTACGGCAGACCCAGCTTATAATTCTCTATGAGATACGGCGAAAAGTTAAGCAGTGTAATAACCTCATTGTCCGCAGCGTCTATGCGCCTGTACGCATAGACGCTGTTGCGGCTGTCGTCTGCGGAAATCCAGCAAAAGCCGTCATACCCGCACTCCCGCTCGGACAAACACTTCTCTTTTCTATATAAATGATTAAGCGCCCTGATATATTCCTTATATTTTCGGTGCGCAGGAAAGTCCAGAAGCATCCAGTCAAGACCCCTCGACTCGTCCCACTCCCGAAAATGCGCAAACTCCGCGCCCATAAAAATCAGCTTTTTTCCGGGATGTGTATACATGTACGCCATATACGCGCGCAGGTTTGCGAATTTGTCGTCGTAATAACCGGGCATTTTCTCAATCAGCGAGCATTTGCCGTGCACCACCTCGTCGTGAGACAGCGGCAGGATAAAGTTTTCGGAAAATGCGTAGGAGGTGGAAAAGCTCATCATGTTGTGCTTTTCATGTCTGCCCTCATGAGGCGTGGACATATATTTTAAAGTATCGTTCATCCAGCCCATATTCCATTTGAAGTCAAAGCCCAGTCCTCCGTCCTCGACGGGCGCCGTTACAAGCGGCCACGCCGTGGACTCCTCCGCCACGGTGAAAATTCCGGGGCGGTCTTTGTGAACCACGGTGTTGAACAGCTTTAAAAACTCCACCGCCTCAAGGTTTCCGTTGCCGCCGAATTGGTTTTGACGCCACTGCCCGTCCTTTTTTCCGTAGTCAAGATAAAGCATGGACGCTACGGCGTCCACACGCAGTCCGTCGATATGGTATTTATCCAGCCAGTGGCAGGCGCTTGATATAAGAAAGGACGCGACCTCTCTTTTGGAATAGTCAAAAATGCGCGTGCCCCAGTCGGGATGCTCGCGCTTGAGCGGGTCTTCATACTCGTAAAGGCACTGACCGTCATATTCGTACAGCCCCATCTCGTCCTTGGGAAAGTGAGCGGGCACCCAGTCCATGATAACGCCTATTCCGCGGCGGTGGCAGCAGTTGACAAAGCTCATGAAATCGTGCGGCGTACCGTAGCGCGAGGTGGGCGCAAAATACCCCGTAACCTGATAGCCCCAGGACTTGTCATAGGGATATTCGGACAGGGGCATAAGCTCAATATGAGTATACCCCATGTCAACGACATAATCCAAAAGCCGGTCGCAAAGCATGTTGTAGGACAGCTCCTCTCCGAATTCATCGCGCATCCACGAGCCGACATGAAGCTCGTATATGTTCATGGGACTGTTCAGAATATCAGCGGCGGCGCGTTTTCTGCGCCAAATCGTATCCGTCCACTTAAATCCGTCTATATCATACAGCTTGGAGGCGGTTGCGGGGCGGGTCTCGAAATGATTGGCATACAAATCCGATTTATAAATAAGCCTGCCGTCATGTGTTTGAATAACATATTTGTAAGAGGTGTAAGTGTCAAGATGCATAATCGCCGACTCCCAGACCCCGTTTTCGCTTATTCTGTGCATCGGGTTTGCGCGCGCCTCCCAGCTGCAAAATTCACCCGTTAGGTATACCGCCGCCGCATGAGGAGCCCAGACGCGGAAAATCCAGCCGTACCTTGTCAGGTGCGCGCCGAGAAATTCACCCGCCCTGCTGTCTATGCTCTGCCACAGCGGTACGCTGTCATTGATTTTATCTATTCGCATTTTTTTCACTTCTTTCCTAAAAACGCCATCAATTTTGTGATTTTTTTATTTACATCTTCTAATATTTCGATTATACTATAATTGCAAAATATGTGCAATAAAAATTTTAATAAAATTTTCCAATTTGCATAAATTTAAAACATACCCTTTAAAAAGGATAAAATATGATAAAGTTTGATTGTTATCTGAAAGAGCACAAGCTTCCGCAGGGTGCGCTGCGCAGCGGCAGCAGCGCATTTTTCCGTGTTAAAACGGCGCGCGGGCTTGAGATTGACCATATAAATATTATTGTGCGCAAGGACTCGGCAGCACATACATTTGTGCTGAGCCGCCGCGCCGGCAGCGATGCGGCGCAAACGCAGGACGGCGCAGGCGCGGCGCTTGACTCATCGGGCTACGACGTTTTTGAGGGCAATATCACCCTGCACGGCTGCGGCTTTCACCGTTACCGCTTTGAGCTTGTAAAGCAAAACGGGATAATGTATTTTGCCGGCACCAGGGACGGGCACAGCGCCGTTGTCGGCGACTGGCTGCCCGAATGGCAGATATTTGTCTACGACAGCGATTTTGAAACGCCATCCGACAGCGACGGCGCCGTGATGTATCAGATTTTTCCCGACAGGTTCTTTAAATCGCCCGGCTTTACGCCGAAAAGCGCCAAAAACGAGCGGATAATGCACCAAAGCTGGCAGGAAAAGCCCTATTGCTGCTATGATTACGCGGGCTATAAATGCAACGACTACTTCGGCGGTAACCTGCGGGGCATTGAGCAAAAGCTGCCCTATATAAAATCGCTGGGCGTCACGCACATCTATCTCAACCCGATTTTCGAGAGCGCGGAAAACCACCGCTATTCCACCTCCGACTACATGAGCGTAGACCCGTATCTCGGTGACAGCGCTGATTTTATAAGTTTATGCAGAAAGGCTGCCGAGTATGACATAAAAATAATTTTTTAGACGGAGTTTTTTCTCATACGGGCGACGACAGCATATATTTCAATAAATACGGTCACTATCCGTCAAACGGAGCGTATAACAGCAAGCAGTCGCCCTACTACGGCTGGTACAGCTTTACCGATTATCCCGACAGCTACGACTGCTGGTGGGGGTTTAAGACGCTGCCCAATGTAAAGGAGACCGAAAGCAGCTACGCAGAATTTATCACGGGCGAAAACGGCGTGCTGCGGCACTGGATGCGCCTGGGCGCTTCGGGCTGGCGGCTGGATGTCGCAGACGAGCTGCCCGATGAGTTTTTGGACAAGGTGCGCTGTGCGGTCAAGGCGGAAAATCCGCAGGCGCCCGTTATCGGCGAGGTGTGGGAAAACGCCGTGAAAAAATGCAGCTACGGCGCGCGCAGGCGCTTTCTTTCGGGCGCGCAGTGCGACTCTGTTATGAATTATCCGTTTGCAAACGCCGTATGCCTGTTTATGAAAAACGGCGACGCTCAGGCATTTTACGAATCGGTGATGGAAATTGTAAACGATTATCCCGCGCCCGCGGTAAAATATCTGATGAACATGCTGTCAACGCACGACACCGCAAGGATTATCAACAGACTGGCACTCGACAGTCTGCCGCCCAGACAGGAGCAGTCGGGGGCGCGCCTTACCGACACGCAGCGGCAAAGGGGAATCGAGCTTTTTAAAAGCGCCGCGATACTTCAGTACACGCTGCCCGGAATACCCTGTATATTCTACGGCGACGAGGCGGGGCTGGACGGGTTTGAAGACCCGTTCTGCCGCGGGACATATCCTTGGGGCAGAGAAGAAAAATCACTATTGAATTTGCATGAAAAACTTGGTATAATCAGAAGAGAAAACCGAAAGGATTTTTCGCAGGACATCGAATTTATAAAGCATGACTCAGGTGTCGTGCACTACCGCCGCGGCAGGCTTGGCATCATTGTAAATATGTCTCACGACAGTATTTACAGCGACGGGTTTGAAAACACGCTTGCCGCAAACAGGCTTGAAAACGGAGCTTTAAAGCACGGCGGTGCCGTCATTTTCAGAGCTGCGGATTTTAAGGAGTGAAAACGATGGAAAAAATACTTTTGATATACAACCCCAACTCCGGCAAAAAAAACATCGCCGCGCATCTTGACAAAATAACGGATATTTTCGAGTCGGCGGGCAAGCTTGTCACGCTTTACCGCATCGACGAAAAGAACAGTATGTCGACAGAGGAGCTTATACAAAGCGGCGTATTTGACGGGGTTGTCGTATGCGGCGGAGACGGAAGCGTCAACTCCGCGGCGGAGACGATTTTGAAAAGCGGCAGGGATATACCGCTGGGCGTTATCCCCAACGGAACCTGCAACGACTTTTCCCGCTCGCTCGGCATGCCCTCGGACATTATCAAATGCGCGCAGATTATCGCGCAGGGGAATATAACTCGCACCGACATAGGCTTTATAAACGGCTCTGAGAATATTTTTGTAAACGAGCTGGCGGGCGGCGTTCTGGTTTCCGCCTCGTTTTCAACAGACCAGAACATGAAAAAGATGTTCGGGCCGCTGGCGTACTACGTCACCGGCTTGGGCGAGCTTGCCAACGTAAAGCCGTTTGAGCTGAAAATAGAGACGGACAACGAAACATATGTCGAACAGGCACTTGTATTTGCAGTGCTCAACGGCACCGACATGTCCGGGTTTTCCAACGTCATCAAGGAAGCGCTGATGCAGGACGGCGAGATGGATATACTGATATTCAAAAACTCAAACCCGCTGGAAATCACGGACACATTAATCAAGTTTGTAACAGGCGGGGACTTCCGGGAAAAAAATGTTGTCAGGATAAGAACCTCGCACTGCAGGATAAGCTGTGAGGCGGATATTTCCACAACGGTGGACGGCGAAAGAGGCCCCGGCTTTCCGCTGGAGCTGGAGATGAGGCAAAAAGCGCTCAGTATTTATCACTGATAAAAAGAAAACAGTGTGTGCACGGCACACACTGTTTTCTTTTATCTGCTCTCGTTCAAATAGCGTATTATAGCGTCGCGGTCATTTGGCAAAGCGCCGTCCATGACAAGCTCAAGCACCGTTTCAAGAGTCTGTCCGATGCGCTGACCGCTGTAACCCAGGCTTTTAAGGTCCAAGCCGTTCAAATCGAGACAAGACAATGTATACACCTCATTTTTTTCGTGAATATCGCGGATAGTATCCAAAGTTTTATCTATAATCCTGCATTTCTCGTCATTTTCCAATGCACTGAATACGGCGCGGCGCAGTGTAAGCAAATCGTGATAAAATCTGTCACCCAAATGAGAGAGCACCCGTTTAATCCCCGGTCTGTCCCGCGGCTCAACCGCAGCGCAGTACTGCATAAGCCGCCTGATATAACGGCACGATACCGATTTCAAACGCAGCGAGCGAAGAATATTTCCCGTAATACCCGTTTCCGATATATCGACAGGAGTTATGGACTTCTTTTGAATATTGACGCTGCGCGACAGAAACAGTATCAGCGCTGCCAGGCGCAGGTCGGCATTTGGAGGCAGGCGGGAAAAAGTTTTGACGGCATAGCCCCAGGTTCCCGCCGCAACAAGCTTGGGAAAATCGCTGTGCAGACTGAAAATAATATCACTGTAATCTTCAAGAATACGGGAGGCGCCCGTACCTGACAGCAGCTTTTATCAGCTCCTCCGTCACGCGCTCTCTTGCGATATTTTTCAAAAGCGACGATTTTCTTATCATCGAATAAGCCGTCACGGTTTCGATTTCAAAATTCAGCACCGAGGCAAATCTGAGACCTCTGAGAATACGAAGGGAATCCTCCTCAAACCGCGTGTCGGGGTCGCCCACTGCACGGATAAGCCTGTTGTCAATATCGTCGGCACCGCCGAACAGGTCGATTATCCCCTCCCGCGGATTGTACGCCATGGCATTTACCGTAAAATCACGGCGTGCAAGGTCATACCTCACATCCGACACAAAGCTCACGCTGTCGGGGCGGCGGTTATCGGAATAGCTTCCGTCCGTTCTGAAAGTCGTTATTTCATATGCCCGCCCGCCCACAAGCGCTGTGAGCGTACCGTGGGATATACCCGTTTCGACATAACGGATATTATTTTCGCGCAGAACGAGCTTATTCTGTTCGGGAGTTGCCGAAACCGCAAAATCAATATCCGACACGGGGCGGTGCAGCAGCGCGTCGCGCACGCAGCCGCCGACGGCATAGATACTGTACCCGCTGCCTTCAAACGCAGATATAAGGCGCAGCGCGCCGCTGTCAAGACTGACCGTAGCGTCCATCATAGCGCAGGCTTTGATAAAAATGCACGGGTTTTTTCACTCCTCGGGGCGGAAAAAACCTGCTCGGGCGTGCCCGTCTCCTCAATCACGCCGTCTGCCATATAGATTATGCGGTCGGCGACATTCCTTGCAAAATCCATCTCATGCGTGACCACAATCATAGTGCGCCCCTGCGTTTTGAGCGATTTTATGGCGCGCAGCACCTCGCCCGTAAGCTCGGGGTCGAGCGCGCTTGTCGGCTCGTCAAAGCACAGAATTTCAGGGTTCATGGCAAGCGCGCGCGCAATCGCCACGCGCTGCTGCTGACCGCCCGACAGCTCGCACGGATAGGACTGCGCCTTTTCCGACAGCCCCACAGTCTGCAGGAGCGAGAGCGCCTCATTGCTGATTTGTCGGCGGATTTTCTTTTTTTCGGCTCCCGACGACACGCCTTTTAAGCGCATAAGCTCGGGTGCGAGCGTGATATTTTTCAAAACATTATACTGCGGAAACAGATTAAAGGACTGAAACACCAGACCGAAGTTTAAACGGTTGGTGCGGATTTCGGCGTCGCTGTAAAGCTTTTTCTTCTCGGCGCTGTATATCTCCCTGCCGTTTACCGTAATGGTGCCGCCGTCCGGCTGCTCAAGAAAATTTATACAGCGCAAAAGCGTTGTCTTGCCGCTGCCCGACGAGCCGATCACGGCGATAACCTCACCCTTTTCCATGTTAAAGCCGATGCCGCGCAGCACCTGAGTGTCGCCGAAGCTTTTGGTTATGTTTTTAATTTCAAGCAGTGACATAATCTAACCTCTGTAATAATTCAGTTTTTTCTCGATATACCCGAACAATACCGTAAGCAGTCCGTTAAAGAGCAGGTAATATACGCCCGTAAAGAACAGCGGCCAGATAACGCCCGAGCTTTTTATAAAGTCCTGACCCGCCCAGATAATCTCATACACCAGAATAATGCGCGCAAGCGACGTGTCCTTGACAAGCGTTATAACCTCGTTGGACATGGGCGCCGTAATGCGCTTTACAACCTGCATGAGAACGACTCTGAAAAATATCTGCGGCTTTGTCATGCCCAGCACCTGACCCGCCTCGTACTGACCGCGCGGTATGCTCTCAATCCCGCCGCGGTAAATTTCGGAAAAATAGCAGGCGTAATTCAATATAAACGCGGTAAACACCGCGGCGTTTCTGCCCCAGTCGCCCGTGCCCCATATGTTATAGCCGAAAATTTTACCGGGACCGTAAAAAATTATAAGAAGCTGGAGCATAAGCGGAGTCCCGCGCACAACCCAGACAAGCGTTTTCACAAACCACTTGAGCGGCCTCCAGCGGCTCATTGACCCGAATGCGATAATAAGCCCCAGCGGCAGCGCGCCCAAAAGCGTAACGCAAAATATCTCAAAGGTTTTGAGAAAGCCCTCGTTCAAGGCAATTATAACTGTCTGAAACATCTGTACCCTCAAACTTTCTCAAGGCAGGAGGCGAAAATGCCTCCTGCCTTGATGAATTTAACCGAAAATTACTGTGCTATCAAAGACTCCTGCACACCGTATGTATTTGCAAGCTCCTTCATTGAGCCGTCGGCATAGCTGGACTTGAAAAAGTCGTTGAGCTTTGCGGCAAGGTCGCTGCCCTTTCTAAAGCCCACGCCGTATTCCTCCTCGGTGAGCGAAACGGTGTAGGTCAGGTCGTCGTAATCGGTGCCCTCACCTATCATAGCGCCCGCCATCAGAAGGTCGATAATGCTTGCCTGCGACGTACCCGATGACACCTCAAGGAGTGTGTCCGCCTGCGTCTCCGCCTCTCTGAAGCTAAAGCCCTGTGCCTCTGCCGTCTTCTTGCCTGCCGAGCCCGCCTCAACAACAAAGCTGAGCTCCTTTACGCTCTCAAGCGTATTGTACTTTTCGGCGTCGGCGCTCTTGAGAACAACAACCTGAGCGTTCTTGCAGTACGCATTGGACACCTCCATGCCGGCAAGCACCTCGTCGTTAATGGTCATGCCGTTCCACACGCAGTCAATGCCCTTGTCCGAAAGCTCGTTAATCTTGTAGTTCCAATCAATTACCTTAAACTCCGCCTTAACGCCGAGACTCTCGGCAAACGCCTTTGCCATATCAGCGTCAAAGCCGATCCACTGTCCGTTTTCATCCTTGTAGTCCATCGGCGCAAAATTTGTGATGCCGACGACAAGCGTACCCTTATCCTTAACATATTCCGAATCTGTCTTTGCCGTGTCGTCCTTGGCACAGCCGCTCATAAGCCCGAGTGCCATTACAAGCACCGCAAGCACCGAAATAATTCTCTTCATCTCATTTTCTCCTGTCAGTTACTTAATTTTCGCTTTACTGCGCTAATGTGATAATATAATAGCATGTTATTTAAAATAAAGCAATAGCTTTTTTAAAAAAAGGACATTTTTTTCACAAGCCGCGCGCTTTAAGGTCTGACACAAGCCGGACATAAAATTCGCGCACGTCAAAGCCGGGAATATTTTCGCGGTTCAAATCCACCACATCGCCGTGAGATATACCGCGCGCCCCGGACGGCTGCAAAAGGATATATTTGCTTCCCCATTCAAAGGACTGCACCGAGACAAGACCGTCGTTTGCGCCGTCGAAATGCCTGACAAAGCGATAGGAAAGATTAAGGGGAAATTTGCCGTGGGAGGCGCGCCTCAAAAACAGAGCCTACGCTCTGACAGTAAACGCCAACGGGAGCCTGCATCTGTATATCGGGCTGCGCACAGCCGGCAGACGTAAGGTCGCGCACAGCCGCCATAAAATCGGGGGAGGTATCGCCGAGACGGCGCGCCGCGCCGTTGTAGGCGGCGGCAATACGGTTTTGAACCGAGAGCGGTATTTCCGAAAGCAGGTAATCCGCAAATCCGCAGCCGCGGTGGGGTGTGTTAATTGTTGTAAGCGACGCTACGCGCCGTGCCGTTTCGGGGTCTTGAAGCGCACGCCTGCAATCCAGCCCGCCCTTGGAATGAGCTATAATATTCACCTTGCCGCAGCCGCTTTTATCCGTTATCTCCCTTATACGCGCCGAAAGCTCCTTTGCGCTGTCTGCAACGGACAGCGCAGACTGATGGTTGCCGTAATACACCTGCGCGCCGTTTTTTATGAGCTGTGCGGGTATTCTGCCCCAATAGCAGACGTACTTATAATCCCGAAAGAACACGCCGTGCACAAGCAGTATGGGATATCGGGTGGCGCATACGCGCAAATGCTCCCTGCTTCTGTTTATTCTGTCCTTTTCAGCTTCAAAGCTCACCTCGTCAAGCGTGACCTTTATAATATTTCTCAGCACAAAAAGATTGGCTATCGGAATCAGTCCGCACAGCGCGCCGACAACACGCCGGCGGATACCGAGCTGCACAGACGTACAGTAAACACTGATAATACCGTTCCAAAAAAGCAGAAAATGCGCAGCAAAGCAAAAGAGCAGATTAAGCAGTGTAAGCTTAAGGTTCGGCAGCGTATAGAACAGCATAATAATCTGCAAAACGGCGGAAAGGACTGCCGAAACCGCAAATATCACAAGGCACCAAGCCCCGTGACTGCAAATTTTAAGACGCGCTCCGCGCACATCCTTTCCGCCCAGGCCACAAAATATGTTGGGTATCAGGAAAAGAAAAATCGCCGCGGGAATAAGACGTAAATTATCCCTCAGCAGCAGAAAGCTGTTTGCAGATATGAAAAAAGAGGCAGTCATTATAATACGGTAAAATACATTTACTCTGCCCATACCGATTCCCCCTTTCATATTAAAGATAATTATATTACTGCCGCGGTTTCTTGTCAATTACCGAATAAGATGTTGTATTTGGCAAAAAATGTGATATAATGATTCTAAAAAACAGAGGTGATTTAAATGGAAAAGGCAAAGGTATATTTTACAAAAAGCATAACGCCGCAAAGCGTTATTGAAATGTACAGGGTGCTGGACTGCCGGCTTTCGGGCAGAGTCGCCGTCAAGGTACATTCGGGCGAAAAGGGAAACCAAAATTACCTGCGTCCCGAATTTTTAAAGCCGATGATAGAGCATGTGGGCGGAACTGTTGTGGAGTGCAACACCGCGTACGACGGTCAGCGCAACACGACCGAAAAGCACAAAAAACTGATTTACGCACACGGCTGGAGCAAGTACTTTGACGTGGATATCATGGACGCGCAGGGACCTGACCTTACGCTGTGCGTACCCGGCGGCAAGGTTTTGAAGGAAAATCTTGTGGGCAAAAACATACAGAATTACGACTCCATGCTGGTGCTGTCACACTTTAAGGGGCATCCGGCAGGCGGGTACGGCGGCGCGCTGAAGCAGCTGTCAATCGGCTGTGCGTCAAGCAGAGGCAAGTCGCTTATTCATTCGGGCGGCTTTACCGATGACCAAAGCATTGTCTGGGATCATATGGCGCCGCAGGATACGTTTTGCGAGGCGATGGCTGACGCGGCGGGCACCGTTGCCGAGCTGTTCAAGGGTAGAATTGCGTATGTGAGCATGATGTGCAACCTCTCTGTCGACTGCGACTGCTGCGCCGTTGCGGAAGACCCCTGCATGAAGGACATCGGAATTCTGTCCTCACTTGACCCTGTCGCGCTTGACCGCGCGTGTCTGGACTTGATTTACAGCTCAAACGACCCCGGAAGGGATCATTTCATTGAGCGCGTGGAAACGAGGCACGGCGTACACACGATTGATGCGGCGGCGGCGCTGGGCTACGGTACGGATAAGTACGAGCTTATCTGTATAGACTGAAAAAACAAACCGGCTGATGTATCAGCCGGTTTTATTATTTTATAAAAGGCTGCGCCGCGGCAGACAAGGGATAAGGAATTTTTTATTGCATCACCTTCACAAAGCGCAGTATATTACAATTCGTGTAAAAAACGTGTATAAAAGATAAAAGCCTTAGCAAATGCTAAGGCTTTTAAAAATTTGGTCGGAGTGACAGGGTTCGAACCTGCGGCATCGACATCCCAAATGTCGCGCGCTACCAGCTGCGCCACACCCCGGTTTGGGCATAATCCGATTTTTCTATGCAAAAGCACGACAAACCTTCGAGCAAAAATATATTAACATTTACAGAGCAATATGTCAACTCTGTTTCTTGACGCAATCAGGATTTTTACCTATATTCATAACACGCAATTTTGCCGCCTTTGTTTGAGTTTTAATTAGCTTTTGCATGTGTTTCAATAATTATTTATTGAAACACGATAAAAACTTATTGACTTTTTGCATATAACGGTATATAATGGGTACAATTAAACAAAACTTAGCTGCGGAGGAAAAATCATATGACTCAAACACGCTTATCAAAATACCTTAAAATAATCATTGCGGGCATGGCTCTTGCAGTGCTTGCCGTATACCTATGGGCAATCCCCGAAATAGGGCAAAGCATTGTAAGGCAAAATCCGGAATTCTCGTACTGCTATTATCCATGGCTTATACTCCTCTGGATAACCGCCCTGCCCTGCTTATGCGCATTACTGTGCAGCTTTAAGATTGCCCAAAGCCTGAAATCGGACAGAGCGTTTACCGCTCAAAACGCCAGGCTGTTTAAAATAATCGCCGTGCTTGCCGCTGCTGACACGAGTTTTTTCATGTTGGCAAACATTGTTTTTCTGTTTTTGAATATGAACCACCCCGGAATCTGCCTGTTTTCCGTTCTGATTTTGTTTGCGGGCACAGCGATATATGTGGTATGCTCGGGACTGTCGTATCTTGTAAACAAAGCAGCCGCCTTGCAGGAGCAAAGCGACTGGACAATATGAGGATAGATTTATGAAAGATGAAATCGTTTTTAATATCGACGTCATGCTGGCAAAACGCAAAATGAGCGTAACCGAGCTGTCAGAGCGGGTGGGCATAACCATTGCAAACATTTCCGTATTAAAAAACGGCAAGGCAAAAGCCCTGAAAATTTCAACTCTGACAAAGCTGTGCGCCGCGCTTGACTGCCAGCCGGGAGATATTCTCGAATACAGAAAAAGCCCCGATTAAACAAGCCGAAATTTTACAAAACCAGTGTGAATTGCCGCAGAAAAACCGTCTGCTCTCATTTTACGCTTTGTCCTTGGGCGCAGCAGAAAAATTCACTGCTGCTTTGCCTTTCCGAACATCGTCACCTTCTGATTGCTGTCGCAGTAGGCAAGCATAACGTCCTTCAGCTTCAGGTTATTGCTCTCCAGCTCCTTTGTTATCTTGTTTTCGTCAATACCGGCGCGGGACAGATTTTTGTACTGAATTTCGCCGTCCAGAATGACATTTGTCGGAAAATCCTTGCCGCTGCCCTGAATATTCATATCCGAGCAGGTGACGGGCGTGCTTGCGGCATAGGTCAGAAAGCTGATTTTTCCGTTGTTTTCAAGCACGGCGGTTTTTATATCGGCAAGGTCAAAATAGCCCTGTGTGCGCGCCTGGCACATAAACTCGTCTATGTCTATACGCATTTTGGACATTTGCTTATACTCGAATTTGCCGTTATTGAAAAGCACCGTCGGTCTGCCGCTGAAAAATGCGCGAAAGCCTACCGATTTGTCGTTGAAAAAGGACGCAAGCACAGAAAACAGCGCATAAACAAGCATAGCCGTCATCGGAATCAGCACCTCATTCATCTCGTAGGTGGAAAGCTCCGCCGCAATGGAGCCTATCGTTATGCCGATTATATAGTCAAAAAGATTCATCTCGCTTATCTGCCGCTTGCCCATTATCTTGGCAAGTATAAAAGATACACGACAGAGCCCGCCGCAATCAGTGCCTCTTTAAGTACGTCCGCTGCAAGTCTACTCACTGAAAAACCCTCCGAAAATAATAAATAGCGCAGCAGCTGCTGCGCTATTTATTATTTTATGATTTAACCGCTTTATACTATTTTGAAAGCACTTTTCTAAGATACTGACCCGTGTATGAGCCGCTGACCTGCGCCACCTCCTCCGGTGTGCCCTGCGCGATAACCTGTCCGCCGCCGTCGCCGCCCTCGGGACCTAAGTCAATAATATGGTCGGCGGTTTTTATAACGTCAAGGTTGTGCTCGATTACAATTACCGTGTTGCCGGTATCGGTCAGCTTCTGCAAAACCTCAATCAGCTTGTGAACGTCAGCCGTATGCAAGCCCGTTGTCGGCTCGTCAAGGATATATACCGTCTTGCCGGTCGGACGCTTTGACAGCTCTGTCGCCAGCTTTACGCGCTGCGCCTCGCCTCCCGACAGCGTTGTGGACGACTGACCTATTTTAATGTAGGAAAGACCGACGTCGTACAGCGTTTTGAGCTTGCGGTATATTTTCGGGTGGTTTTCAAAGAAGTTCATTCCCTCCTCCACCGTCATCTCAAGCACGTCCGCAATGGACTTGTCCTTGTATTTTACCTCCAGCGTGTCGCGGTTATAGCGCTTGCCCTTGCAGACGTCGCAGGCAATGTAAATATCGGGCAGAAAGTGCATTTCTATCTTGACAATTCCGTCGCCCTGGCACGCCTCGCAGCGTCCGCCGCGCACGTTGAAGGAAAACCTGCCCGAGCTGTAGCCGCGCGCCTTTGCGCCGTTTGTCGATGCAAAAAGCTCGCGTATATCGGAAAAAACGGACGTATAGGTCGCGGGGTTGGAGCGCGGGGTGCGCCCTATCGGCGACTGGTCGATGTCGATTACCTTGTCCAAAAGCTCAATGCCGTCTATCCCGCCGCACTTGCCGGGTACGGTGCGGGCGCGGTTCAAGTCCCGCGCCAGCGTACGGTATAAAATAGCATTTATCAGTGAGGACTTGCCGCTGCCCGACACGCCCGTAACGCAGGTCATGACGCCCAGCGGAATTTTAACGTCTATATTTTTAAGATTGTTTTCCGCAGCGCCGTATCGTGAGAAAACCGCCGTTGCCCCCGCGCCGCACGGACGGCACCTCGATTTTCATTTTACCCGAAAGATATTTGCCTGTTATCGAGTCGTCACACTGCATAATCTCCTCTGCCGTGCCCTGCGCCACGACATAGCCGCCGTGAATGCCCGCGCCGGGGCCGATATCGACAATATGGTCTGCCGCCAGCATTGTGTCCTCGTCATGCTCGACCACAATAAGGGTATTGCCGAGATCCCGCAGCATTTTCAGTGTGTCTATCAGCTTGTCGTTGTCGCGCTGGTGCAGCCCGATGGACGGCTCGTCAAGAATATATACAACGCCCATGAGACTTGAGCCTATCTGCGTTGCAAGGCGTATGCGCTGGCTCTCTCCGCCCGACAGCGTGCCCGCGCTGCGGGACAGCGTCAGATAATCAAGACCCACGTTTTTAAGAAAATTAAGTCTGCTTTTTATCTCCTTTATAACCCGCTCGGCAATCATCGCATCCTTTTCGCTCAGCGACAGCCCGTCAAAAAACTCCAGCGATTTTGTGACGGAAAGGTCGGTGACCTCGCTTATGTTCCGACCTCCTACAGTCACGGCAAGCACGTCGGGGCGCAGGCGGCGGCCCTTGCAGGCGGGGCAGTCGCACTCGCGCATAAGAGACTCTATCTCGCGGCGCATGAAATCGCTTGTCGTCTCCTTAAAGCGCCGCTCGATATTGGGAATTACGCCCTCGTACGCGCTCTCGTAATTGACACTGCCGAAGGACGACTTGCGCTGCATCTGTATTTTCTCGCCGCCGTTGCCGTACAGGATTATATCCAGCACATTTTCGGGCAGGTCGCATATCGGGGTATCCAGTGAAAAATCATAGCGCTTTGCAAGAGCCGAAAAATACATTTTGGAAATACTGTCGCCGTAGGGCGAATTCCAGCCCGACGCCTTTATGGCGCCCTCGTTAATGGATTTTGTCCTGTCGGGAATTACAAGATCCATGTCCAGCTTTAAAAGATATCCCAGCCCGTCGCACTCAGGGCACGCGCCGAACGGCGCATTGAACGAAAACATGCGCGGGTTGAGCTCCTCGATTGAAAAGTCATGGTCGGGACAGCTGTAATTCTGCGAGAACAGCATCTCCTCTCCGTCTACGACCTGCGCGATGACAAGCCCCTTTGCGTGATGCAGCGCGGTCTCCACCGAATCGGACAGACGGCGGCGGATACCCTCCTTTATCACAAGACGATCCACCACAATTTCAATATTGTGTTTTTTATTCTTTTCAAGCGGGATTTTTTCCAAAAGGTCGTACAGAATACCGTCCGCCCGCACGCGCACAAAGCCGGATTTGGACGCGTCCTCAAACAGCTTTGTGTATTCGCCCTTGCGGTTGCGCACAACAGGGGCTAAAATATTGAGCTTTGTCCCCTGCGGCAGCGCCAGTATCCTGTCCACAATCTGGTCAATGGTCTGCTGTGTTATCTCCCTGCCGCAGACGGGACAGTGCGGCTTGCCCACGCGCGCGTAGAGCAGGCGCAGGTAGTCGTAAATTTCGGTTACGGTGCCCACTGTCGAGCGTGGGTTTTTTGAGGTCGTTTTCTGGTCGATTGATATAGCCGGCGACATTCCGTCAATCTCGTCCACATCCGGCTTTTCCATCTGACCCAAAAACATGCGCGCATATGAAGAAAGACTTTCCACATACCTGCGCTGACCCTCTGCATACAGCGTATCGAAAGCAAGCGACGACTTGCCGCTGCCCGAAAGACCGGTAAACACCACCAGCTTGTCCCGCGGTATTGTTACGTCGATATTTTTAAGGTTGTTGGTTCTTGCGCCCTTTACCTTTATATATTTGTTTGCCATTTACTTTTCACCCCGAAGCTTTGCTATTTTGTCGCGCATCATGGCGGCATATTCAAATTCAAGCATGCGCGCCGCCTCGCGCATCTGTTTGGTATATTCCGCTATCATGCGCTCGCGGTCTTTTTTGGTGAGCTTTTTGCCGTCCTGCGGCAAATCCTCCGTTTTGGATATTTCCAGAACGGAGCGCACCTCTTTTTTAATTGATTTGGGCGTTATGCCGTGCTCCCTGTTATATCTGTCCTGAATTGTACGGCGGCGGTTTGTCTCCTCAATCGCGCGCTCCATGGAATCGGTCACCTTATCCGCGTACATGATAACCTCGCCGTGCTCGTTTCGCGCGGCTCTGCCTATCGTCTGAACAAGAGAGGTTTCGGAGCGCAGAAAGCCCTCCTTATCCGCGTCCAGTATCGCAACAAGCGACACCTCCGGGATATCCAAGCCCTCGCGCAGAAGGTTTATTCCGACAAGCACGTCAAACTCACCCAGGCGCAGATCGCGCACAAGCTCCATGCGCTCTATGGTGTCGACGTCGTGGTGCATGTACCGCACGCGCACGCCCACGCCCTCAAGGTACGCGGTCAAATCCTCCGCCATGCGCTTTGTAAGCGTTGTGACAAGCACCCGCTCGTCCCTGTCGGCGCGTGTGCGTATCTCGGACAGCAGGTCGTCCATCTGACCCTCAACCGGCTTTACCGTAATGAGCGGGTCTAAAAGCCCTGTCGGGCGGATAACCTGCTCCGCCACGTTTTCGCTGCGCTTCAGCTCAAATTCGGCAGGGGTCGCGCTGACGTACAAAACCTTGTTTAGCTTTGTCAGAAACTCGTCGAAATTGAGCGGGCGGTTGTCAAACGCGCTGGGAAGCCGAAACCCGTAGCGCACAAGGCTCTCCTTGCGCGAGCGGTCGCCGCCGTACATGCCGCGCACCTGCGGCACCGTCACGTGCGACTCGTCTATTATCATCAGAAAATCGTCGGGAAACAGGTCAAACAGCGTATAAGGCGTGCTGCCCGGCTCCCTGCCGCTGAAAATACGCGAATAATTTTCAATGCCCGAACAAAAGCCTATTTCGCGCAGCATTTCGATATCGTGAAGCGTGCGCTGCTCTATCCGCTGCGCCTCAATCAGCATATTGTTTTCGTTGAAATATTTTACCCGCTGCGCAAGCTCCGCTTTTATTTCATCTATTGCCCTGTCCACCCTGTCGGCAGATGAAACGTAATGTGAGGCGGGATAAATCGCCACATGCTTCAGCACGGCGACAAGCTCGCCCGTCAGGTGGTTTATCTCGGAAATACGGTCGATTTCATCGTCGAAAAATTCAACACGTATTACATTTTCGGAGGACGCCGCGGGAAATATCTCCAGCACATCGCCCCGAACACGGAACTTGTTGCGCGAAAAATCTATGTCGTTGCGTTCATAGCGGATTGATACAAGCTGTGCTATAACCTCGTCGCGGTCCTTTTTCATGCCGGGGCGCAGGGATATGACAAGGCTTTTGTACTCCTGGGGGTCACCCAGGCTGTAAATACAGGAGACGGAGGAGACAATAATGGTATCGGGGCGCTCCAGCACCGAAAAGGTCGCGCTGTGGCGCAGCTTGTCTATCTCGTCGTTTATCGAGCTGTCCTTTTCAATATAGGTATCGGACGCCGCGATATACGCCTCCGGCTGATAATAGTCATAATAGGAGACAAAGTATTCAACGGCGTTTTCGGGGAAAAATTCCTTCAGCTCGGAGCAGAGCTGCGCCGCAAGCGTTTTATTGTGCGCCAGCACAAGCGTGGGGCGCTGAACCTGTTCGATTACGTTTGCCATGGTAAAGGTTTTGCCGCTTCCCGTAACTCCCAGCAGCGTCTGTTCCTTTTTTCCGCTTTTAATTCCGTTTACAATAGATTCTATCGCCTGCGGCTGGTCGCCTGTCGGCTTATATTCACTGTGAAGAACAAACCTGTCCATAATACCGCTCCTTTCCTGTTTTATTATTCCGTCAATTTATAATTATACTATATTATTTTTTATATGTAAATACAGTTTTCGTTCAAATTAAAAAGAGGGGAAATATTCCCCTCCTTGATTTTTGCGTTTTTCAGTTTTCCTTTGTCAGCACAATCGGATAGATAGTATCTGTAAACTCCGCCGCCTCAGAATTGCCGGCACTGACAGAACCCGTAATTTTAAGCTCACTGCCGTCAAGCTCATAAGTTACGATTTCCTCGGCGCCGCCTGAGTTTGTAATCAGCTTTCCGTCCTCAACGCTGAAATTACCCGATTCCACAAACATGCCTGCCATATCATCGGTATTTAAAGCCTCCATCGACTGGTCAACAAGCTCATCTATCGACATTCCGCTCAGCTCCAGCATTTCGTCAACGGATATTTCAAGACCCTGGTTTTTTATCTCCTGATCGAAATAGCCGCGCAGGCTGTTTTTCATATTCTCCTTCAAGCCCTCAACAGCCTGGACAAGAGAATCGTTATCGATATCGACGGAATATGTACCGCCGGCGTTAAAGGAATAGGTCACCTTCAGGTCAAATTTGTCTATCTTCATTATATCCGCGACCTCTTCATTCTGAGCTCTTAAAAGGCTGTTGAAGGAATCGGCAAGCGACATAGTTCCGGTCCAGCTGCCCAAAAGCCTGTTGCGCTCGCTTGCACACGAGGTAAGACCGGCAAGCATAACGATAACAAGCGTGAGCGCCGTAAAAGACGATAATACTTTTTTCATAATAACCTCCGCATTAAAATACAAACTTAATGACATTATACAACACAAAACCCGCAATGTCAAATACGCAGTAATATTTACATTTTTAAAGACTTATGATATAATATATAATAATAAATAATAAGGGAGGACAATTTTATGGGATACGTTTTTCTTATTTTAGGAATTGCTCTTTTTCTGTGGTTTATCTTTTCATGCATTCGCATTGTTCCGCAGGCAACAGAGTATGTGATTGAATTTCTGGGCAAATACAAGACAACATGGTCGGCGGGCTTTCACGTCAAAATTCCGTTTCTGGAGCGGATTTCGAAAAAGATTACGCTCAAGGAAATCGTACTTGATTCGCCGCCTCAGCCCGTCATTACAAAGGATAACGTCACAATGCAGATTGACACCGTTGTGTACTACCGCATTTTTGACGCAAAGCTGTACACCTACGGCGTTGTAAACCCCGTAAACGCGCTTGAGAACCTCACGGCGACAACACTGCGCAACATCGTCGGCGAGATGGAACTGGACGGCACTCTCACCTCGCGTGATTACATCAACGGCAAGATGACCTCAATTTTGGACGAGGCGACGGACAAATGGGGCATGAAGGTCAACCGCGTTGAGCTGAAAAACATCATTCCGCCGCAGGAAATACAAAATGCGATGGAAAAGCAGATGAAGGCTGAGCGTGACCGCCGCGAAACGCTGCTTCAAGCCGAAGGCCACAAGGCTGCGGCAATCACACGCGCCGAGGGTGACAAGCAGGCGGCAATCCTCCAGGCGGAGGGCGAGCGCGACGCGAAAATCGCACGGGCACAGGGTGAGGCAAAGGCTATCGAGCTTGCAAAGGAGGCGGAGGCAAACGGTCTGCGCGCACTGAAGGCGGCAGGCGCGGACAGCACCGTTTTGGAGCTCAAGCGCTATGAGGCGCTTATACGTCTGTGCGACGGCAAAGCCGCAAAGGTTGTCATTCCGACAGACCTTGTAAACGCCGCAACAAAGAATATAATGTTCAGCGAGCTTACAGGGCTTGGCAGCACAACGGATGCCGCGCCCGATGAGCCTGAACCCGCACCGGCAAGAGACGTCTGCTGCGAGCGGTTTGAAAAATAAAGTATTTTGCATAAAAAAAACAGGTCTTACATCGTAAGACCTGTTTTTTATTTCAAAGCCGGTGTTTTCTCTGCCCTTATTCGTTAAAGGGCCAGCCGACAGTTTTCAGGTCTTTTTCAAGCTCGGCAGCCAGCTTCCCCTCAATTTGTCTCATAGGATATGTTGCCCTGCCTGAATCAAAGCCCATAAGATTCGTCATATACTTCACGGAAGGTACAACCTTGTGTTTGATGACAACATCAATAACTCTGTTTACCTTTAGCTGGAGCTTTAGGGCTTTGTCCGGTTTACCGTCGTTAAATAACCTGTATATTTCTAAAAATTCCGGCAGCATACAGTTGTATGTTGAGCCGATACCCGCATCGGCGCCGGCAGCAAGACCTGCGAGCAAAAGCTCATCAGGCCCGTTGATAATATTCATTTCACCGTTGGTTTTATCTTTAAGCTTCATAAGCTGATAAAAATCGTTTGAACTCCATTTGACGCCTGTAACATTATCTATTTTAAAAATTTCGGCAATCAAATCCGCACTCATATCCTTCTGCGCGGACGGATGGTAATAAATTATAACGGGGATATTTACACTGCAGGCAATAGTTTTATAATAATTATAAATATCATTTTCATCATAAGCAAAAAATAGGGGCGGCGTGGCAGCAACAGCATCTGCGCCGACCCTTTCGGCATGCTTTGCCAGCTCAATCATTTCATCGGTATTGACGGCGGCGATATGGCATATTACGGGTTTTCTGCCCCTGACCTCGTCTACTGCAATTTCACACATTTTTTCTCTTTCCGCTTTTGACATCACCAACCCCTCGCCGGTACCGCCCAGAATATAAAATCCGTCAGCGCCTTGGCTGAGCTGAAAATCAATAAGTTTTCTTGCCGTGCTTTCATTTACGGTTTTGCCGTCGTTTTCAAACGGTGTTAAAAGAGCGGGCAATATTCCGTATATCTTGTAATTTGACATACGATTATCCCCTGTAATTCCATATTGCTCTGTATATTTTTGCAGGCTCTTCATTGGATTCATGGGCATAGAAAACAGTCAGAATTTCTCCGCTTTTTAATTCAACCGACGACGGATAGCCTAAATCCCCGCTGCAAAAGCCATCACACAAAACATTATCCGTATCCCAGGTTTGACCCTCGTCGTGACTGAACATGACCTTTATTCCGTAGGGCTGTTCTCTGTGACCGTAGGCGGCAATGAGCATTCCGTCTCTTGTTTTGATAATATGAGACGGAGCACCGCCGCAATCTTCTAAAATCTGATGAGGCTTTGTGAAATTTCTTCCGTTATCATAGGACTCTGCCTGGAAAATTGTAAAGAATTTTTTATCCCTGCCTTTACCCTGAACACGGATGTGAACTATTATTTTGCCGCTTGAGGTTTGTATGGCGTGAGGTTCACAAAAGGTCAAGCCTGTATCGTTTTTAATTTCCCCGATTTTTTGAAAGCTGCCATCGGCATCAATAATAAAACTCTCTATTTCGGTAGAAGCGTCCGCCGCAGAAAAGGTTCGCCCTACATAAAGCAGTTTACCGTCGCTCAGCGCTGTGGGGCCGTGGGGTGAAGATACCGGTATTCTTTTTATATCCCCGAAGGTTTTCCCGCAGTCATCGCTGATAACAAAACCGGAACCTAAATATTTGTTTTCATCGAATTTTTTCTCAACGATATCAAGATAAGAATTTATCAAATTTTGTTCCAAAGCATTTTTTGCATGCTCGCCGACGGCGTTCTTTGCGGAATTTCTCTGAAACGCAACGGAATTGTTAAAGCTTGTAACAATAACGCCGCTGCTGCCGAAGGTACATATACCCCCGTCCCTGTCATCCAGGGGCGTATCTATAACAGGCGTCGGCAAGGACCAGGTTTCACCCTCGTCGTCGCTGTAAGAAATAACGCATTTTCCGAACGGACAAATATGTGCGATTCTGTATCCGGACGCCACCATAGCAAGCCTGCCGTCCTGAAGCCCGGTTACCGTCGGCCAGGCAAAGTAATTGAAAATGCTGCTGTCGTTTTTGCAAATAATATCAAGTTTCTTTAAATTTACATTCATAATTTCACCTCATTATCATTGTAATTTATACCATATTATGATACAATTCATTTATAAAATCAATTATAAAAACAGACGGCTTTTATTTATTGATGTCCTTTAATATAAAAGAGGTATTTATGTTTTTTACCAGTAAAATCAGCCTTAAAAATACCGATATTAATGTCATTATAACCAAATCTTCCGTTGACGGTTTTGACGCCTTGTCACCCGTTTTTCATTTTCATACAAACTATGAAATTCACTATATTATCAGGGGCACCTATTTTTTTTTTGAAATTGAAGGAAGAAAAATACCCGCCAAAGAAAAACACCCTGATTATAATTAATCCTAAAATTTATCATTATGTATACACCGATTTCAGTCAGCAAAACGAGAAGATTTCTTTTCAGTTATCTCTTTGCTGCAAGGAAACCTCAGAAAATAATTACAATATGATTTATCAGAAAATTCAAGATTATATTGTTTTAAAAGAAAACATTGTTGAATTTAAGCTGTTAAAGGATATATTTATAAATTCTGCGAAAAAACGAAATAGAGGAAAAAGCCTCTGCGATTTTCACCCTGCTTTTTTTTTCAGGATAAGAGATATACTCCTGAAAAAAAAATTTGATTACAGTGTTTGCAGCGAAATCGAATATGTAAATAGCGACGATGATAAATCAAGAATACAAAGTATACTCTCTTATATATTTGAAAATTCCCAGTCGGAAATAAATTTATCCAAAATCGCAGAGCATATAAATCTTTCGAAAAAACAAACAGAACGCATAATTTTAAAGGAGCTGGGCTGTTCCTTTAAATGTATTTTAAATTCCTTTAAGATACAAAAAGCATTATTTATTTTAAACTCCGAAAAAGACAGCGCTTCAAATATTTCGCTTTGCAGGACAGCCGAAAAGGCCGGCTATAACAATTATAATAATTTTTATCTGGAATTTAAAAAGCAGCTCGGAATTACGCCGACAGAATATATAAAGTCATTTATAAATAAAAAAACGGGTCTTACGATGTAAGACCCATTTTTTTATTTCAAAGCAGCCCCTCAGCCGCGCAATATTATCAGCCATACTGTCCCCGCCGAAAACCGATGATGTTCCGCCCACAAAAATGTCTGCACCGGCGGCACGCATTTTCTCCGCGTTTTCAAAGCTGATATTGCCGTCCACCTCTATTATTTTTCCCGCAAGCCCGTAATTTTCAAGCTCATTTCGCACAGCGCGCACCTTGTCAAAGGAGTGCGGGATTATCCGCTGACCCGCAAATCCCGGATTTACGCTCATAACCAGCACGCCGTCAATATCATCGTACAAGCCTTCGAGCACCGAAACGGGCGTTTGAGGGTTTAACGCCGCAAGCGCCAGGGCACCGAGGCTGTGCACACAGTCAAGACACCCCTTTATATCCGCCGTGCTCTCGCAGTGAACGCTTACAAGCTCGCCCGGACGTATATCAAACCATTTCAGCTTGTTTTCGGGGTTTACAACCATCAGATGTATGTCAAGAGGAATATCCGTAAGCTGCCTAAGCAGTCTGCAAAAATCCGTACCGAGCGTGATATTGGGCACAAATTCCCCGTCCATGATATCAACATGCAGATATTCGACGCCCGCTTTTTCAAGCTGCGCAACGGTACTTTCAAGGCGCGTCAAATCCGCGCACATCATGGAGGGAGACAGCATCGCCTTATTCATTGCTTTCGCTTCCGTCGTCTGATGAAACGGCACCTGATGAAACGGTATCCGATGAAACGTCGTCTGATGAAACGTCGTCTGATGAAACGGCACGGCGTTTACGCCTTCCTGAAATACCGCGCACAGCGCCCGCAAGTACAAGAAACAGCACGGCGCTTGCCCCTGCCTGAATAGCGTTAAACGGTACGCTGTCAAAAAACGCGCCTGCTGCCGCCGCGCCCAAATCAGAGCCGGAAATCAACAAGAGCACAAGCTCGGCAACATAATATCCAGCCACCGTGACAACGCCGGCAAGACAAATAAGAATATCCTGCAGAAGCGGATTTTTCGTCAGCTTCATAAGTCCTTTGGCAGTGAGCACCAGCAGCGATTTAACGATAATCGTCGGTATTATGTATATCGCGCTGCCGAGCGTGAAATCCGCAAGAGCCGCACCTATTGCCGCGGCGGCAACCGCATACGGCGTGGGCAGCAGCAGCACCGCAACATAAATTGCGGCGTCGCCTATATGTATATATGCTCCGCCTCCGATGGGCGCCACCGCCCCCGTCAGCGTTGCCGCAAAGATAATCGCCGCAAACATCGCCCCGTTTGTCAGCATTTTCAGTTTTGTACTCTTCATTTAAAAGCACCCCTTCAACAAATTAAGTTTATCTTCAAACTGCACACCGTACAGCTTGTCTTTGCCGTAGCTGCCGTTGTTGTACGTGTCCTGCACACACATCTGTGTAAAATCAGCCGCGGCACGCACAGCCGCCGTAAGCTTAACGCCCGATGTAAGCCCTCCGCACAGAACGCTTGCAAATACATCGCCCGTGCCGCAGTATGCCGCGGGAAATTTTTCATTGTCCGTGAGCGTTATACTGCCGTTTTCACAGATAAGATTTGCAACACGGTTATGCTCAATTTCAAGCACGGTATCCCGTTCCAGTCCCGTAACTACAATACACTCTGTCGGCAGGCGGGAACACATCCGCTCAATTTCGGCAATACTTATCGGACTTTCGGGGTATTCCTCCCCGCAAAGCGCACACAGCTCGGTAAGGTTCGGCGTTATAACGTCCGCCGCCCTTATAAGCCTGCGCATATGCTCTGTCACATCCCCGCAGGTATCGTACAGCACTCCGTTGTCGCCCAGCACGGGGTCAACAAGCCGCACGGCGCCTTTTCCCAGCCGCTCAATAAAATTTAGCGTGATATCCGCCTGAACGCCCGAGCCCAGAAAACCGCTGTAAACCATGTCAAAGGAAATTCCAAGCTCCTCCCAGCAGTCGATATAACCGCGCATATGCTCGGTAAAATCATAAAAGGTATAGTGCTCAAAGCCTGTATGGTTTGACAGCAGGGCAGTGGGAAGAACGGCGCACTCATGCCCGCACGCAGACACTATCGGCAGTGCCACGCTCAGCGAGCATCGGCCCACTCCCGACAAATCATTAATCAGCGCCGCGCGTTTCATGAATGCGCCTCCCCTCTTTTAAGTGATATTGTCAGTATATCAGAGTTATGGTATTATTAAAACTATCAATTTTAAATATTTTTATATGACCAGTTTTATATTAATCCCCTGTCATACCCGCCTTTACGGCTTCAATGTATGACTTGAGAATTTCCTCCGAATATCCGAGGATTTCAGGGAAACTGTCGTCATAAATGCCGTGCTTTATCATGTCCCATGCATAGTCCTCAATATCGCCGCCCTTATCGATATTGGCTTGCAGCTTTGGGGGTCAAGACCGAGGATTTCGGCAAATTCGGGACTGTAATAGCCGCTTTTCATAAGGGAAATGATGTTTGAAATTTGTTTTTGGCTCTGCGAGTTGCTCTGACGCGCCGCCGACGCCTGCATACTTGCCATCTTGTACTGCATATTCAGCGCGTCCATCTTTTTCCTCATATTCGCGGTCCAGCGCGTCCTTTTGCTTTTGATATTCAAAGCGGCGGTTTTCCAGGTCAAGGTCAGAGGCGTCAAGCTGCTTCTGATACTCAAACAACCGTTCCTGATACTCTCGCTCCAGTGCGTCCTGCTCGCGCTCATATGCCCGCTGCTGCGCCTGCGTTAACCTGTCGACGCGGTCGGCGGCAGAATCGTATTGCAGCTTTGCAATCTGTGCGCCGCTGTCATATGCAGACTGAGCAGCATCGCGCGCGATTTCCTGCTTGGCGTCAAGAGTGTCCGCATAAATAGAATCACGCCGGTTCATATAGCTGTTATCATACGCCGCACGGGTGCTCTCGCTCAGTCCGCCGGATATTCCGGCAGCTTTCATGCTCTGGTCAAGCCCCAAAGAATTCTGCATGTTTTTTATGTACGCCTCGCGCAGTCTCTGCCGCCCCAGCTCGTCTGCCGCCTCCTGCTGTGCGCTGTAATTTCGCTGTCTGTTTTGCTCGGCAGCCTCCAGCGCACCCGCATACGCATTTGCCGCCGACGCCGCCACGGACACGCCGTCGTCGAGTGCGTTGTACTCGCTGCCGTCCTCGCCGCCGCTGTAACCGTAGCCGCGGCGTATACTTTCCGCACGGTCGTGAATCTGTGCCCTGAGATTTTTGTCGTCGGTGCTTCTCCACGCTTTTTCCAGCTCTTCAATCTTCTGCAAATCGGATTTACTCATAAGCTGGCTGTCAAAAATACTTGCCATTTTTATCTCCCTTTCATTTTACATTATAGAATATTCAACCAAAAAGCTCTTCATCGTAAACGGCTGGTCATAATTGTCGTTTTCAAAACGAAAACGTATACATCTTCCGCGCTTGTGCGTAAGCCTGCTGTATACCGCGTAGCTCTTAGGACGGCGGTTGTAGGTAAAGCGCGCATAATTTATGCGTGCATAGCCGAATGACGAAAGCTGCCCGCCGTAATCCTTTATGACGCGCCAGTCGTCATTGTCAAACCTTGCCGAAATTTTAACGTCCGTATCCGCGGGAGAGCCGTCCTGCGCTGTTTTGCCCGCAAGCCAAACGCCCATGCGTGTAAAAAACTTATTCAGGTGAAAGCTCTGGCAATAAATATCGGGTGTCTCCCAGTAGGCGCTGACCGTCCTGTACACGGTACTGCCGTTTTCGATACATATCTCGTCGCGATACCCGCCCGTGCTCTTAAAGCCGCTGTTAAACCTGAAAATATACTCGCCGTCAGAAAAATACAGGTCGCCGTTTTGCACCCACATATATTCGGCGTTCACGCCTTTCCAGATGTATCCGTCATACTGCCGGCGGGAAAACGGCTCCGACCCGCTTTTGAAATACTGCTTTGAGTCAAGCATATAGAGCGTGCCGCTCCTGTTTGATATGACAAGAAAATCACCGAACACAAGCATTCTGCACTCAGACAGGTCTTCCTTCAGCAAATGGTAATTTATCATTGCCGAGCGCACCTGGCAGCACCGCTCATCCAGCACGCCGCTCGCCGTGACGGCGACAACGCCGTTTTCGGTCAGGTATACGACCTCATTGTCGAAAACCGCGGTGCAGGCGCCCGAATACGGCAGCGGCGTTTTGAAAATACCGCTGATTAAAAACAGAGCGTCAGGCATAAAATCAACCTCTGTATCCGCCGTGCCCGCGCTGCCCGAAACCATATAGACATTATCGCTGCAAATGACGGCAAGACGGGTGTCATCACCCGCAAGCGCAATTACAGAGGTGTCAGAATCACCTATTTTCAGATAATTCAAGTCGGAAAATAAAGGTGATTGTCCATTTGGGAATAGTAGACGATATTTGGCAGCAAGTCGTTGCCCGAAAGAAATACACGGTCCTTATAGCCTCCCGCGCCGTACATCGTCATCAAACGGCAGCACGCCGTCTTGTAAGCATTTTCCGCAAAGCCGTCATACATATATATGATTTTGAGGTTGTCTTCGCCCTCCGTCTGTGATTTCTGAGGCGCAACGGTAAACTTGACCTTTCTGCCCGTAAAAGACAGTACCGCGGTATTTTCCCAGTCGCCCGACGCATTTTTGACAAACGCATGAACCTCGGTTCCCGTCTTGATATCCATGTGAACGGTGTATTCGTTTGACTCACCGTCGGCAATAAACTGCTCGCTGACATAGGGATTCAGCAGATTTACCGCCTCATACGAGCTGCCGGCGCCCGACGGCGCACAGCCGATAAAGAGCAGCGGCAGATACAGCCCTTCAAACGGGTTTGAATAAGAGGTCACGCTTGTCTGACCGTCCTTGCCGATATAAAACGATTTACCGTCAGACACCCTGTACACAAACAGAAAGCTGCCGTTCATAAAAAACATACAGTCATCCGACTGTGCCGCCGTGCAGTCGCTGAAATCATCGGGCAGGCTTACGGTTAAAGCGCTGTCATCGGCACCGTCACTATCCGTACTGTCGTCGGCGGCAAATTGACCGTCGCTTACTGTCATGCTGCTGCCCGTTATATAAAAATACGTCTCCTTTTCGGGGGAGGTAAACTTAAAAACACCTCCAAGCGTGACAGACTCCGCCATTTTTCGGCAAATGGAAAATCCGGGGCGCTTGCTGATTTGTCCCAGTCCCGTTCTGATCATATTTACCGTTCCGGGCTGCTCACTGCCGTCATAAAAGCTGACGCCGTCGGCGCGTGAAACAGAGCGTTCATCTTCGGCGGAGGTGCTGTCAATGCCGTGCAGACTGCCGCTGCGCACGGTGCCGGAGCCGGAAACGGAGCCCGAGCGCCGTGTATTTGCAGTAAAACGCATACTACATGTCCTCCGTTTTCACAACAGTAATAACCGCCTGCGCGTCATTACCCGCGGCGATATTCGTCAGAATTGTATTATACATATCCATAAATGCATAGTATCTGCGCATATCGCTGTCGGACAGCACGGCATATGCCGCCGCAAAGTACGGTATCGCGCTCTGCGCCTCGGTCGCCACTTCAAACTCCGTATCCCCCGCGCAAAGCTCGTTTATATCGGACGGGTACGCATAGTACAGAAGCTGCGCACTCCCTTCTCCCTGAACAATTATATGCCTGTCGTCTGTGCGCTGAAAGCTGCAGTCCGATTTTATAAGACGATACAGGTCGCCAGGCAGCTCGGTCTGCACGCCGCAGGTGACGGAAAAGCTCTTTTTTATCGGAGATACCGTCGTGGCTATCTGCTTTTGAGCAATATCGTAAAAGCCCGCAAGCACGCCCTTCATATGGTGGTAGTCGTCCTCTCCGATAAGTCCGCGCACCAAATCGTTTGCCTTGTTTATTGTCATATGTACCTCCTTTTAAATCAAAGGTGCGGGGCTTTTCCCCCGCACCCCCTTCGGTAAAAATTACGGAAGCTCGATTGCGGCAACCTTTACGTTGACGTCCGCTCCCTTTATGATAACGCAGCCGCGGTTATCCCCCGAAACGTGCATATATCTGCCGCTTTCGACGGTGATAACCTTGGTTTCGTTTGCCGAAAGCGTAATCGCAAGGTCATGGACTCCCTGGATACTGTCTCCCGCAAGCACCGTGACTGCCTTTTCGGCAGCGGCGGCATTTTCAAGTATAATAAGTATTCTGCCGTCCTCTTTTGCCGAAAAGTCAACGGCTGCGCCGTCGGTCGCGCTTACGGCGACGGCGGCGGGCATTGTCTTTGCCTCATTGAATTTAAGACTTGTGTTTGTTACAGCTGTTGCAGCCATATTGTATTCCTCCCTTTAAATTATTTATGTGCTTTTATAACGTACAGCTCTTTAGGACGCACGATTTTGCCGCCGTAGACATTGAGACCCTTAACGGCGTCCGCAAAGTAGGACTCGGGGCGGTATGCCTCTGTCTCGTCGATGCCGCCCGCAAATGCTATTGCGCGGTTGGTTCTGACAAGCATGTAATCGTCTGTCCCGTCGTTGTAGAGGTTGTTGGACATTTTGACCTTGCAGTTATCGTACATACCTGCCACGCCGCGGCTGATAAGCTCGTCGTTGTTTGTTTTAAGCTCTGTCAGCGCGTCGCGGAAAAGATGATAGAAAAACGGAGATACCGTAATGCTCACGTTATCCTCGACATCGACATCGTTTTCTCTGAGTACAAGCAGAGCCTCATCTACAAGCGCCTTTGCCTTGGCGGCGGAGTCCACCTTGGTGGATTCGGAGCAAAAGTCCGCGTCCTTTGCAAGCGTTGCGACAAAATGGTCGCGCGTTCTTGCCATTTTTGCGGTTGCCTCTCTGATAAGCACCTCCATCAGCCCGCTCGTAGACTGTGCCTTGTCTATATCGTCTATCATAAAATTGAATGCCTTTGCCTGGTCGATGTCAAGGTGAATGCTTGTACCCTCCACCGCCACGGGCGCCGGAATCCCGTTTCCGGGCACATAGTCGAAAATGTCCGGCGCACCGACGCCTATAATCTTGACGCGGGCGCCCTGCTTTGCCTCACCCTCAAACTGCGTCCAGCAGTCCTCAACCAGCCTGCACTTTTTTTCAAGCTCGGTCTGAATAAATTTTGACCAGATAACTGATTTAAAATTTGAAAAAGCCATTTTTTACTCTCCTTTAAAGTCTTTTTAATGATTTCATCGCCTTCTTGAATATGACGGGATTATCCAAATCACGCGGGGTAAGCCTGTCCAGCTCACGCGAGCTGAAAAACTCGCCCTGTGCGTCCTCGGATACGCCCACAGAGCCTGTCTCGGGCGGACGCTTGACTAAGCTGTCACTGCTTGCTGCTCTGACGGCGGAAAATGCCACCTTGGCATCTACGCCGCTCTCAATCAGTCTTAAAAAATCTCCGCCTATGCTCTCCAGGTCCGAAACATTCGGGTCAATCCCGCGTATGGTTTCAAGGTCCGCGCGCATTTTGCCGTCCACCAGCGCCGAAAGATAGACATCGCTTCGCGTCTTATATTTTTCATACTCTGCCGTTCTTTTTTCCGTGTTTGACAGTTCGTTTTTCAGACGCTCGATTTCCTTTCTGTACGCCTCGTTTTCAAGCCGCATTTTGCGAAACCCCGAATTTTGCGCAGTACTCTGTCTGCGGGCGGTGAGCTCCGCTTTTACGGCGGACGCGGGCGTCCCCGCGTCGCCGTCACCGATATTTACGTCAATACTGCCCGCAGGCTCCACGGCTGCCTGCTGTGCGTCGTTTACCGCATTTGTTTTATTCATTTGATTATCCCCATCTTTCAAGAAGTCTTTCAATTATCACCGCCGCCTCCTGACGTGTCAGGTTGGCACGCGGATTGAAATTATTGTTTTCGTCGCCCAGCATTATGCCTGCATCGGCGACCTTTTTAACAGCGTCCTTTGCCCAGCCTGCAATGGACGCATCGTCATTATATTTTTCCACTTTTTCCTCCTCTGGTACGGTAAAGCTCTCACTGTAATACGAGCCCTTTTTGTTAGGCACTCCCAGATAACCGCTGGGGTCTGTCGGGTTGTTGTCCGCGTCGCTGAGCTGAAAATGCAGGTGCACGCCCGTGACATTTCCCGTATCGCCCATTTTGGCAATGACTGTCGTTCGGTTTACCTTTTGCCCCTCGGTAACCTTAACGCTGCCCTCCTCAAGATGACAGAACAGGTGACGCCGTCCGTCCCCGTCGCCAATCGAAATATATCTGCCCCAGCCGCCCTCATCATATGCAATCACTCTCACGGTGCCGTCACATGTGGCATATACACTCCTGTTTTCGGCGGCAAAATCAATGCCGCGGTGTTTATTCTGCCACAGTGCGCCGTCCTGACCGTAGGTTGCAGTTATAGAGAATTTTCCGGTAACGGGAAGATTGGTCATTTATCCTCGCCTCCGCCCTTGTCAATATCATCCTTGGCAGTTTTCATAAATTTCGCAATCCATGCAGGCAGCGCCTGATTGTTGCAGCGATAGATATTCTCGATTATCGATATGCTCTCGGTAACTGCTATATATACGCAGATAACGCTTGAAAAGAGCAGGTTTTTCGGTACGCTGAAATTTACCGACGACGCGGCATAAGGTATAAAAACATCCAAAAACGTACCGAATGCGAGCGCCACAAAAAGCACCACTTTTTTAATAACGCCTTTATACGCCTTTTGACTTGAAAGCCCGCTGCCGTCCATAAGAGAAGCGAGAATACCCGTCACTATGTCGAAAAGCACCACGGCGCCGACTATTATATACGCAAGCCCGTACAGCTTGAAATAAGTCAGTATTGCGCCTCCCGCTATCGACAGCAGGTATTTTACATTACTCATGATTATTCCTTTCACAATATTATATATATTTATAGCTGCGGCATACTGCCGCCCTGACATTAATCCGAAAACACCGGCGGACAAAGCTATGACTGTAAATTCTGTATCAGCTTATCTACATATGCCTTTGTGGCAATCTCCGAGTACTGTGCGCGCGTACCGCAAAACACCTGCTTTGCAAAATCGGACACTTCGTCTATGGTGAGATTTGTATGACCGTAATATGCGAATTTTTCATACATGTCTGCACTGCCGGCAGCCCAGTCTGTGTCATACCACTGCATAATCGGGCCGGAATCGCTCCAGATAAAGTACATATAATATCCGGAGCGAATGGTATAGCGTATTTCCATTTGTCCCAGCAGGGCCGACTCTGCGTTGTACAGCTTGAACAGATAAATACATTTTGTCCCCGATCCCGATGTATCGGTAAGCCCGTGCTCCTCTATTGCCGCAATCAGCTCCTCCTCGGTATCGTACACACACGGAGCGGGTGTTCCGTAGTCCTCAAGCGCAGCTCCGTCGTATATCGGCTCTATCTCGACATTTTGCAAAATTTTCAGAACTCCGTTTTCACGGCAGATAAGCGTACTGTCGGACGTCGGCTGCGCGGCGACATCCGCAATTACTCTGTCGCTGCTGCTTTCAAGCAAACCGCTTTTAATAGCGTCCGCCTCATCCTTGCTGTATGTCTGCTCCTTTGTATACACGTCTAAGGCGTCTGCCTTCTGCGTCAGCTTGCTGTCCGTCTCGGTCTTCGAATATACATCCGAGGCTTTGGCAAAGGTGCCGTCTGCCTCACTTTTATTATATGTTTCCTCTTTTTTATAGACACTCTCGGAGGGTGCCGACGCATTTACGGCGTCTGTCAGCTCGTTTATTTTCGGTATCAGCACCTGTCTTGGCACATAATCCATAAATTCTTTCATTTCCTGCGCCGTTTTACCCGGTACATCCGGCTGATTTACATGAAATCTGTTCTGATTAAAAAGCTCGGTATCATCAATCTTGGTTACCGACATTCTGTTTACCTCCTCTGCTCTTTATAATCTGCTCCAGCTTGGACTTGGGCACCGAGCTTTCGTCGTCCAGTGCCGAAACATATTCCTCAAACGATATATGACCCATGCTGAAAAGCTGGCTCAGTGACTGCTCTCTGGCATATTTTGAAAAAGGATTGGTGCTTGAAACATCAACACGGATTTGCGGCTCCAAAGGTCAAGCTCTCCTGCCGAAACGCTTGTGCCGTCCGGCAGGCAAATACCGCCGGGGTTATACACCACCCACTGCCTGTACCAAATCCGCGCGATGTCCTCGGTCAGCCGTCTGAACGCCGCCGTCTGCTCGTTAAGCGGAATTGCCGCCTGGTCGCGCACGGCAATTATAGCGGTGCCCGACGCCTTTGTCGGGTCTATGCTGCCAAGGGACGCGTCCCCCGCGCCCGCAAGCTGACGTGAGGTTATAAGCAGCTCCTCACTGAGCGCCTTTGCATCCGGCGCCATAGGCGACGGAGTGAGATAGTTTACGGCGTCCTTAACCGAATTTACGCTTCCGCCCTCCACCTCAATGGCTGTTCCGACCTCTGTCAGCGCTTTCGGGTTTGCAATCCTGTCCCCCGCATATATGAGCCGTGAATACGCCGTCAGCTTTGCGTTGACAATACGCCTTGCAAGGTTGCGGTTTATCTCTATCTGGTTGGGTATCAGCGGCGTCACCTCGCCCGCACCGCGAAAGCTGCCGCGGCGTCTGGAGCTGACAAGTGCCGCCACGGGATAGCAGTCCAGACCTTCAATGACCTGCTCCGGCTGATAAACAACGGATTTTGAGGAGCGCGAAAAGTGCAGGTTTCCGTCGGTAAGCGTTAATTTCAAAAGACTTACACATTTGTCCCTGCCGTAATCCTCGCTGTCCTCATCAGGCATTATCGTCATGGCAATTTCCTTTGAAATGCCGTTGTTTACCGCCTCGCGGCGAATATCCGCCACCGGGCGGCGCTCCCTTATAATTATGTAAGGCTGAGACGAAATATCCGGGTTGGATTCGTCACCCAGGAACACGTCGGTACGCTCCAGCACCTGGCAGGAGCCGGCACCGTCATAAAAATACACAAAGCTGTCGCCCGCTATCATCGACGCCTTGACTACGTCCCAGCATTTTGTATCCATCTTCAGCCGCTCCCACTGCTGAGCGGCAAGCCGTGACAGCTGGGCGCACACGCGCTGCATACGCTCCTTTGCAAGCGGCGCGGAAAAGCTGATGCTCATATCGTTCATAGCTACCATTGCGGTTTTGTACTTTACAAGCGGCGCTATAAAATTATAAACGGGCAGCTCTTCATTCTGGCTTTCCAGCCCGTACCACTGATCGCCCTCATAAAAGCGATAGGCGCGCACTGTCTGCTCCTCTATCCCCATTTTTGCATGAACTTCAAAGGCACGACTCGTATTCGCTCCAAATCTGTGCCGCATTTACAACGGTGTCGTACAGTCTGCTCATCTGCCGTCACCGCCCTTTTTCGGCAGGTCTGAGCTTTTGCCGTAAGCCTCAATATTCTGCAAAAGGATATTGAGCCTGTCAAGCTCTGTTTCATGACTGCGGCGTCCGCTGTTTTTATGTTTATGCATAAGGCGTGCAAAACATACTGCCGCGGCGGCAATAACAGCCGCAATTAAAATCAGTAATTCCATTATTCCTCCTCAAATTATTATCATCTGCTTTTCGCTGTCAAAGGGGGACAGCTGCTTTTCAAAGCTGAAACCGTATTTATAAGCGGCGGGCGCCTTTTCGGCGGGACGCGGCTGACCCGCGATAAAATAGCGCAGCGCGTCGGGCGCATGGGTCAGCTCGTGCGGCACCCCGGCGCTGTCGGCGGGATTGTGGCTGTCGCACTGCAAAAGCGACATTGCGCGTATAAGATTCTGACAGCTGTCAAAAATCCGCAGTCTTGCAGTCTGCCCGCCCGCTTCATCGTCTGTAACGTGCAGCCATTCCTTAAGCGCCATCCACCCTGCGACACGCGCTGACATCACGCGGGTCAGGCTTACTCCGTTTTCAAGGAAAAGACCTGCAATGCTCTTTCCGCTGTCCTTCTGTCTGCTCCAGAGGTCGGGCGGTGCGAAAACCGCATAAATTTCATCGCCTTTGCAAAGCTCCTTTATCCGCTCTGCCGCCTGCGACACAATAAGCCCGTCTCCTCCGTTGTCCTTTCCCTCGTAAACCTCGGCTGTAACATAAGCGCGCCCGCCGTCGTCCACAGCGATTTTATATGCCGCCAGCATGTCAAGCCCGTAGTCAAGCGAAACATACCTGCGCCACTCACGCGGCACCTCAAAGGCACAAAGCACGTGCACGCTCCTGTCAAACTCTTCAAAAAACCTGCCGTCCGTTATATCCCAGCTGCCGTTTAGCAGCGCGCGCCTGTCCCTGTCGCTCAGCGAGCGCAGACGCTTTACATACTGCGGGTCGCTTTTCATGAGAAAGCGGTTATCGGTCACTCTTGCGGGGATAAACATCCGCGTCAGCTCCCCCGCCTTTGTCACGGTGTCCGGCGCACAGCAGTCGATAAAACGCTTTTTACCCAGCTGTGACCGATACCACCGGGATTTGTCGAGCTTTTTACATGCTTGGGATACCCGTTTACTCCGCGGCAGCGTGAGAGCATGTAGAGGTACATGCTTTCGGTAAAGTGCGTCAGCTCGTCAAAGCGAATGACGTCGTACTCCGCCGACTGGTACCTGTACACATCCTCCTCGCTGTCACAGTACGCAAAATCTATCAGCGAGCCGTTCACAAACGTCCCCGTGTGGTCGGCTTTGCGATAGCTGTATACTGACTGCGGATAAAGTGCAAGCGATACCCTGATAAGCGATTTTTCAAGCTCCGGCAGTGTTCGGCGGAATATTATCTGTTTTGAGCGCGGATATTTCATCGCGTATAAAAAAGCGTCGATAATCTGCCCGTAGCTTTTGCCTCCGCCAGCCGCGCCGCCGTAAAGCACCTCAAACGCCTGCGCGTCGCAGAATTTCTTCTGGCGCTGCGTCACGGTAATATCCATCAGTCAACTACCCTGATGTTTACCTTGAACTCTCCCGCCGTTTCGGTCGTCTGGGAATCAAGGATTTCCCTTATAAGCTTCACAGCGTCCGACGCGCCGCCGACGGCGCGCTTTACTATCGCGGCGGCGATTGCCTGCTGCACCGTAAACTGCGCGCCCAGTATCGGCTCGTCCGGGTCAGTGATTTTTTTACGGCACAGCTTTTTTACGGTCTCGTCAAAGCTTTTTGACTTTGCCATCTGTTCTCTGTCCCCCCTTTCGATTTATATTTTAACGCCTTAAACCGAACAAAACGAACATAATAAAAAAAGACAGTGCCTATTTGAGACACTGTCTTTTCCGTTATATTAAAATTTGTTTATGACAGATACAGCATACGGTAAACCGACAGAATTTTTGCCACCTGAGCACGGGTTGCCGTGTCCTTGGGAGCAAAGTTGGAGCCGTCGATTCCGTCTATGATAAGAGACTGCTGACAAAGGTAAACCGCTTCCTTTGCAAAATTGGAAATCTTTGCGTCGTCGGCAAAGACTTTCTTATCCGCTGCTTTCTGAATAGGAATTCCGATATGCTCTGAATACCTGACAAGCATAGTGCAAATCTGCTCGCGCGTTACGCTTCTGAGCGGGTCAAAATCCGTCGGCGACATGCCGTTTACGATTTTGTTTTCGGCAGCCCAGGCAACAGCGCCCGTATACCATTTGCCGGCAGGCACGTCGGCAAAGCCCGAATGTGCGTTCTTGTCGCATTCCACGCCCGATATATTGGCAAGCACCTGAACAAACATAGCTCTGTTCATATCGCCGCCCGGGTCAAAGGCGTCCTTGGCAGTACCGTTAAACAAGCCGTAGCTTACGGCGTAGTCCACATACTGCGTATACCAGCGACCCGTATCCACGTCCTTGAATATCCCGGAGGTGTCTAAAAGCACGTTACCCACAACGGTCGTCGGCACCGTGACCTCCTTGCCCATATAGTGCAGGGTATAGTAGTTTTTACCCACGTTCCACGGGAATTCTTCCTGCTCATAATCAATTACAAAAAAGTAATCATTGAGCATGATGATACCCTCGGACTTGAGCGGGCGGAAATACTCGACCGTTCCGTCCGTATACTCTATTTCAAGCAATAAATAAAGGTAGGAATACGTCTCATCGTACTCAAAAAAGTACGAGCCGCCCTCCCCGCGGTTTTCATCAAGGTATGTATACTTGAAAGGATTTTCCACAACCGTTATAAATCTTACGGGACTTTTAATGACTGAGACGGGAACCGTAACGGAAACGCCGCGGTAGGTTATTTCATAGCTGTTGTCACCGCCCACCGTCCACGGCTTTTCAAACTGGGTATCGGTAATCTCTATCATTTCGCCGTCAATATGCAGAACATCAAAAATCATATCTATAAGCTCATCGCCGTCGATATCCTCGATATTTTCGACATTCTCCAGCTCTGTAATTTTATCCGCCAGGCTGTAATCGACAAAGCCGCCGTCATCAAAATGAATACGCATTTTCATATATAAAAGCGAAAACACAGGATTATAGTAATAAAACGCATTATTTTTTGCGTCCGTCATTTCCATTCCGACCGATATATCGTTTTCAATATATTCGTAGCCGTTTTCAAGAATTTCTATCGATTCCACGCCTTTTTTGCCGGCTGCGGCAAGCGCAGGCACCGACGGCATAACGGCGCACGTCATCACCAAGATAACTATTACAGCAATAAATCTTCTTAATTTTTTCACAAATTCATCCCCTTTTTAATATATTTTTGATTATATCACACAAAATCATATTTTGCAACATAAATCAATAAAAATATAACAGGCTGCACAATATGTGCAGCCTGTAAATACTCAAATCAAGACATATAGCTGAAATGGAAAACCGAAAGAATTTTTGCCACCTGAGCACGGGTTGCCGTATCCTTGGGTGCAAATTCGGTTTCTGTCATACCGTCGATTATTCCCGCCTGCTGACACGCATATACAGCGTCCTTGGCATATTTTGAAATATCTGCGTCGTCGGCAAAGGTTTTGACGGCAACGTCCTTCTGAAGCTCTACACCGACATGATCTGCATATCTGACAAGCATGGTACACATCTGTTCGCGCGTGACATTACTCAGCGGTGCAAACTCCGTTTCACTGATGCCGTTTACTATACCGAACTGTGCAGCCCATGCAACAGCACCCGTATACCACCTTCCGACGGAAACGTCTTTAAAGCCGGTTTCGGCGTTTTTATCGGTTTTCACTCCCGACATATTGGCAAGCACCTGAACAAACATAGCCCTGTTCATCTCGCCGCCCGGCACAAACGTCGTCTTTGTAACGCCGTTAAAAAGACCGTACGTTACCGCCTCGTCGATATACGGTTTATACCATCTGCCCGCACCCACATCGGTAAACACGGAGGATGAATCGACAGGCACGCTGCTGACAACCGTTACGGGTATCACAACCTCTTTTCCCATATAGCATATCGTACAGCTGTTTTCTCCCTCTGTCCACGGCTTTTCAAACTGGTCGGGCGTGCCGACAACAAATTCATAGCCGTTGTGCAGGTTAAAGCCGTCGGATTTGACGGGACGGTAATACTCGAAGGTGCCGTCGGAATAATCTATTTTGAAAAGACTGTAAGCAAAGCTGTAGGTTTCATCATACTTGAAAAATTCGTCTCCGTATTCGCCGCCGACGGTTTGACCGAGTCTGTCGTCGTTCATGGTATACTTAAACGGATTTTCAACAACCGAAATCCCGATAACGGGGCTTTCAACAATCTTGACGGGAACGTCAACCGACACTCCCATATAGCTTACAATATAGCTGTTGCTGCCGCCGACCGTCCAGGGGTTTTGCTCCTGGTCATACGCCGAATAGGTAAAGGCATAGCCGTTGAGCATAAGCATTTCCTCTGCAAGAGAGCTGAATTCTTCGTCGGTACAATCGGCGGGGATTTTATCGCCGAGGCAGAAATCCTCGGTATCACCGTTTTTGAAATAGATGCGCAGTCTCAGTCCCAGCAAAGAGTTGTCGGGAAGATACACCACCGTTTCATTGCCCTGTTCGTCTGCTACGGTAAAGGATTCCGCACGGTCGTTTTTAATGTAGACATAATTATTCTCAATAATATCTATTTTTTCAACCAAGGACTCAATAACGGTAACAGGGACGCTTACGGAAGCGCCGCCGTATACAACGGTATACGCATTTTCGGTAGTGCCGACCTCCCACAAGCATTCACCGACATTCGAAACGTCAATGCTCGGATAATCTTCACTGTCAATGTCCTCGATAAAGTTTCCGTCTTTGTCAAAAAACGAAAACTCCTTTGTACTGCCGTCGGCATAGGTCGCCCTCAGCTTCAGGTAAATAAACGAAATAAACGGGTCATAGTGAAAACCGTCTTCCGAAAACCAGCCGGAGCTCAAATCGTTTTCAACGTACTTATAATCATTTTCAACGATTTCAAGACGCTCCACGGCAGCGCCGCCGTTATCGGCTGCAAATACCGCGCTCTGCGGTATCAGTCCCGATAAAAAAACAACAGCCAGCAGGGCACATAAGATCCGTTTCAGCTTTTTCATATTTTTATCCTCCTTTTGATTTAATCGATTGTAGCATAAAAATACGTCGGTTTTCAAGCAAACTATAAATTTAGTAATAAAATCGCTCGCCATTTTTTCGCCTAGTATCGAAACCGCTTTAAAGGTTTGTCGGATAATGTCGTGCTAAAAATATGCATTTGCTATTGACAACATGCTGTTTATATGGTATAGTATTAAACACATCGCGGAGTAGAGCAGTTGGTAGCTCGTCGGGCTCATAACCCGAAGGTCGTTGGTTCAAGTCCTTCCTCCGCAACCAAATTGCAGCACCGAATAAGATATCGGTGTAAAAAATCCCGAAATCTCAGCGGTTTCGGGATTTTTCTATGCCATTTTCCAAGGTCGAGTTCAAAAGATATTATTTCCCCAAAACGACCTTTTAAGGAGAAGAAACTTAGACAAAGACTGTTACTGCGCCATAATGACGATTTCGAAGCATACGGGTGACCTGCTTGATTTTCACAGATTTCGAAATGCGTTATTAGCCACGGTTCTTGTTTATCGTAATTGTCACCTCGGCGCATTTATTGCTCCCATTATTGACAATGAATTGATTAGCAATGTGTA
>VOFK01003551.1_pt1 | contig 153464 bp, 144 predicted proteins | sample 5384121 | NCBI WGS metagenome assembly VOFK01 (sample SAMN12384730, study PRJNA508395) | human gut metagenome | isolation source: healthy gut J | host: Homo sapiens
ACAGGAATCACCTTTTCATTGTATGACAGAAGAAAAAAATTCATCTTGCTCTAATATAAATTCCTGATGGTTTACAATACCTTGCAACGGCAAAGAGGAATACAGATATTGTCTGTCCTTGTTGTTAGAAGAAGAATAGGTTTCAATATACCGGGGAAGTTACATTAAAAAAAATGCTTTTCCACGAGCATAGTCGGGAGCCGGATGGTAATTGACTTTAATGCGGGGACGACCTTTAATCCAGTGAATATAACGATAGACCTCAGCCGGACGATAATATTCCTTATTATCATATAACTCATAACAAGGCATAAAGTCGACTACCGCAAATTCGTCTTGCTCTGACACAAAAAGTAGTGGAAAGAATATTGGTATGGGGGAACATACGATTGGATGGTGTGATAGTCTTCTGAAACTTCAAAACCAAAAGTCCCGCCTTTTTCACGATCCAGAAGAGCTGCAAAAATAGAAGGTGAATCAAAATTTGGAAAACATAGCCATTCAATACTTCCTTTTTCGGAAATCAGTGCGGCTGTGCAGCAATTACCGATTACACCGTAATTCAAATTGTCCATGGTTATTTTTTTGTAATGTTAGTGGTTTATTATCCGTTTTAAAAAATCTATAGCCGATGATAGCTGCCCTTTCAAACCACTTTTCAAGACTGCTTTCACCACGCTTTTATCTGTCATCCGTTGTAAAAACGGCAAGGTATCTGTCTGTACGGGCAGATTGTAACGTGCACTCTCGGATGCTGTACCAATCTTTACAGTCACAGCAGTAACAGGCAGGGCTTTAAACATATCATCATCCGTGGTATCATCTCCCATTGCCAGGATAAAATCATATCGGGTGGCAAGCAAAAGCCTGTTTACTTCTGAACCTTTGGTAAATTCGGGAGATTTTATTTCTATCACCTTATTACCTTGCATGATTTGCAAATTCTGTTTCAAGCAAATAGATATCAAGGAATTGACCAACTGTTGCGCACGTAATCTGCCCAACCATGCATCGGTCTCACGATAATGCCAGGCAAGTGCCGTTTCTTTGACTTCAAGATGGGAGCGAGGAGTCTTGCTGACAAATAATTTTAATATAGAAAGTAATCCGGGGCTCCATTCCTGCGCGTGTACATTCTTGTGCCATACACCATTCTCTTTATAAAAGGCCCCATGTTCGGCTGCAAAGGAAAGAGGCAGTGCACCCAACCATTTTCTAAAGTAAAATGGTCACGTCCGCTGTTTATTACCACATGATTCAAGGGGTCGGCAGCCAGTTTCTGCAATGTATCCAGCAATTGCGGAGTAGGAGAGGCATCTTCCGGCCTTTTTCTGAAAAGGGACCAGCGTCCCGTCATAATCCAATAAAATCAAACGCTTTTTAGCATGTAAGTATTGATGCTGAATTTCCTGCATATTCTGTGAACCTATCTTCTTAAGAAGCATGGTCTTGTTTTTGTGTGCCACTTCCTGCCATTCATTTACAAAATCGGCAGCCCATTTATTGACAGTCTGTACGGATACAATAGACTGCATACGGTGCATCCGTTCTTTCTGTTCTTCAAACGGCATTTCCAATGCCCGGCAAATGGCATTTTCTATCTGCTCCGTATCATTGGGATTAACCAGCAAGGCGTCGGTCAGTTCCACAGCGGCACCGGCCATTTCACTTAAAACCAATACACCGGGATTATCTTGCTTGACAGCAACATACTCTTTGGCAACCAAGTTCATTCCGTCACGCAAAGGAGTGACTAATGCAATATCAGCTATAAAATACATGGCAGCCAATTCTTCGAATGAGAAACCATGATAAAAATAGCAGACCGGAGTCCAGTTCATTGTAGAATATCGTCCGTTGATAGAACCTATTTCCTCGTCAATCCGGGTTTTCAATTCGGCATAACTGCCTACATGATCACGTGAAGGAACTATGACCATAGCCAGTGTTACCTTGCTATGATATTCGGGATGGTGTTCCAAAAAGAGGCAAATCCATAAAGACGGTGCAAAATGCCTTTACTATAATCCAAACGGTCTACCGATAGGATAAGTTTATGTTTGCCAAACAAGAGACGGGTTCGTTCTATAGCTTTCCAAACATTTTTTTGTTGTGACACCTTGTGGTAAAGGTCATAATTTATCCCCATCGGAAGTGCATCAACGCGCACAATGCGACTGCCTATCCGGGTTTCATCCAAACTGAAATCCATATGGAGTACCCGTTCGGCCGCGCTGATGAAATGACGCATATAGTCATGTGTATGAAATGCGATAAAATCGGCTCCTAACAATCCTTTCAGTATTTCGGCACGTTCAGGCAGAATTCGGAATAACTCATAAGATGGAAACGGAATGTGATGGAAATAGCCGATATGCAACCGGGGAAGCTCTTGGCGGAGCATTTCCGGAAGTAACATCAACTGATAATCTTGTACCCAGACCCAATCATCCGGTTCCACAAGGCGGATGATTTCCCGACAAAACAAAGCGTTAACCTCTTGGTAAGATTGCCAGAAACTCTTTCTATATAATGTATAGGCAAAGAAATAGTGGCATAAAGGCCACAGGGTACTGTTACTGTATCCCTCATAATAGTTCTTATATTGCTCATCGGATAAAAATATGGGATGGAGATTCATTTCCTCCAACCGGTGACAGATATCCTGTTTTTCTTCCTCTTTGTCTGTACAGATTCCGGGCCACCCCACCCAATGTTTCTCGTAATTGCCCTGTAGGGAATTTAGCCCGTTGTCAGACCTCCTTCACTACGTGAGAAAACAAAGGTATCTTGTTCTGCGACAGCCTTCACGGGCAGTCTGTTTGATATGATATACAATTTCATTTTTATATAATTCTTTTTTTCAGTTAGATGACAAAAGTCATACCACCAACTTAAATATCTTATTATCAATATGGTATATACTTGTCAATTAGTTTATACTTTTTCAATATGAAAGCCTTTTTTCTAAAATGGGAAATGAAATAGCCGAAAGATAAAAGTGCAATTTTTGCAATGGCATCGATTTTGATTTATACAGAGTATAACGCTATCAACTTATAGAAAAGGTAGCGAACAAACAATAATAAACAACTGATTAACAAATTAATAAAGATGAAACTAGTAAGAATATAGCTTTCCAATATGGAAATTTGCCTGTTAAAATGAAAAGAAACTCCAAAAGAATAAAATGCAATACAAAAATGAAAGTATATAATTTAGAAAATATTAAATCTGTCACCGAACTGAAACATCGGACTGAAGCAATTAGCATGAACGAACGTTCTATTATAGTGCTCGACACTTTTACCGGCATTGCCCAAAAGCTGCAAGCTGTTTCTATTTCTTTATTCCATCTCGATATCGAAAAGGTTATGAATCAATTGCAGGATTTCGAGAATGATTGTGGAAATTGGCTGGACAATCTTCTTTCCTCCGAAATGCAGAAGGCAGAAGCTGCCAAAGAAATAAAAGTACACATCAATCAAATTTCCCGTTTATGTAATGAAAATCCGAACATCATTGACGATCATGAGATTATGGCTCACGGAGCAATGATATCCTCTCTTATTCTGTCACATTATTTAGAAGAATGTACGAAAAAGAACTTCATCTTGAACTCATGTCATTTCATGCGACTAGGGCTTGATCGGAAACCGGATATAAAGTATGTGAAAAAAAATGTAGAAGAACTGATGAAAGCCTGTCCCGATGTCCCCATTCTTATTACCCAAAGCCGTTTGTGTAAAAATGCATATGATGAAGTGGATTTATTCCCACAAATAGGAAATGAGTATTATGCCACTGTTATCGGGGCTGTATTCCATGCGGATGAAATTATAACATCCTTACGTTCTGATGAAATTTGTTTCCGAGGTATGGAACATACTCGGACTCTTACATACGGTGAAGCCGAGAATTTTATTGATAGCGGCATTGCATTGCTTCATCCGGAATGTATTCCGCTGGCGCGCACTGCCGGTATGGCCATTGTATTGATAAAAACACCGGAAGATACATTACGGATATCATCAGAAAAAACAGGAACAAAAGTAAAAGCTGCTGTTTCACGCAGAGGTGTGGTCTTTGTCAAACTTCGTTCGTTGGGGATTCTTACTTCTTATCTATTTATTGGCAAAGTATTTGATGTGTTCGAGAAATATAAGGTTCCTGTCTATTTAGCGACTTCTTCTAATGTGAGTGTTTCATTGGCTGTGAAATGTAGCAACGACACATTACGCCTGATATATCGTGAATTACATAAGTATGCGGAAATAGGAATGGAAACAGAAATGTCTGTGGTCAGCGTTATTGGCGATCTAAATTGGGTAAAGCATACAGGGTTGGAAGCCAGAATTATAGAAACGCTGAAAGAGATGCCGGTATGCATGATTTCATACGGCAGCAGTACTCACAATCTTTCAGTGCTGGTACGGGAACAAGATAGAGAAAAGGCATTAATGACACTGTGCAAAGCCTTTCTGGATATTCCATCAGAAAAATTTGATGTAATAAAACAAACTCAATTACAAGACTCTTTTGTCATGTGACCTTCCTGAATAAACAGAAGCAACAAATTTGCCCGACAGGTATTTGTTGCTTTTGTTTTTGATTAAATAAAATATTATTTTATCCTTATAGCGATTTATACTTTATTGCCAATTCTATCACCTACATTGTTATCCACACAAAAAACTGACTTATGAATTTAATAGAATTCTTTCCCTTATAAACAAAACAGACATATAGTTGATTACCAGTCCTGAATAACCTTTTAAAATAGTTGCTGTTATCCATTCTTAACTTTAACACAGAACAGGAGATAATAAAATGGATTTAAAGCAAACAAAAAGAACATCTCTGTTAAAATACTTTTTTGTATATTTGCAACAATACGTTTTATCGTTAAAATAGTTGTAACAGAAATAATACACATAAAAGAAAAACAGAGTAAATAGAAAATGAAGCGAGTTATTAACCTGGACAATTGGAATAGAAAAGAGCATTTTAAATTCTTCTCGGCTCTCGATGACCCTTTTTGGGGAATTACCACGACTGTTGATTTCACAAGCATATATCAACAAAGTAAAAATATGGAAGTTTCTTTTTTTCTTTATTCTGTGCACTTCCTATTGAAATGTATCAATGCGACTACTGCATTCAAATTACGTATAGAAAACGGAGAAGTAATAGAATATGATAAAATCAATATTTCGCCCACTATCGGAAGAGAGGACGGAACTTTCGGCTTTGGATTTTTTGAGTATGACACAGATCTTTCCTTATTTATTGAAAATGCAGAAAAGGAAATACATAGAGTAAAAAACAGTACCGGACTTTCTTTTTCCAAGGACACAGCAAGAGCGGATGTCATCCGTTATTCGGCTCTGCCCTGGTTTGCCTTTTCCGAGATGAAACATGCCGGTTCAATTCAAACAGGAGATTCTATACCCAAAATTTCCACAAAGGTAAGCTGATACAAGAAAAAAAGAAACTTTTTGCTTCCTATATCCATCAGTGTCCACCATGGCTTGGTGGATGGACGAAATGTTGCCGAATTTATACAGAACGTAAAAAGACGGACAAAATAATACATTATGATATGATTTGCTCCCTCTTCCTATTCTAATAATAAAACATGAAAAAATAAAATAGAATTTATCGCTTTTTGATGCCGATGACACTCTTTGGGAAAATGAACTTTATTTTCAAGAGTTGGAACACAAATTTTGTCATCTTCTGAGGAAATATTCACCAGCTCCTTCCGTATCAGAAGAATTGTTCAAGACAGAAATAAAAAATCTGCATATCTATGGTTATGGACTGAAAGGAATGCTGCTTTGCATGATTGAAACCATTTGCAAAGTTACTAATGGAGAAGGAGACCTCAATCTCGTAAAAGAAATCCTCCGATCAGGTCAGGAACTTCTGCAAAGACCAATCACATTATTGGACGGTGTGCAAAGAAGTCATATCAGCCTTGCACGAAAATTATAAATTAGTATTGGCCACCAAAGGTGATTTGTTCGATCAAAAAAGAAAGATTTCTGCGTCCGGACTACAAGAATACTTTTGCCACATAGAAATAATGAGCGACAAGAAAAATGCGGATTATAAAAGATTGCTTGATAATTTAGGGTGTAAGGCAGAAAATTTACTGATGATAGGTAACTCGATAAAGTCGGATATTATTCCCATATTGGAACTCGGAGGTTATGCAGCCTATGTACCTCATCATGTCACTTGGGCACACGAACAGTATGAAGGAGAAGTAACGCACTCCCACTTTATTAAGTTGAATAACATTAAAGAGATACAAAACTATCTTTAGTTTGTGCCATATTCCATTCTCCACGTGGTAACTCTTTGAACAAAAATACCACGTCCGGCAAGACTCAAAAAAGGATAAGTCACTCTATACAACAAAAAAAGGGTTGTCAAAACGTGGATAATGCTGTCGTTGTCGTTCGTAGGGGCGAGGTTCGCTCGCCCGAAAACAGTTTGCTTTGTGTCTTCGGGCAGACAAACCCTGCCCCTACAGTTAACGATTGGATAGTCCGGTTTCGTTTTGACACTTCCTGTTAAAAAAATCACATATTTAAAACCCAATACTTAATCCGGCTATCAGATAAGTTTTGTCAAATGAGGGCGAAACAATAGCCTGTACAAACAAAGGCAAAGAAAAATGATCTGTAATATTAATGTTCTTGGAAGCTTTTAAAGCAATATCTGTAAAAGCAGCACCATCAGCATCATACATTCCTTTCCAGGGAGTGAAACCAACGGAAGGAGTGAGCGTAATTTCTGCCGGGCAAGCAATATTATAAGAAGCATTGATATAAGTGGAATAAGCACGATCACCGTCTTTGTTATCGTCTCCTCCCGCAAACATGGTAGACCAGCTCAAGGTCAGAGGAAAGTTCTCGCCGAAATTATAAGCTAATGTTCCTTCAAAATGATGATCATGTTTATAATCCCCGTAGGGCATGGTGATGCCATTCCACCAATAGTCGGTCACTGTAATACCTAAACCGCCAATGGTATAACTCAAATTGATGTCAAACTCTTGTGCACCGTCTGTCTTGGTCAGGCTCTGACTCCCCCAAGCAGACAAAGAAAGATTGCCGTAAGATAATCCTAATGTAGGCTGTACAGAAAATCCTGAATTCTGGTAAGCGCCACGCCAAATGTAATCACTTACAAAATCCGCCTTAGCCGTTACGTTAAATTCTTGTGCTTTTATCACTCCAGGCAACAGTAGAGCCAGCACCAAGACCACTTTTTTCAAATTCTTTTTCATCTTAAAAAACTAAACTAATAAATATTCGTGTTTTACATATTTATACTATTTCCTTCTTATTGTCTGAAAGGAAATATCCATTTTGAGTTTTTTTCTGAATCAAGATGCATCATTCAATAGGGTGATGCACGTCAAAGATCAAGAATCCATGTTATCAAAGCAGCAAAGAACAATACAATGATAGCCACAGCTTCTAGAGCCGACAGACTCTCGGTATCCAGGAAACTTCTCTTTTTCATGACGCACATCTTCCTAATTTAATGACTATATATTTTTTATTATTTTGCCTTTTCTAAAGCAGCATTCAGTTTTAATACATTCACCTTCTCTGTACCGAATATGCCCATAAACGGTTTTTCCACAGCTTTATCTACAATAGCTTTTACAGTTTCCTCACTCATTCCGCGAGCTTTAGCCACACGTTGTACCTGCACGTATGCGCAGGCCGGAGTGATGTCAGGATCCAGCCCGGAACCGCTGGCTGTGACCATTTCGGCAGGTACTTCCTTACGGCTCAAGTAAGGATGATGCTTTAAAAATGTATCAATCCGCGCTTCTACTTCAGCCAAATACTCCTCATTGGTAGGGCCTTTATTGCTACCGGCCGAACTGGTTGCATCATAACCATCTCCGGCACACGAAGGACGTCCCCAGAAATAGATATCTTCCGTAAATGATTGTCCCACATTGGCGGCACCTACCACTTTTCCGTTAAGTTCCACCACCTCGGCATTGCCGGAATTAGGTCCGGCAAATTGAGCGAAAATCCATAAGACTAGTATATAGCATACTGAGAAAAAACACAAAAAGACTAAGGTAAGTCTGAATGACTTTATAAAATTTTTCATTGTCGTTTACTTGTTAAAAGAATAATCCTACTACTAAATCTATTAATTTAATACCCACAAAAGGAGCAATAACACCACCTATGCTATATATCAAAAGATTACGACGAAGCAAGGCGGAAGCTCCTATCGGTTTGTACTGAACTCCTTTCAATGCCAGCGGAATCAGAATAGGAATAATGATGGCATTGAATATAACCGCAGACAAGATAGCACTCTCAGGGCTATGCAGCCCCATAATATCCAATGCAGCCAGTTCCGGAATGGAAAGCATGAACAATGCAGGAACAATGGCAAAAAATATTTGGCCACATCATTTGGCTATGGAGAAAGTGGTCAGTGTACCACGTGTCATCAGCAATTGTTTACCTATCTCGACAATCTCTATCAGCTTGGTAGGATCATTATCCAAATCCACCATATTCCCTGCTTCCTTGGCAGCCTGTGTACCGCTATTCATGGCAACCCCCACATTAGCTTGGGCAAGGGCAGGAGCATCATTTGTTCCGTCACCCATCATGGCAACCAGTTTGCCGGCAGCCTGCTCTTTCTTGATATACTCCATCTTATCTTCTGGTTTAGCTTCGGCTATGAAGTCATCTACTCCGGCTTTCTCTGCAATATATTTGGCGGTCAATGGGTTATCTCCCGTCACCATGACTGTTTTTACCCCCATCTTGCGTAAACGTTCAAAACGTTCCTGAATACCCGGTTTTATGATATCCTGCAATTCTATTACTCCGGCAATTTTCTTATTGACACTTACCACCAATGGAGTACCTCCATTACTTGTAATGGTTTGAATGATATCTTCCGTTTCTTTTGGGAAAGGGTTTCCGGCAGACAAAGCTATCTTGCGGATCGCATCAAATGCACCTTTACGGATTTCTGTTCCATCCTTCAAGTTAATACCCGAGCATTTGGTTTCGGCGGTAAATTTTATCATATGAGCACCATCGGTATTCAAATTACGCATCCGTAAACCCGATTCACGTCCCAGTTCAATAATAGATTTGCCTTCCGGAGTATCATCAGATACAGATGAGAGCAGGCAGGCTTCGATGAAAGCATGTTCATCCACTCCCTGAGCCGGATAAAAACGGGTAGCTTTACGGTTTCCTATAGTTATTGTTCCTGTTTTATCAAGAAGCAAAGTATCTATATCTCCGGCTGTTTCCACTGCTTTACCCGATTTGGTTATGACATTGGCACGCAAAGCACGATCCATCCCGGCGATACCGATAGCCGAAAGCAATCCTCCGATAGTGGTAGGAATGAGGCAGACAAACAAGGACAGAAAAGAAGCAATGGTAATGACAGTTCCCGTATAATCGGCAAACGGTTTAAGGGTGATACACACAATGACAAAGACCAATGTAAATGCTGCCAACAGGATAGTCAATGCAATTTCATTCGGTGTTTTCTGGCGGGATGCGCCTTCCACCAATGCAATCATCTTATCCAGGAAACTTTCACCCGGCTGGGTGCTTACCATTACTTTTATCTGATCGGACAATACTTTTGTACCTCCTGTTACTGAACTCTTGTCACCGCCTGCTTCACGGATTACAGGAGCGGATTCGCCTGTGATGGCACTTTCGTCAATAGACGCCAGTCCTTCGATGATCTCGCCATCGGCAGGAATTACATCTCCTGCCTCGCATACAAAAATATCACCTTTCTTTAACCGGGAACTACTGACAGTTTTCAAAGTCCCGTTCACAATCAATTTGGCAGGGGTTTCCTCACGAGTCTTCCTCAGGCTATCGGCTTGTGCTTTTCCGCGCGCTTCGGCAATAGCTTCAGCAAAATTAGCAAATAACAAGGTGATGAACAGGATTACGAAAACCCATAAATTATAAATAAATGAGCCTTGTGAATCATTAACGATAGAGTAGAGCATCACCAAGAACATAATAGCTGTACAAACCTCTACCGTGAACATAATCGGATTCTTAATCATCACTCGCGGATTCAACTTCACGAATGATTGTTTTATGCTGTCAATAACTTGCTCCTTCTGAAATAAAGAAGCTGATTTATTATCTTTCATATCTTCTATTAATATCGTTGTCTGTTATCAGAATTATAAACTCAAGTGCTCGGCAATAGTGCTTAATGCATGTACCGGGAAGAATGATAGTGCGGCAACAATAAAAATAACCGCAAATGTCATCACACCGAATGTCACTGTATCGGTTTGCAATGTGCCGGCGCTTTCGGGAATAAATTTTTTCTTAGCCAGAATACCTGCTATGGCCACTTGACCTACAATCGGGACAAAACGTCCTAATATCAGCACAATACCACAAGAGTAGTTCCAAAACCATGTGTTATCACCCAGTCCTTCAAAACCGGAACCATTATTGGCGGCACACGAGGTGTATTCATAAAGCATTTCGCTCAGACCATGATATCCGGGATTGTTCAGCCAGCCACCTTCACTTTCCACAAATGCAGGCGCATGAACAAACAGATAAGCAGCCAATGCCGTACCAACTAAAATGATAAACGGATGAAGTAGTGCCACAATGGAAGCAATCTTCATTTCACGTGCTTCTACTTTATGACCAAGGAACTCCGGTGTACGGCCTACCATCAACCCACTGATGAACACGGCGATAATAATAAATGTAAAGTAGTTCATCCATCCCACACCTACACCGCCAAAACATGTGTTGATCTGCATGTTCAGCATTTCCATCATACCCGAAAGCGGCATTGTTGAATCGTGCATACCATTGACAGAACCATTGGAAGTAACCGTAGTAGTAATACTCCACAAAGCAGTGGCGGCCGAGCCCAAACGTATTTCTTTACCTTCCATCGCGCCATTATCCTGCGCTATCCCCATTTCGTCAATACGTGGATTACCACCCATCTCCTGACTCACATTGATACAAACTCCTACCAGATAGGCAAACAGCATGACACCATATATACTATAACCCAATTTTTTACGTTTCAGATAGAAACCGAATGCAAATGCCATCGCCATAGGTATGATAAGGATAGACCAACATTCCACCATATTGGCAAAATAGGTAGGGTTCTCCAATGGATGAGAAGAGTTTACACCAAAATAACCACCACCATTAGTACCCAATTGTTTGATAGGGACAATAGCCGCCGTAGGGCCTTGTGATACATATTGTGTAGCTCCTTCCATGGTGGTCACCTTCATTTTTCCGTCAAAGCCCATCGGAGTTCCTTGCACAATCAGGATAAAGCCTACGACCAATGAAAGAGGCAACAGGACACGGGTACAACTTAATACCAAATAGTTCCAGAAATTGCCAATAGTCTGAGTAGTCTTTGCTGCCAGCGCTTTCATTATACCTGCCATGGCAGCCATACCGGTAGCGGCAGTAATAAACTGAAAGAGCATGATGACGAATAGCTGAGTAAAATAAGTCAGCCCACTTTCACCGCTATGATGTTGCAAGTTACAGTTCACCATGAAACTGATACAAGTATTGAATGCCTGATGCGCAGTCTGACCGACATTTCCATCCGGGTTAAGCGGCAGCACACCTTGTGTAACCAACAGTACCATCCCCCAAAGGAACCAAAATAGATTTACCACCAGCAAGGCTCTCAAAACTGTTTCCAGTTCATCTCCTCATTGGGATTGATGCCACTCAGTTTGAACATAACCCGTTCAACGGGCTTCATAAAATCCGACCAAGTCTTTTCACCTTTATAAACTTTAGCGATATATTTGCCCAAAGGATAGCTGAGCACTACCATTAAGACAATTTGCGCTATAACACCTAAAACTTCAGTATTCATAACTCTTTATTTCTTAACTTACTTTTTTAAAACTTCTCCGGCTTGATGAGAACATACATCATATAGCCGAACATAATCAAACTAACTACAAATAATGCTGTGTACATAACTTGTTTCTCCTTTTCTTTTTTTAGATCTTCTCGAACCAGTCTATGCATTTAAAGAAAAGCCAAAAAAAGCAAGCTATGCCGCTCAAGGTACAAACCACAAATCCGATTGAAAATAAATCCATAATTCCTTTTTTTAATTAATACTATTGTTAACTGCCACGCTATATGCCAATAGTGTGCCATTATCGGCAAACAGGAGATAAGTAATTGATTTATATACAGATATAACAACAAGAAAAAAGAGGGAGCAAAAGAAAATCTTTTCAAAATGAAAAGGGAAGAATATCAAAACAGGAGAATAATTGATTTATTTGCTGCCAAACTGCATAATTCCCTAATTTATTATATAGCTTTGTATAAAGGTTTTAATACAGAAAAACAGAAAGGAAAAATGAAGAAGATAAATGTTACCGTAGCCGATATCACTACTTTAAAAGTCGACGCCATTGTAAATGCAGCCAACTGCTCGTTGCTGGGTGGCGGTGGTGTAGATGGAGCTATCCATCGGGCTGCAGGCCCGGCGTTGTTAGCGGAATGTAAAACATTGGGCGGTTGTCCGACGGGGGAAAGCAAGATAACCGATGCATACAACCTGCCATGCAGGAAAGTGATTCATACCGTAGGACCCGTATGGCATGGGGGAACGCATGGAGAAGCCGAAAAACTTGCATCATGCTATCATACCAGTTTCATACTAGCGAGAGAGAACGGCATCCAAAGCATTGCATTCCCCTGTATCAGTACCGGCGTATATCATTATCCCAAGGAAGAAGCGGCACGTATCGCATTGAATGCCATCGGGGAAGAAATGGCACATGGCTATGAAGGAGAAGTGATTGTATGCTGTTTCTCGGAGGAAGATGCCGAAGTATATCGAAAGCTCTTGTCTTGCTGGAAAGTCACGGATCATTTCTATATCCGGAATGTATTGATTCCGTAGCCATCTTTGCTGAAACCATCTTGCAATAATGCTGCCTATGGTCTTTCGTGAAGCAGTAGAATTTGAGTGGGGCTGTTTATCCGTAAGGAATACATAAAAGACTTGGGAACCGGATTCGTCATTAAAAGGTCTTATCCGTATCCCTAACCCTTTTCTGCCCTATGGTTAAGGGTTTTCTTCCTGTTTGTTTTATCTCCGCAAGTCTTTGGAGTCAACTCCATAACCTTGGGAGTCAACTCCAAAGCTTATGGAGATAACTCCAAAGGCTATGGAGATAGAATACATCCGTATAAAAAGACTTAACCATAGGGCAGGAAAGGGTTGATCAATGACCTGCAACAACTAAATGCCGTACTCCTCTATCTTTCTATATAAAGTAGTCAAACCTATTTTCAATAAACGTGAAGCCTCGGTCTTGTTTCCTTTAGTATGTTGCAGAACTTTAGCGATATGACGTTTTTCCATAGCGGCCAGTTCAAACTCCGAATAATTCTTGCCGGAATAATCTTCCTGCCGGGCATTCTGTATTTCAATGGGAAGATCTTGTAAGGTGAGCTGTTTGTCGCAGACAATCATGCTGCGTTCTATCACGTTTCGCAATTCACGGATATTTCCTCTCCAGTCGGCAGCTTTCAAAGCTTTCAAGAACTCCGGAGCCATCCCTTCCACCTGTTTCCCCAGTTTCTTTGAAAAGAGTTGGATAAAGCTTTCCGCCAAAAGTTCGATGTCTTCTTTGCGCTCACGAAGAGGAGGGAGGTGTATCTGAAAAACAGAAAGACGATAATAAAGATCTTCACGGAAATTACCTTGTTCTATTTCTTTTTTCAGGTCCCGATTGGTGGCGGAGATAACGCGGACATTCACTTTCGTCGGTTTCGTGTCGCCTATCTTGATGTACTCTCCCGCTTCGAGCACACGAAGCAATTTGGCTTGCAGCTCGAAAGCCATTTCACCTATTTCATCCAAAAAGATGGTTCCGTTATCGGCCACTTCGAACAGCCCCTTCTTATCTTTCATCGCTCCGGTAAACGAACCGGCTTTATGACCGAATATCTCGCTTTCAAGTAGATCTTTGCTAAAAGCAGAACAGTTTACAGCCACAAAAGCATTCTCTTTGCGAAGACTGTTGCGATGGATGGCTTGTGCAAAGACCTCTTTCCCCGTGCCTGTTTCTCCGGTCAGCAAGACTGTAACATCCGTTGCCGAAACCTTTCGGGCCAATGCTACGGCTTGTTGCATACCCTCCGACTTCCCTTTTATAGCGTCAAAAGAGAAACTTTGGGTCTCTTCTGTTTTCACTTTTTCCCCTACATTCTTTTTAGCCTGAGCCATAGCCCGGCTGATTAACGGAATAATTTTATTATTATCATCCCCTTTGGTGATATAATCAAAGGCTCCATTCTTGATTGCCTGCACACCATCCGGAATGTTACCGTGGGCGGTCAAAAGTATCACCTCCCAATTCTGGATAGAGTTTTTTGATGGTTGTAACCATATCCACTCCATTGCCGTCCGGCAAAAACACATCACACAACACCACTTGGGGATTATGTAACTTAAGTTGTTTCAATGTAGACTGGCAATCGGCTGCCTGGAATACTTCGTAACCTTCCAATTCCATCATACGCGAAAGAAGTTTGCGTATTTGCGGTTCATCATCAATAATTAAAATACTATCCATATATTTATTCTGTTTTGCGTGACAAAGATAGAATAAAATGAACGCTCGACAAAAGGATAATACTTAATTTCTGTTTTATAGAAAACGCTTTCTGATTAGCTTTTTTTAATCTCGGACTTTCTGAACCACTCCCGTAGGGAGTAAACAATAACAAGCTGTAAAAAAACATATTTACTGATCAATAAAACTCATCTTATGATGAACCTTTTTATATTTTGTTTCGTTAAATATACCGGATGACATCTCAATTTACTTCCGTCAATTCCTCCCTATTCTTAATTAATTTAAACTATTATAGACTATGAACAAAATAGAAATAAAAGACTTGTATCTTGTTTTCGGTCCGGAAAAGCAGAAAGCGTTCCGGATGTTGAAAGAAAGAAAAAGCAAAAATGAAATTTTAAAGGCGACTAATTGTACTGTAGCAGTTAAAAACGCCAATCTGACAATCAAAGAAGGAGAGTTCTTCGTAATCATGGGACTGTCGGGCAGTGGCAAATCAACTTTATTGCGCTGCATAAACCGGTTAATCAAACCCACAAAAGGACAAGTACTGATTAATGGAACAGACATTACTGCCGCATCTGATAAGGAATTGCTGGAAATGCGTCGCCGGGAAATAGCTATGGTGTTCCAAAATTTTGGTTTGTTACCTCATCGCAGTGTTTTAAGCAATATTGCATTCGGGCTCGAACTCCAAGGAGTTCCCAAACAGGAACGTGAGAAAAAAGCCATGAAGAGTATGGAAATAGTCGGACTGAAAGGATATCAGAATCAGATGGTCGGACAACTTTCCGGCGGAATGCAGCAACGTGTGGGATTGGCACGCGCTTTGGCAAATGATCCGGAAATATTACTGATGGATGAAGCCTTTTCCGCTCTGGACCCATTGATCCGCGTACAAATGCAAGATGAAATGCTGGCACTGCAGTCCAAAATGAAAAAGACCATCGTCTTTATCACGCATGATTTGAGCGAAGCAATTAAACTGGGTGACCGCATTGCCATTATGAGAGATGGAGAAGTGGTGCAAGTCGGAACTTCAGAAGAAATTTTAACTGAACCGGCCAATGACTATGTGGCAAGATTTGTAGAAAATGTGGACCGGAGCAAAATCATAACGGCAGGAAGTATTATGATAACCCGTCCCGCCGTAGCCCGTCTGCGTAAAGAAGGTCCCGAGGTTCTGATCAGAAAGATGAAAGAAAGAGATATTACCGTGCTTCCTGTGATAGATGAAAATGACAAGCTGATAGGAGAGATTACATTGGAAAGTGCCGCCATTCTTCGGCGTAAAGGTATAAAATCAATCCGGGAAGCCGTACAAAGTGAAGTACATTCCGTTACGGAGGACACAAAGATTGAGGATCTGCTTCCCTTAATCACGAAAACCAATTCTCCCATTTATGTGGTAAATGAAGAACGCGAACTGAAAGGTTTGGTTCCTCTATCGTCCATCGTAGTAGAGATGACCGGAAAAGATAAAGAAGAAATTAATGAACTTATTCAAAACGCTATCGAATTATGATAAACATAGGAAAATATATAGAAACAGCCATCAACTGGCTCACAGAAAACTTTGCCCCTCTTTTCGACGCCATCAATGTTGGAATAGGCGGGTTCATAGATGGGTTCCAAAACATATTGATGTGGATACCTTTTTATGTAACAATAGCATTGCTGGCCATCCTGGCTTGGTATAAATCGGGAAAAGGAGTCAGCATTTTTACCATTTTAGGATTATTGCTGATTTGGGGAATGGGATTTTGGAACGAAACCATGCAGACTTTAGCATTGGTGCTTTCGTCTACCATCATCGCTCTTATCATGGGACTTCCCTTGGGAATATGGAGCGCAAACAGCAAACGATGTGATAAAATTCTGCATCCTATCCTCGACCTGATGCAAACGATGCCTGCTTTCGTCTATCTGATTCCTGCCGTACTCTTTTTCGGGCTGGGAACCGTTCCGGGAGCTTTTGCCACCATTATTTTTGCCATGCCTCCCGTAGTGCGTCTGACCAGCCTGGGTATCAAGCAAGTACCGAAGAATGTTGTAGAAGCTTCGCGCTCTTTTGGTGCGACACCTATGCAATTATTATTCAAGGTACAATTACCGCTGGCATTGCCCACTATCATGACCGGTATAAACCAGACAATCCTGATGTCGCTCTCCATGGTGGTCATTGCCGCTATGATTGCAGCCGGAGGGTTAGGGGAAATCGTACTGAAAGGTATCACGCAGATGAAAATAGGTTTAGGTTTCGAAGGCGGTATCGCAGTAGTCATCCTGGCCATCATTCTGGATAGAATAACACAAGGACTTGGAAAACAAAGAAAGGGAAATAAGCATGAAGAAAATACTATATTTTTTGTCTTTCCTCCTGCTGCTTACCTCTTGCAGCGGGAAAAAAGATGATAAGACAATAAGCATTGGATACATAAACTGGGACGACGGCATCGCCCTGACCTATTTGACGGAAGTGATTCTTGAACAACAAGGTTATCATGTCGTTTTAAAGAATGCCGATCCGGCTCCTATCTATGCAACAATGGCCCGTGGCAAAGTAGATTTGCTGATGGATGCTTGGTTACCGGCTACACAGGCCGATTATATGAAACAATACGGAAAGAATCTGGAAATCTTAGGCAAGATCTATCCGGATGCCCGTATCGGTCTGGTAGTCCCGATTATGTGGACATTCATTCCATTGAGCAATTAAATGCCAACAAAGAAAAATTCGGAGGCGAGATTATCGGCATTGATGCCGGTGCAGGGATTATGCATGCTACAGATATGACCATAGAAAAATACAATCTGGATTACAAATTGCTGGAGTCTAGCGGACCGGCCATGACCGCAGTACTAAAAAGAGCCGTTGACGAGCATCAATGGATTGTGGTGACGGGATGGACTCCCCATTGGATGTTCACCCGCTTTAAATTAAAATTTCTGGAGGACCCGAAAGGTATTTTTGGTAAAGCGGAAACAATTACGGCCATTGCCCGCAAAGGATTTGGTGAGCAACACCCGTTTGTGGCAAAACTGATAGAAAACATACATCTGAGCACCGAAGAAATCAGCAGCCTGCTGGATGATGTATCACAAAATGAATATAATGAAAAAGAAGGAGCGGAAAAATGGGTAAAAGAACATCAGGAGCTGGTAGATTCCTGGATTCCCCGGAAATAGAAATATCTCACTTACCTTGAGGGCCGCGCCCAAGGTAAGTGAGAAAACAAACGAACTTTGTATCAGCTCAACTATGCCATATATTTTAATAAGTTTCTCGAAAACAAAACCTATCTTTGCAACATAATAAAACACATATAAATTATGAATGTTATCAAATCAAGGTTCGTCTATCACTTAATGGCAATAATCACTGTAGCTATCTGGGGAACTACTTTTGTTTCTACTAAGATTCTAATCCAACATGGATTAAGTCCTTCCGACATCTTCTTTTATCGTTTCACTCTGGCCTATCTTTGCATGTGGTGTATTTCTTATAAAAAACTATTTGCCAACAGAGTAAAAGATGAATTGTTACTTTTATTGGCCGGATTATGTGGAGGAACTATTTATTTCATTACTGAAAATACGGCTCTCGGTATCACATTAGCCTCCAACGTGTCTCTGATAGTATGCACATCACCTGTTCTGACCACACTGCTTTCTTATTTGTTCAGAAGAAAAGAACCTTTCACCCGCCATCTTGTTTACGGATCGATCATGGCTTTGATAGGAGTGGGGCTGGTTGTTTTCAACGGCAGTTTCATTCTGAAAATTAATCCTTTGGGAGATATTCTTTCACTGACCGCTGCATTGATGTGGGCATTTTATTGCCTTATTCTCAAACAATTGGATAATCATTATTCTATCGTATTCATTACCCGTAAAGTATTCTTCTACGGAGTGCTGACCATTCTGCCCATGTTTTTATTCCGTCCGTTAAATTGGGACAATGTCTTGATGATGCAACCCATCGTGTTTGGAAATCTTCTCTTTTTGGGATTTGTCGCCTCCATGCTCTGCTTCATAGCCTGGAATGCTTGTGTCAAGGAATTGGGAGCCGTAAAAAGTACAAACTATATTTATATCGTCCCTTTGGTAACTCTTCTTACTTCAGCGGTCATTATTAATGAAAAGATAACTTGGATAGCCCTTACCGGCTGTTTTCTTATCTTGTGTGGTGTATATTTGGCAGAACGGAAAACAAATCCTACATTTGAGGCAAAATCTTAAAGCCCTTTAATTATGAACGAGATAGACAAAATGCGTAACAGTCAGCTGGCCGATATGGAGAAACCGGAAATACAGGCCAGTTTCATACACGCCAAAAAACTAGTGGCCCAATTACGGATGATGAGTACATACGATGATGGTTTCAGGGAAGTGCTGGAAGAATTAGTGCCGGGTATCCCTTCCACTTCTGTCATCTGTCCACCATTTTACTGTGATCATGGACACGGCATCCGCTTAGGAGAGCATGTCTTTGTGAATGCCAACTGTACATTTTTAGATGGTGGATATATCACCATAGGAGCACATACATTGATAGGGCCCAATGTACAGATCTATACTCCACATCATCCGGTAGATTACATAACCCGACGCGAACCCAAAGAGTATGCATATCCCGTAACTATCGGAGAAGATTGCTGGATAGGAGGAGGAGCTATTCTTTGTCCCGGAGTAAAAATAGGTCATCGCTGTATTATCGGAGCCGGAGTGTCGTAACTAAAGACATTCCCGACAATTCCGTTGCTGTAGGTAATCCGGCCAAAGTGATTAGAAAAGTTGATTAAAAAAAAGAGAACAGATAATTATGAAAGTTTTGGCCCCACATAATTATCTGTTTCTCGTATTCAGCCAATATAAACATTGACGCTCAGAAACAGGCAATCGTCTCCGTTAGAACATTCAAAGTCTATTTTATTCTCTCTGGCCAGCCAACCTATAGCTGCATTCAAATCTCTGTCAGACAATTCTGAAGCTCTTTTTAAATCACAATAACTCCACCGTTTATTGTCATTCAGCAGTTTCCAAACTTTTCCTGCGTTTACTCCCAATTTGATGTTTATCCATTTTGATGTTCAATTAAAGAAGTTAATAATAGAATGCTTAGTTTTTTGCGGTAAATATAACCTTTTATTAAAATAAAATAGACTCTCCTACATAAAATTCATGTAAAAGACATGATTATTTAACATTTGTTTCTGTCAAATTTCATGTAAATTCTCTTTTTATGAAGATATTTATTGCCGGATGAGCCATTTTTACAAATATTTCCTCTAACTTTGTAAGTCAATTAATCCTTTGATATGAAAAGAAATAAAATAAACTGGAGAGTTCCCAAAGGTATGGAACTCACAGAGTTAGATAAAAAGGTTCTCTATTATCAAGATAGAGGTCATTTAGTACCTTCACGTGAACTGATCAAGACACCGGAACAGATTGAAGGAATACGCCGTAGCGGTATTGTCAATACCGGAGTGCTAGACCTTGTAGAACGTGAGATCCATGCAGGCATGAGCACATTGGAAATAGACAAGCTGGTTTATGAATATACGAAAGATCACGGTGGCATTCCTGCAACCTTAGGTTATGACGGTTTTCCCAAAAGTTGCTGCACCTCTATCAATGAGGTTGTTTGTCACGGTATTCCCAATGAATTCGATATTCTGGAAGAAGGAGATATCATCAATGTGGATTGTACTACCATTCTTGATGGTTATTATGCCGATGCATCGCGTATGTTTACCATTGGAAAAACCACACCTCAAAAAGAAAAACTGGTACGAGTAGCTAAAGAATGTCTGGAGATAGGCATGGAAGCTGCGAAACCATTTGGTTTTGTAGGGGACATAGGACATGCAATTGAAAAACATGCTAAAAAAAATGGATTCTCAGTAGTGCGTGATCTCTGCGGACACGGAGTAGGCATAGAGTTCCATGAAGAACCGGATGTAGAACATTTCGGGAAAAAAGGAACTGGTATGCTATTGGTGCCGGGAATGGTTTTTACCATTGAACCAATGATCAATATGGGAACATGGGAAGTCTTCATTGATGAGGAAGATGGCTGGACTGTAGTCACCGAAGACGAACAGCCGTCTGCACAGTGGGAACATACTTTCGTTATGACAGATAACGGACTTGAAATTCTGACACATTAATATATATAATAAGGTATAGAAATATGGATACAATTATATTAGGTATAGAATCTTCCTGTGACGACACATCAGCCGCAGTTATCAAGAATGGCGTATTGTTGTCCAACGTAGTGTCCAGCCAGGCTGTTCACGAAGCTTACGGAGGGGTAGTTCCCGAATTGGCGTCACGTGCCCATCAACACATTGTACCGGTGGTGCACGAAGCCTTAAAAAGGGCAGGAGTTACCAAAGAGCAACTAAGCGCCGTTGCATTCACCCGAGGACCCGGCTTGATGGGATCATTACTGGTCGGAGTATCTTTTGCGAAAGGTTTCGCACGTTCATTGAATATACCAATGATTGATGTTAACCACCTGCAAGCCCATGTGTTAGCCCATTTCATTAAAGAATCGGAAGAAGACAACAACCAACCTAAATTCCCTTTCTTGTGCCTGCTGGTGTCAGGAGGAAACTCACAGATAATATTGGTAAAGGCCTATAATGACATGGAAGTTTTGGGACAAACTATTGACGATGCAGCAGGAGAAGCTATCGACAAATGTTCTAAAGTAATGGGCTTAGGTTATCCCGGAGGTCCTATCATTGATAAACTGGCACGTCAAGGCAATCCAAAAGCGTTCACTTTCAGTAAACCACATATTCCGGACTATAACTATAGTTTCAGCGGATTAAAGACTTCTTTCCTATACTCTTTGCGTGACTGGTTGAAAGAAGATCCCGATTTCATCGAACATCATAAAAACGACTTGGCAGCTTCATTGGAAGCGACCATTGTAGATATTCTGATGGACAAGCTGAGAAAAGCAGCCAAAAATCTCAAGATAAATGAAGTGGCAGTAGCCGGAGGGGTATCAGCCAACAACGGGCTTCGTAACTCATTCCGCGAGCATGCCGGGAAATATGGTTGGAATATCTATATCCCGAAGTTCAGCTTTACTACGGATAATGCCGCAATGATCGCAATTACCGGTTATTACAAGTATCTGGACAATGATTTTTGCACTATAGACAAGCCCGCTTATTCACGGGTAACTATTTAATATTAAAAAACCGTTTTCAACATGTCAGTAGAAGGTAAATTTTTAAGTAAAGAGATTAACGATTTGTTTTGGAGAGAGGGCCTGACACTCGTTACTGCCGAGAGTTGCACGGCAGGAAGTGTGGCGGCCGCTATTACAGCCGTTGCCGGAAGTTCACAATTCTTTAAAGGTGGAATTATCGCCTATTCCAACGAAATAAAGGAAAGTCTGTTAGGGGTAAACCACGAAACTTTAGAAACTCACGGAGCTGTAAGTGAAGAAACTGTTATCGAAATGGTAAAAGGAGCGATGAAATCGATGAATTCTGATTGTGCTGTAGCAACTTCAGGTATCGCAGCCCACAGGAGGTACTCCCGACAAGCCGGTAGGTACCATTTGGATTGCTGCCGGATGTAAAGACAAAGTGATTACACTGAAATTGGAAGGCGACGAAGGAAGAAACAAAAACATTGCAAATGCAACCCAAAATGCACTGCAACTGCTTCGAAAGTTGTTCCAAAACGAAGAAAATGAGCAGTAATTGCAGAATTATTTGCAAAAACTCTTGTTTTATACAAATAAAAGTGCTTATTTTGCACTCCGTTTGAAATAAGTATTGAAAAAAACTATAAAAATAAGATAGCAATGTCGAAGATTTGTCAAATTACCGGAAAGAAAGCCATGATTGGCAACAATGTTTCACACTCTAAGAGAAGAACCAAAAGAACTTTTGATGTGAACTTGTTTACTAAGAAATTCTACTATGTAGAACAAGATTGCTGGATTAGCCTGAACATCTGCGCTAACGGCTTACGTGTGATTAATAAAAAAGGCCTGGATGCAGCGCTGAATGAAGCGGTAACCAAAGGCTATTGTGATTGGAAAAGCATCAAAATTATTGGTTAATTAAAAAGGAGAGATAGACTATGGCAAAGAAGGCTAAAGGTAATAGAGTACAGGTAATCCTTGAATGCACAGAAATGAAGGATAGTGGTATGCCGGGAACTTCTCGTTACATTACAACAAAAAACAGAAAAAATACCACTGAAAGATTGGAGCTTAAGAAGTACAATCCTATTTTGAAAAGAGTAACAGTTCACAAAGAAATTAAATAATTATAACCCATGGCAAAGAAAACAGTCGCAACCCTTCAGACAGGTAAAGAAGGACGTTCTTATACTAAGGTTATCAAGATGGTTAAATCTCCGAAAACAGGAGCTTACATCTTCGATGAGCAAATGGTACCTAACGAAAAAGTTCAAGACTTTTTCAAGAAATAATTCAGTCGGAATGACTGGTGGAAAGTTCCTTTCATATATTATGGAAGGAACTTTTTTTATACCACAATGTTATCATCATAATACATTATGACCAATCATTGTGACACTTTTTTTTGTCCGTGTAAGAGATTAGTTATATCTTTGTAGCATAAACAGATAAATCAGACTCCAATATGGGATTTTTTAATTTTTTCTCAAAAGAAAAGAAGGAAACTTTAGACAAAGGATTGTCCAAAACCAAAGAAAGTGTATTCAGTAAGATTGCCCGTGCCGTAGCGGGTAAATCAAAAGTAGACGATGAAGTATTGGATAATCTGGAAGAAGTGCTTATCACTTCGGATGTAGGCGTTGAAACAACTCTGAATATCATCAAACGCATTGAAGAAAGAGTTGCCAAAGATAAATATGTAAACACTCAGGAACTGAACAAGATTCTCCGTGAAGAGATAGCGGCATTATTGACTGAAAATAACACGGTGGATTCGGATGATTTCACTGTTCCGGAAGGTAAGAAGCCCTATGTCATCATGGTGGTAGGTGTAAACGGTGTGGGTAAAACCACAACCATTGGTAAATTGGCATATCAATTTAAGAAGGCGGGCAAAACCGTCTATTTGGGTGCCGCTGATACATTCCGTGCTGCCGCCGTAGAACAATTGGATATTTGGGGAGAAAGAGTAGGAGTGCCTGTTATTAAACAGAAAATGGGATCAGATCCCGCATCTGTAGCTTTTGATACCTTAAGTTCCGCCGTAGCTAATAATGCAGATGTAGTAATCATTGATACCGCAGGCCGACTTCACAATAAAGTAGGTTTGATGAACGAGCTTACTAAAATCAAGAATGTGATGAAGAAAGTTGTTGCGGACGCACCTCACGAAGTATTATTGGTTTTAGACGGTTCTACCGGTCAAAATGCATTTGAACAAGCCAAACAGTTTACTTTGGCGACAGAAGTTACTGCTATGGCAATTACCAAATTGGACGGAACAGCCAAAGGGGGCGTTGTAATTGGCATCTCAGAGCAGTTCAAGATTCCCGTAAAATATATTGGATTGGGCGAAGGCATTGAAGACATGCAGGTATTCCGCAAAGAATTTGTAGACTCACTATTTGGAGAGACTGAATAATAAATGAAACGTAACACAATAGATATCATCACCTTAGGGTGTTCCCAAAAACTTAGTAGACTCAGAAAAGCTGATGCGTCAGCTGGAAGCAAACGGTTATAAAGTAACTCACGATTCCGACAAACCGCAAGGAGAAATCGCAGTTATTAATACATGTGGTTTCATCGGTGATGCCAAAGAGGAATCGATCAATATGATATTGGAATTTTGTCAGGCCAAAGAAGAAGGGAAGCTCAAAAAACTATATGTGATGGGCTGCCTTTCAGAAAGATATCTAAAAGAATTGGCATTGGAAATTCCTCAAGTAGATAAATTCTATGGTAAGTTTAACTGGAATGAGTTGCTGGCAGATTTAGGCAAAGCATACAAGTCGGAATTTGCCATTGAACGGACATTAACCACACCCCATCACTACGCTTATCTGAAAATATCAGAAGGCTGTGACCGTAAATGCTCTTATTGCGCCATTCCTATTATTACAGGACGCCACATTTCACGGCCGATGGAGGAGATTATTGATGAAGTGAAACTACTTGTATCCGAAGGAGTAAAAGAGTTCCAAATTATAGCCCAAGAATTGACTTACTACGGCGTAGATTTATATAAAAGTCAGAAATTACCCGAACTCATCGAAAGAATCGCCAATGTTCCCGGTGTAGAATGGATACGTTTACACTATGCATATCCGGCCCATTTTCCGGAAGAATTATTCCGTGTTATGCGCGAACACGATAATGTATGCAAATATATGGATATTGCCTTGCAACACATTAGTGACAATATGCTGAATAAAATGCGCCGGCATGTAAGTAAAGCGGAAACCTACGAATTAATCGAAAAATTCCGTCGGGAAGTACCCGGTATTCACTTACGTACAACATTAATGGTAGGACATCCCGGTGAGACTGAAGAAGATTTTGAAGAATTAAAAGAATTCGTCAAAAAAGTACGATTCGACCGGATGGGAGCCTTCGCTTACTCGGAAGAAGAAGGAACATTCGCCGCTAAAGAATACGAAGATTCCATTTCTCATGAAGTGAAACAACAGCGTTTGGATGAATTAATGGCACTTCAGCAGGAAATAGCCGGCGAACTGAGCCAAACGAAAATAGGTAAAGAATTTAAAGTCATTATAGACCGGAAGGAAGGAGATTACTACATAGGCAGAACCCAGTTTGACTCTCCCGAGGTAGATCCTGAGGTCTTGATAAAAGCTGATGAGGAGTACTTAAAAATAGGTGAATTCTATAAAGTGAAAATTACAGCCGCTGATGATTTCGACCTATACGCCAGCATTTTATAGACCTTTGCCCTTATAAAGTTTGGATAATGTTTGTTTTTTTACTAATATAGCAACCAAATTAACACTTTAAGCTTTGAATAACAAAGAATTTATATCTGAATTATCACGTAAACTAGGATATACGAATAAAGATACATCACAATTGGTATCCTCAGTCATTGGTGTTATGACCCAGGAATTGCAAGATGGCAACAATATTGCAATCCAGGGATTTGGTACGTTTGAGGTTAAGAAAAAGCTGGAAAGAATTTCTATCAACCCGGCTACTCAACAACGTATGCTGATTCCCCCCAAGTTAGTGCTGACTTACAAACCCAGTGTAACTTTAAAAGAAAAGTTTAAATAAAATAGCCCTTATTTATAATATTATCATGAGCGAGAAAGTAACCATACAAGATATCATCGAACTTTTGGCTGAGAAACACAGCATGACTAAAAAAGATGCTGAAATCTTTGTCAAAGGAATGTTTGAACTGATAGAGGAAGCTTTAGTTACTGAAAAGTATGTAAAGGTTAAAGGACTAGGTACGTTTAAACTTACAGAGGTGGAGAGTCGTGAAAGTGTAAACGTAAATACGGGGGAAAGAATTGAAATACAGGGCCATACAAAAATATCTTTTACTCCGGATTCCAGTATGAAAGATTTAATAAATAAACCATTCGCTCATTTTGAAACGGTTATATTAAATGAAAACACCAAACTGGAAGATACCGAAACAGAAATAGAAGGAGAGGAGGAAGATACCTTTGACGGAAACGCGCCTAAGCCTAAACAAACAATTGCGGCTAAAGAGGTTGAGTTCATAGAAGCGGAAAATACAGAAGATTCTCCAAATGAGAATGCCATTGCCGCTGAAGACACTACTCCGGTTATTGAGGAAACAATTATTGAAGAACCTGTACCTTCTGTTGAAATTACAGAGGAAAAGATACAAATTATAGAACCGGAAAAAGAATCGGAAGATATTGTCACTGAAGCAGAAAAGGATATTGTTGCTGAAACAGCTGTTCCCCAAACGGTTTCCCCTTTAGCAGAAAGAAACAATAGAAGGAAACGAGGTAACAGACAAACCTCAAGAAGAAGTTATGACTATCGCCGATGCAGCCATACTGGCTGCTCGTAAAAGCTTGTGAAGAAAAAAAACATCCTTGGAAACAATAGCGTCAGAAGAGGCAACCCCGTCAGAGAAAACAGTAATAACTCCTGTTACTTCTGATTTTGAAAAAGAACAGAAGATAGAGGAAACAACAGAGACACAAGAAATCTCAGAAGAGAAAAAGAACAGAGTTTCCCAGGGAGTTATTCTTGCTATCATTTTGATTGCCTGCATTGCAGGTGGCATATATTGGTATTTGCAATCAGATAAAACTTCGGATTTACAATCGCCGGCTACAATAAAAAACACCCAAGAACAATTGGAAGAGGATATTCCTGCAATTCCGGTTAATGACTCATTGATGCAAGGTAAAGATACCGCAAACATATGGACGAATGTTGCCGGAAAAGAGACCATCAGTCAATCACAACAGACTGTATCTCCTAGTACGGAAAAGAGTTCAGGCGTTGCGACAACCGCAAATGTTGCAAAAGAGACTTTAGCCGATACTGTAGAATATGACATAACAGGGACTAAAACTAATTACACATTACGAGAAGGAGAGAGCCTGGTAAAATTAGCTGTGAAATTCTATGGTACAAAAAAGCTATGGCCCTATATCGTGAAACATAATAAAAACATCATTAAAGATGCCGACAGAGTACCCATAGGGACTACTCTGCGTATTCCTGAACTAACTCCTAAAAAATAAGCCTTCTTGCATTTTGCCTGCTTTCGGCATAAATAAAGCAGGCAAAATACAAGAAGTAAAAAAAAGTGCGTTCAACTGATATTCTCACTCTACAAACCTTATCTTTGTATTTTAAAATTCTTTAGCCCAATAACCTTTAAAAAGTAGAGATGCACTTTACTTTTTTAATAAAAATTAGTTGCCGCTGTTAATTAATTAGCGTAATTTTGGCTGCGTTAAATGAACAAGGCTATTTACAAGCCCGTTATTAGATCAATAAAGAAATAACTAAATAAACAAAATTATGGCTGAAGCAATTGACATTCGCGAACTAAACGAACGAATTGAAAGACAAAGTGCGTTCGTAACCAACTTAATGACTGGTATGGACCAGGTTATTATAGGTCAGAAACATTTGGTAGAATCATTACTTATCGGTTTACTGTCCGATGGTCATATCCTGTTGGAAGGTGTTCCGGGTCTGCAAAGACTCTGGCGATCAAAACGCTTGCATCTTTGATTGATGCCAAGTACAGCCGAATCCAGTTTACTCCGGACTTGCTGCCCGCCGACGTTATCGGTACCATGATTTATAGTCAGAAAGACGAACAATTCATAGCAAAGAAAGGTCCGATTTTTGCAAATTTCGTATTGGCCGATGAAATTAACCGTGCCCCGGCTAAAGTACAGAGTGCTTTGCTGGAAGCCATGCAGGAACGTCAAGTCACACTGAGCAAGGAAACCTTTATGCTACCCGAACCTTTCCTTGTAATGGCTACTCAGAACCCGATTGAACAGGAAGGTACCTATCCGCTTCCCGAAGCCCAGGTAGACCGTTTTATGCTGAAAGTTATTATCGACTATCCGAAACTGGAAGAAGAAAAGAAAATCATCCGCCAAAATATCACCGGAGAGAAAATCGAAGTTCGCCCCATTCTGAAAGCAACAGATATTATGGAAGCCCGTAAAGTGGTGCGCCAAGTCTATCTGGACGAAAAGATAGAGCAATACATCGCTGATATCGTATTCGCAACCCGTTTCCCTGAAAAATATGACTTGAAAGAACTGAAAGACATGATTGGTTTCGGTGGTTCACCGCGTGCATCTATCAATCTGGCATTGGCAGCACGCAGTTATGCGTTCATCAAACGTCGCGGTTACGTAATTCCCGAGATGTTCGTGCAGTTGCTCACGATGTGCTTCGCCACCGTATCGGCTTGACTTACGAAGCAGAAGCCATGAACATGTCTTCTGATGAAATTGTAAGCAAAATCCTGAATAAAGTGGAAGTACCCTAAGGATTGTGTTCTGAGGCAGTTCTTAATTGCTTGACAGTTAGTAAGAAGACTTGGAAACAAAAGGTTGAGTACAGAGTTCCACATGGGTGGGACCGCCATTCCACCCATGTGGAACGTTTCATCTATGTGGGACTGCCGTCCCACCTGGGTGGAACACCAAATGCATCCGTTTGAAAAACCATTCTCGATAGGAGAAAAAACAGAAACCGATGCACCGGATAAATAAACAACATAGTACGAACAGTATGGAAACAAGTGATTTATTAAAACGGGTTCGCCAGATTGAGATCAAGACACGCGGACTTTCGAACAATATCTTTGCCGGACAATATCACTCTGCATTCAAGGGAAAAGGTATGTCATTCTCGGAAGTACGTGAATATCAGTATGGTGACGACGTACGTGACATTGACTGGAACGTAACCGCCCGCTACAACAAACCCTTTGTCAAGGTGTTTGAAGAAGAGCGCGAATTGACGGTTATGCTCTTGATTGATGTTTCGAACAGCTTGGATTTCGGTACGGTGAAGCAGTTGAAGAAGGATATGGTGACCGAGATTGCCGCTACATTGGCATTCTCGGCCATTCAAAATAACGATAAAATCGGAGTTATTTTCTTTTCAGACCGGATTGAGAAATTCATTCCGCCTAAAAAGGCCGTAAACATATTCTTTATATCATCCGTGAACTGCTTGATTTCAAGCCCGAAAGCAAGCGTACAGATATAAAGATAGCTGTGGAATATCTGACCAACGTAATTAAAAAACGTTGCACCACCTTTATGATAAGCGACTTTATAGATGAAAACGACTTCCGCAATGCTTTGACCATTGCCAACCGGAAACATGATATCGTAGCTATCCAGGTATACGACCGCCGCATGGCAGAGTTACCTGATGTGGGACTGATGAAAGTACGCGATGCCGAAACCGGCCACGAGCAATGGATTGACACCTCGTCACGAGCTTTGCGTCGCGCACATAATGACTGGTGGATACAGCGTCAGGGAGTATTGAATGAAACATTTACCAAAAGTAATGTGGACTCTGTATCTATCCGCACGGATCAGGATTATGTGAAATCGTTGCTTAACTTATTTGCTAAACGAAATTAAAGAATATGAATATACTGAATACTAGCAAAAAGTTCTTGAAAGCTGGAGTTTGTGCAATTATGCTGATAACAGCCGGACAGGCACAGGCACAGCAGGTTACGGTAGACGCCAGCATTGACTCGCTGCAACTTCTCATTGGCGAACAGGCTAAAGTGAAGCTGGAAATCAGCATGGATGCCAAGCAAAAACTGCAACTTCCGTTCCTGCGCGATACATTGGTAAAAGGAGTGGAGATATTGGATATAGCCAAGCCTGATACCCAGATGCTGAACGATGGAAAACGTATGCTGATAAAACAGGAATATACAATAACCTCTTTTGACTCGGCACTTTACTATCTCCCCCCATTCGAGGTGATGGTAAACGGAGAGCCTTACCGGTCCAAAGCATTGGCCGTAAAAGTATATTCCATTCCGGTAGACACGCTGCATCCCGAACAATTCTTCGGACCGAAGACCGTTCGCGAAGTACCTATCACCTGGGATGACGTATCGGCCATCGTATGGCTTACCTTGCTGATGCTTGCTTTGGGCGGACTGGCTTACTATCTGTTTGTACGCTACAAGGATAACAAGCCTATCATCAAGAAGATCAAGATTGAACCGAAGTTGCCGCCACACCAGCAGGCGTTGAAGGAAATAGAGCGTATCAAGGGAGACAAAACCTTGCGTACAGCCGATCCGAAGACCTATTATACCGAGCTGACGGATGTACTCCGCACTTATATGGAAGAACGATTCGGCTTTAACGCTATGGAGATGACTTCATCCGAAATTATTGATAAGCTACAGGAAATCAACGACAAAGAATCTATCAAGGATTTGATGTATTTGTTCCAGACTGCCGACTTGGTGAAATTCGCCAAACATTCTCCGTTGATGAACGAAAATGATATGAATCTGGTAAACGCAGTAGACTTCATCAATAATACAAAAGTGGAACCAGACCCTAATGCAAAGCCCGAACCTACGGAAATCACCGTGGAGGAAAAGCGAAGCAAACAGGGCAGAATGATTCTGCTGGGCAGCATCAGCATCATTGTTATTGCTATTGTGGTATTCTGTATAAGGTGCTGAGTGGTGTATATAACCTCTGGTTTTAACAAATAAATACTAGGAACAATGATTTTTGCAAATATTGAATATCTATTTCTGCTGGTTCTGCTCATACCTTATATAGTATGGTACGTCATGAAGCGGAAGAAAACCGAGCCTACGCTTCAGGTTTCTACCACACGCATGTATATGAAGGCACCCAAAAGCTGGAAGATTTACTTGCTGCATACTCCGTTCGTACTCCGTACGGTGGCTATCATCATGGTAATCCTGATCTTGGCACGCCCTCAGACCACAGACAACTGGCAGAATACCGAAATAGAAGGAATCGACATCATGCTGGCAGTGGACGTTTCTACCAGTATGCTGGCCGAAGACTTGAAACCCAACCGACTGGAAGCTGCCAAACAAGTAGCTTCCGAGTTTATCAACGGCCGCCCCAATGATAATATCGGTCTGACCATCTTTGCCGGTGAGAGTTTTACCCAATGTCCGCTGACGGTAGACCATGGGGTGTTGCTGAATCTGTTCAACAGCATCAAAGGCGATATCGCCCAGCGCGGACTGATTGAAGATGGTACTGCCATCGGTATGGGCATTGCTAATGCGGTGACCCGTCTGAAGGACAGCAAGGCGAAATCGAAAGTGATTATTCTGCTGACGGATGGTAGCAATAACCGTGGAGATATTTCTCCGCTGACGGCTGCCGAGATAGCCAAACAGTTCGGAATCAGGATCTACACCATCGGTGTCGGTACAAACGGAACTGCTCCTTATCCGATGCAGACCTACGCAGGGACGCAATATGTGAATGTCCCCGTCGAGATAGACGAAAAGACTTTGACCGAGATTGCAGGTACAACGAACGGAAATTATTTCCGTGCCACCAGCAATTCCAAGTTGAAGGAAGTCTATCAGGAGATAGACAAACTGGAGAAAACGAAGTTGAACGTGAAGGAATTCAGCAAACGCGAAGAAGAATATCAGGTATTCGCCTGGATTGCTTTCTTCTGCATTTTGCTTGAACTCTTGTTGCGTAACTCAGTATTAAAGAAAATACCTTAAAAAAAGAAAGTCATGTTTCGATTTGCAGACCCGAACTTTTTATATTTACTCATCCTATTGCCGTTTTTGGTGGCGCTGTATTTGTATTCCAATTATCACCGCCGCCAAAATATTCGCAAATATGGTGATCCGGCATTGCTGAAAGGGCTCATGCCGACTATTTCCAAGTATCGTCCTGACATCAAGTTTTGGCTGACTTTTGCTGCGTTGACATTGGTTATACTGATGTTGGCCCGCCCACAGTTCGGCTCAAAGATGGAAACGGTGAAACGAAGTGGAGTGGAAGCTGTCATTGCCTTGGACATTTCAAACTCCATGCTGGCAGAAGATGTGACTCCCAGTCGTTTGGACAAATCAAAGAAATTGATTTCCAGACTGGTAGATACGTTCAATAATGATAAAGTGGGATTGATTGTTTTGCAGGTGATGCTTTCACGCAATTGCCCATCACAAGCGATTATGTTTCCGCCAAAATGTTCTTGGAAACCATTAATCCGTCATTGATAACCACACAAGGTACGGATATCGGTGCGGCCATCCGCCTGGCAATGAAGAGTTTTACTCCGCAAGAAGGAGTGGGACGTGCAATTATTGTCATTACCGATGGTGAAAATCATGAAGGTGGGGCAGTAGAAGCAGCCCAAGAAGCAGCCGAAGGTATGCAGGTATTTGTATTAGGAGTAGGTTCACCGGATGGTTCTCCAATTCCAGCTGAGGACGGTAGCAACAATTTCCGTCGCGATAAGGATGGAAATGTTATCGTCACCCGCTTGAATGAGCAGATGTGCCAGGAAATAGCCAAGGCTGGCAATGGAATGTATATTCGCGTGGATAATACCAACTCTGCCGAGAAGGTATTGAACAATGAAATCGCCAAACTGTCAAAAGCTGATGTAGAAAGTCAGGTTTATACTGAATTTGATGAACAGTTCCAGGCTTTGGCATGGCTGGTGCTTATCCTGCTGGTGGTAGAAATGCTTATTTTGGAACGGAAAAATCCGCTTTTCAAAAATGTCAGACTATTTAAATAAGGAATGCTTATGTTACAAAAAACCTATATCACTCTGTTATTCTTACTTGTGGCAAGCAGTGCCTTCGCCCAAAAAACAGAAAGAGATTATCTGCGCAGCGGAAACAAGCTGTATAATGACAGCTTGTTTATCAAAGCGGAGGTAGATTATCGTAAGGCATTGGGAAATTAACCCGAAATCAACAGATGCCATGTTCAATTTGGGAAACTCGCTCTTGATGCAGCAAAAAGCAAAGGAAGCGATGGAACAGTTTGAATCTGCTTCTAAGGTAGAGAAGGACAAGGATAAACTGGCACAGATTTATCATAACATGGGAGTTATCCTTCAGTCGTCCAAGCAGTATCCACAGTGTATAGAGGCTTATAAGGAATCTTTACGGAATAACCCGAAAGATGATGAAACTCGTTATAACTTGGCTTTGGCGCAAAAAGCTGTTGAAAGACCAACAGCAAAATCAAGACCAGAATCAGGATAAGAATCAAGATCAAAAACAAGATCAGAAAGACGACAAAAAGGATCAGAACAAAAACCAGCAAGAACAGGATAAGAAAGACCAACAAAATCAAAATCAGCAGCAACAGCAGCAAAATAAGGATGAAATGTCCAAGGAAAATGCCCAACAATTATTGAATGCTGTGATGCAAGATGAAAAGAATGTGCAAGACAAAGTTAAAAAACAACTGCAAATTCAAGGAAAGAAGTTGGATAAAGACTGGTAATTTCTTAATTTTGGCAAATAAAAAAATAATTAGATAGCAATGAGGAAAGTAATTCTCTTATTCATATTAATAACATCGGTGCTCGGAGCATGGGCAGACGGAAATGTGACGTTTACCGCTTCTGCGCCTGATGTAGTAGTAAGCGGGGATCAGTTCCGGCTGACTTATACGGTCAACACTCATAAAGTCAGGGATTTTCGTGCACCTAATATCAAGGGGTTCGATGTCTTAATGGGACCAAGCCGTTCACAGCAGAGTAGTACACAGATTATAAATGGTAATGTTACTTCTACCAGCTCCATTACTTTTACTTATATTTTGATGGCTGATAAAGAAGGAACTTACACCATTCCTGGTGCTACTATTGTGGCAGACGGACAAAACAAAACTTCAAATTCCGTACAAATCAAAGTATTACCGCCTGATCAAACAAATGGTGTTGGAGGTGGAAACAATAGCGGTGGAAGAACTTCTTCACGCAGTCAGGTTGCCGGAAGCAAAATAACCAATCAAGATTTGTTTATTACCGCAACAGCAAGTAAGACTACTGTTTATGAACAGGAAGCCATCTTATTGACATACAAGGTCTATACTTTGGTAAATCTGAGACAGTTGTACGGGAAAATGCCGGATTTGAAGAATTTCCATACACAAGAAGTAGAACTTCCCCAACAAAAGACATTCTCTTTGGAGCATTATAACGGAAGAAACTATAACACTACCGTGTGGAGTCAGTATGTACTTTTCCCTCAGCAATCAGGTAAAATGGAAATTCCGTCTATTACCTTTGAAGGGGTTATAGCTCAACAAGTTGCCTCAGACGATCCTTTTGATGCTTTCTTTAATGGTGGAAGTAACTATGTGGAAGTAAAGAAAAACATTGTCACTCCTAAGCTGACCATCAATGTGAAAGCATTGCCCGATGGCAAACCGGCTAATTTCTCCGGAGGAGTAGGAGAGTTTACTATCAGTTCGTCTATAAGTACAAAAGAACTGAAAACAAATGATGCTGTAACCATTAAGTTAGTCATTTCTGGTACAGGTAATTTGAAATTGGTCAATACTCCGGAAGTAGCTTTCCCAAAGGATTTTGAAGTATACGATCCCAAGATTGACAATAAATTTACATTAACTCGCGAAGGTTTGTCAGGCAATAAGGTGATAGAATATCTAGCAATTCCAAGACATGCCGGCAATTTCACTATTCCGCCTGTCGAATTTTCCTATTTTGACTTAAAAAGCAATAGCTATAAAACAATAAAAACAGAAGCTTACAACCTAAAAGTGGAAAAAGGTGCAGGAAATGCAGATCAAGTTATTGCAGACTTTACCAACAAGGAAGATTTGAAAGTATTGGGACAAGACATCCGCTACATCAAAATGGGGGAAACTAGTTTAACTCGTAAGGGAGATTTCTTCTTTGGCTCAACGACATATTATCTATGGTATATCATTCCATTGGTTCTCTTCGTTGTTTTCGTAATTGTCTATCGTAAAAAAGCTATTGAAAATGCAAATGTAGCAAAGTACGTACTAAAAAAGCGAATAAAGTGGCTGCCAAACGCATGAAAAATGCAGGCAGATTATTAGCTGAAAACAAACAAGAAGCATTCTATGATGAGGTGTTGAAAGCACTTTGGGGATACATCAGTGATAAGTTGAATATTCCGGTTTCTCAATTGTCTAAAGATAATATCGAGGACGAATTGACCAAATATGGTGTTGCCCCCGAACTGATTAAAGATTTCATCGGAACATTGAATGAATGCGAGTTCGCCCGCTATGCTCCGGGTAATCAGAATGAAGCTATGGATAGTATATTCTTCGGCTGTTGAGGTCATCAGCAAAATGGAGAATAGTATAAAACACTAAATCAAAGGAGATTATAACAATGACAAAAATATATTTCATTTTGATATTCCTGATAAGTTTTGTCACAGTCTACGCACAGAATGAATCAGACTCTGCACAGGTTACCGCCCAAACAGAAATGCCACAAAGTGCTGCTGTGCAAACTTTCCCAACAAAGACAGAAGCCGATAGTGCATATATAAGAAACGATTTTGCAGCTTCTGTAGAGATGTATGAGAATATATTAAAAAACGAGGGGGAATCTTCCGATATTTATTATAATTTAGGTAACAGCTATTATAAAATGAATAACATTGCCAAAGCTGTCCTTAATTACGAACGTGCCTTGTTGCTAAACCCAGGAAATAGTGATATTCGTTTCAACCTAGAACTGGCTAGAAGCAAAACTGTAGACAAGGTAATCCCTTCTAGTAAAATGTTTTTCGTTACCTGGACTCAATCACTTATTAATACAATGAGTGAAAAGGCATGGGCACATACAGGCATCATCATGTTTATTCTGATGATATTGGCACTGTCTTTATTTATTTTCGGAGAACGAGTAGTCTTGAAGAAAGTAGGATTTATTTCAGCAATCTTTTTCTTTCTAGTGACCATTTTAGCAAATATATTTGCCTCAGAACAAAAATCTGAATTAATTAATCATGATAACGCTATTATAATGGCTCCTAGCGTTACAGTCAAAAGTACTCCTAACCAAAGTGGAACAGACTTATTTATTCTTCATGAAGGTAGGAAAGTAATAATTAAAGATAATACGATGAAGGAGTGGAAAGAAATTAAACTGGAAGACGGTAATGTGGGATGGGTACCTACCAATGTTATTGAAATCATTTAAAACATAATCAATGGATATACAACAGTACATAGCAGCAGATAAAGAATTACTACTGAATTTGAACGGAAGCCAATCCTTATTTTGGGACGGATTCATGTGGGTAGCTACCAGTACAATTGTATGGGTACCTGTAGCTGCTATGCTGTTATATATCATAATTAAAAATAACAAAATTCAAGAAGCATTATTGACTATCGTTATGATTGCCTTAGTCATAACTTTAGCAGATCAAATAGCTTCTGGTTTATGCAAACCGTTTTTCGCACGTTTCCGTCCAACACAAGACCCCAATATTATGTATATGGTTGATATTGTAAACGGATATAGAGGAGGACGATTTGGCTTCATATCCAGTCATGCTGCCAACACATTTGCTATTTCTGTCTTTTTATCTTTACTAATTAAAAGGAAATCTCTTACTTTTATGCTTCTTTTTTGGGCCGTACTCAATTCCTATTCTAGAATCTACTTAGGAGTGCATTATCCGGGAGATATTCTTTTTGGTACTATAGAAGGTTGTTTCATAGGATATTTGATTTATCTCCTTTATAAATTTATTCAAAAAAAAATCTTTTATAAACCACGTTGCATTTCTAATCAATACACTGCCAGCGGTTATTTGATTAGTGATATTAATTTATTCTACATAATTCTCATTTCTACTTATTTCTTCATTATTATAGCAGGTATGATTGTGACTCATACACTCAATCTATAATCAGCAAATTAACCATTATAAATTTACATACAGTCAAAATAGCACAAAAAGATTTGTTTTATGCATTTTTTTGATTAAGTTTATACCATGATTTAAGTACTCACTTTTATAACTAAATTTAATACATCATGAGAACAATAACATTTAATGAACTGCGCAGAATCAAAGATTCATTACCTAGTGGGAGTATGCACAGAATCGCAGATGAACTCAATATGACCGTAGAAACTGTACGTAACTTTTTTGGTGGACACAATTTCAAGAATGGTAAAAGTGTTGGAATTCATTTGGAACCGGGACCAGATGGGGGACTAGTAATGCTAGATGATACAACAGTTCTTGAAAAAGCCCTTCAAATATTGAGAGAAACTGAAGAAAAAGTAACGCAAGAAGCGTAATATAAAATCCCGGTTGAATGCAACATTCAATTGGGATTTTTTGTTTAACCTGAAAATCACTTAAAATATAGAATTATGGAAGATAAATTGGTAACCTTAGCAATCCTCACTTATGCTAAAGCACAGATTTTAAAGAATGTACTTGAGAATGAAGGAATTGAAGCGTACATTCACAATGTGAATCTTATTCAACCTGTCATATCTTCTGGAGTAAGGCTAAGAATTAAAGAAAGCGACCTGCCTCATGCTTTGCAGATTATAGAAAGTTCTGCATGGCTTTCAGAAGATATAATCAAAGGTAAGGAGAGCAGCGAAAGCTCAGAAAGAAATAAAGAAAAAAGAAAAGTACTTATCCCGATAGACTTTTCAAACTATTCTCTTAAAGCCTGCCAATTTGGTTTTTCTTTTGCTAATGCTATTAATTCAGAAGTTGTGCTTCTACATGCTTATTTCAGTCCTATTTATGTGCCTACAATTCCTTATGGAACTGATAATTTCAATTTTCAGATCGAAAGAGAAGAATCTGTAAAAAGTATGATAGAAACAGTGCACAACGAGTTGAATAAACTTTCTGATACAATCAAAAAAGAAAGTTGAGTCGGGAGAGTTTCCTAATATAAAAATATACTTGTATTTTTGCGTGATGGTATTCCCGAAGAAGAAATCTTACGATATGCTAAAGAATATAATCCTCAGATAATTATAATGGGAACAAGAGGGAGAAGCCAAAAAGATATAGACTTGATTGGTAGCGTTACAGCTGAAGTTATAGAAAGAAGCAAATCCTTTGTATATGCTATTCCAGAACATACACCACTAAAAACATTCAATGATATAAAAAAAGTAGCTTTTGTGACCAATTTTGACCAAAGGGATCTAATAGCTTTTGACTCCTTGATAAATGCTTTTAAATCGTTTCATTTTGCTGTTTCCTTCATTCATTTAAGTACAGATAACGATGCATGGAATGAAATAAAACTAGCAGGTATTAAAGATTACTTTCAAAAACAATACTCTAAATTGGAACTATATTATAATGTAGTGAAAGAAGATAACATACTGAGCAATTTGGACAACTATGTAAAAGAAGAAAATATAGACGTGATTTGCATCACAAATTATAAACGAAACATATTTGCTAGATTGTTTAATCCTAGCATAGCAAGAAAAATGATATTTCATGCTAATACACCTATATTAGTAATAAAATAAAGAATCAAGAAGGGTAGCACAAGCAAATCACAATGTGTTACCCTTCAACATATTAATGTTCACTTAGTATTTAATTAAACATAATACTAATTATATATCAGAAATAACTCTCGTAAATAGACTTGAAAAAGGGATTTTGGTTGATTAATAAAAACGAAAATAAATTTTGCCATAACGCAAAAAACTATTATCTAAAGATACATAAACTTTAGATAATAACAAAGCCCAGACTGGATAAAAAGTCTGGGCTTTTGTGCATAAATAAATAGAAAGATCGTATTAATATCCTAATTCTTTTTCCAAAGAATCATACTCAGCTCTATTTAACTTCCAATAAATATTTAGCAAATAATTTCCCCACAAAGCCTTTTATTATCAGGCTTTAATTCTTTTTGCCTTCTCATAATATGGTTTAGCTTTCTCATACAACTCTTTAATCTTATTTTCGTTTTCATTGTATTTGGGATCATCAATAGCTAACTTTGCATTTTCCTCAACAATAATCTGGGCTGGGAAAAATAACAATCACCAATCTTTGAATATGCTTCAGCAACTAAATCTCCGTTGTTTGAAATAATTTTATTAAATATAGCAACTGCATCTGTCATCATACTGCTTTTTTCTCATACAATAAGATACGTTTTACATAAAGATAGTACGGAGTTTCACTCGTAGCAAGCAATTTATTAATTTGACCCAAACCCTCATCAACCATACCTTTTTGAATATAATAATCCATAATATTACCAACAAAGTATTCTTGCTTAGGAAACGATTCAGTACCTTCTTTGATTACTTCAAGCCATTTTGCAGAATCACCACCTTCTTTCTGACCATATGTTTCAGCCAAGCACATTAATGCTCTATAACCTTCTTCTTTATGATTCTTACCTATATTGCCATATTTGATGACAGCTTGATTGTCTTTCAGCATATTAGCAGCTAAAGTTGCATAACAAGGATATAATGCATTCAAAGTGTCAGCCTTCAACTCATCATCATCAGCAAACATAGGCTCGTTTACTACATCAACAAATAATCCAAAATATTTTTAGAGCATCAGCATAATCTCCTTTATTGTAAGCATCACCACCACCATTAACTTAGGTTTAAACGCAAAGTCTTCAAAGCATCTGCATTCTTCTTTCTGAATTTGGGTTTCTTTAACTCACCACTTTGGACTTTAGCCTGCTCTATTTCATCGCATTTCAAGTAGAAGTCATACATCTTAGCTAAGCTGTTATAAAGCTTAGTTGTATCTGCCTGACCTCCGGGTAAATAAAGTTTCATGTTTTCTTCATCATAAATTGCTTTCTGAAAATCTCCAGCTAATTTCCATGTTTCCGGATCATTAGCGGTTTCAGGATTAGTTAAAGCCGGTTCGATAGCTTTTGCAGCTTCTTCAGGTTTGCTTTTCAAGGATTTAGCCTCCTTAACAACACTTACTTGTGCAGACACAAAGCAAGCTGTTAACAATAAAGCCACTGTAAATAATACTTTTCTCATGATTTTGTGGATTTAATAATACAATTTATTTTATTCTTCACTATTTGCTTCGGCAGTTAAATCTGAATTAGTATCAGAATTAGTAGTACCACCACTCTCTCCTTCAGTTATATTTTCAAGATCTGTATTTGAATTTTCATCTGTAACCTCTTCTTCAGATGTCACCTTACATACAGAGCCTATTTGGTCATTACGTTTCTCCAAATTTATCAATCGCACACCTTGTGTTGCACGTCCCATGATGCGGACTTCAGCGACTTTTAAACGAATTGTAATACCAGATTTATTAATAATCATCAAGTCATTCTCATCTGTAACAGACTTGATAGCTACCAATTTACCCGTTTTATCTGTAATATTCAACGTTTTTACACCCTTACCGCCACGATTGGTCTTACGATAATCTTCGATATCAGAACGTTTACCGTATCCTTGTTCAGAAACTACCATAATTGATTCAGCTTCAGGATCTTTTATACAAATCATACCGATAACTTCATCGCCACCATCTTCATCCAAAGTCATACCACGCACCCCTGTAGCCGTACGTCCCATAACACGAACCGCACTTTCGTGAAAGCGAATTGCACGCCCGTTACGGTTAGCAATAATGATTTCATTATCACCGTTAGTCATACGAACTTCAATCACTTTATCATCCTCACGAATAGTTATCGCATTAACACCATTCTGGCGAGGCCGTGGTATTGTTCCAACAAAGTCTTTTTAATGACGCCATTCTTTGTACAGAACAGCACATAATGACTGTTAATGAACTCGGTATCATTAAAGGTTTTTCACACGTAGATATGCATTTAACCACGTCATCGGAATCAATATTCAGCAAATTTTGAATAGCGCGTCCTTTAGCATTTTTAGTTCCTTCAGGAATTTCGTAAACTTTCAACCAATAGCACTTACCTTTTTGAGTGAAGAACATCATAGTATTGTGCATGGTTGCCGGATAAATATGTGTTCAAAGTCTTCATCACGGGTTTCTTCCTTTTGATCCAACTCCACCACCTATTTTGAGCACGGAATTTGATAACGGAGTACGTTTAATATATCCCATATGAGATATCGTGATAACCATTTGATCATCTGCATAAAAATCTTCCGGATTAAATTCTTTCTGAAGAATAAACAATTTCAGACCGACGTTCATCCCCATATTTTTCTTTTTTTACCTCTACTAATTCATCTTTGATTACTTTTTTACAAAGTTCATCATTTGAAAGAATTTCTTCATAATAAGCAATCTGTTTCATCACCTCTTCATATTCAGCATGAAGCTGATCCTGCATCAGTCCGGTCAATTGGCGCAAACGCATTTCTACGATGGCACGAGACTGAATTTCAGTTAATTGGAAGCGTTCTATCAAGCCGGCAATAGCGTCATTAGGTGTCTTTGCAGCACGGATGATACGGATTACTTCATCGATATTATCTGATGCTATGATTAATCCTTCCAATATATGAGCGCGTTCTTTAGCCTTACGCAAGTCATATTGAGTACGACGGATAACTACCTCATGGCGATGTTCTACGAAGTACTTAATCATGTCTTTCAGATTCAGCAAACGAGGACGTCCGTGTACCAATGCTACGTTGTTCACACTAAAAGAAGTCTGTAGCAACGTCATTTTATAGAGCTTATTCAAGACTACGCTGGCGTTGGCATCACGTTTGATATCAATCACGATACGCATACCTTCACGGTCAGACTCATCATTGGCATTGGAGATACCCTCTATCTTCTTATCATTGGCTAAATCAGCGATATTCTTGATCAGTTCCGCCTTATTGACACCATACGGGATTTCCGTGATGACAATTTTGTCATGTGTAGAACTAGTTTCAATTTCTGCTCTTGCACGCATGATAACGCGACCGCGACCTGTAAGATATGCCTCGCGTACGCCACTCATACCATATATATATCCTCCTGTTGGAAAATCGGGAGCTTTCACATAGTTCATCAACTCCTCTATCTCGATATCGTTGTTCTCGATGTATGCGATGCAAGCATCAATAACCTCTGAAAGGTTGTGCGTCGGCATATTGGTTGCCATACCTACAGCAATACCAGATGCACCGTTTACCAAAAGGTTTGGAATACGGGTAGGCATAACGGTAGGCTCCTGCAAAGAATCGTCGAAGTTGCTCTGCATATCAACGGTTTCTTTGTCGAGGTCTTGCATCATATCTTCACCAATCTTGCGCAAGCGACACTCGGTGTAACGCATAGCTGCTGCGCTATCGCCGTCTACCGAACCATAGTTACCCTGGCCATCTACCACCATGTAACGCATTGCCCAAGGCTGTGCCATACGAACTAATGCACCGTAAACGGAAGAGTCACCATGCGGGTGATACTTACCCAATACTTCACCTACAACTCTGGCTGATTTTTTATAAGGTTTATCAGACGTATTTCCCAGTCCCATCATTCCGAAGAGAATTCTACGGTGGACAGGCTTAAAACCATCTCTAACATCCGGAAGGGCACGCGAAACGATGACCGACATGGAGTAGTCAATGTACGATGACTTCATTTCCTCCTCGATGTTAATCTTTATAATTCTGTCTTGTTCAAGCATTTAAAAAGATTATTAATTATACATACTTTGGTTCATAAAAAACCACGCTAAAGTACTGCTTTTTTACGATATACAAAAGTTTTCGCCCATAAACTTTATTTCAGAACCATTCTCTCACCTACTTTGTTCTTATAATATATAAATAAGGTATTAATAAGGAGCTTTTTCCCTAGAATGAAAGCACTTTAGTATGATACTGGTGAACGGATATTAAACTGTGGCACGGGTTTTGTATATAAATAATAAATAAAACGATGAAATACGTACTGGAAATTATAAATGCGTATCTTTGTATTAAGTAACACCTTAGAATAAGGAAGGAGAATATTAAGTATGAATAATCAGTTTTCACAAAGAGTTTCTGACATTATCACTTACAGCAAGGAGGAAGCTAACCGGCTGAAAAATAGATATATCGGTCCGGAGCATCTTCTACTCGGCATGTTGCGAGACGGCGGAGGGAAAGCTATAGAAATATTGCAGAAACTGGATATAGACCTAAACAGGGTTAAGAAACGCCTGGAAGGTTTTTTAAAAGAGATTGAAGATGATAACTTGTTGCCCGATGCAGACATTCCATTGTCTCCGATGGCAGCTAAGATATTGAAAATGTGTATACTCGAGGCTCGTCTGCTGAAGAGTGCCACTGCTGATACTGAACATGTATTGCTGGCTATCTTGAAAGACGGTAATAATTTGGCCGCTACGGTATTGGAAGAAAATAATATAGACTATAAGTCAGTGTTCGAACAGCTTTCTATGAAAGCCAGCCCTAACGCAGGTATGGGATTTACGGAGGATGATGACGAGGAAGAAGATGAAATGAATATGTCTTCACGCTCTTCTCAAAGTGGTAGTTCACAGTCTTCTACGCAAACTGCGTCTAAGAAACCATCCAATGATACTCCGGTATTGGATAACTTTGGTATGGATATGACCCGGGCTGCGGAAGAAGGTAGACTGGATCCTGTGGTAGGTCGTGAACGTGAAATCGAGCGGTTGGCTCAGATATTGAGCCGTCGTAAGAAGAATAACCCGGTATTGATAGGTGAACCTGGTGTAGGTAAATCAGCTATTGTAGAGGGATTAGCATTACGTATTGTTCAGAAGAAAGTATCCCGTATTCTGTTTGATAAACGTGTGGTAATGCTTGATATGGCTTCTGTAGTAGCCGGAACCAAGTATCGCGGACAGTTTGAGGAACGTATTCGTTCTATCATTAATGAGTTGCAGAAGAATCCGAATGTAATTCTGTTTATTGACGAGATTCACACGATTGTGGGTGCCGGAGCAGCTGCCGGTTCTATGGATGCTGCCAATATGTTGAAACCTGCATTGGCACGTGGTGAAATACAATGTATAGGTGCCACTACCCTTGATGAATACCGGAAGAATATAGAAAAAGACGGTGCTTTGGAACGCCGTTTCCAGAAAGTGATTGTTGAACCGACCACTGCTGAGGAAACGCTCCAGATATTGAAGAATATTAAAGAGAAGTACGAAGACCATCATAATGTGACTTATACGGATGAAGCGCTGGAAGCATGTGTCAAGTTGACAGACCGCTACATTACTGACCGTAATTTCCCGGATAAGGCTATTGATGCTCTGGACGAAGCCGGTTCGCGCGTCCATCTGACAAACATTACTGTTCCGAAAGAGATTGAAGAACAGGAGAAACTGATTGAAGAAGCCCGTCAACAAAAGGCGGATGCAGTGAAATCGCAGAATTTCGAACTTGCTGCCAGTTTCCGTGATCATGAGAAAGAGTTTTCTGCTCGTCTGGAAGAGATGAAGGCTGAATGGGAAGCTCGCTTAAAAGATGATCGCCAGATAGTTGGTGAGGAGGAAATTGCGAATGTGGTTTCTATGATGTCCGGTGTGCCTGTACAACGTATGGCGCAGGCTGAAGGTATCAAGTTGGCGGGTATGAAAGAAGAGTTGCAAGCTAAAGTTATAGCTCAGGACCCGGCTATTGAAAAGGTGACAAAAGCAATTCTGCGTAGTCGTGTAGGATTGAAAGATCCTAACCGTCCTATCGGAACATTCTTGTTCCTGGGGCCTACGGGTGTGGGTAAAACTCACTTGGCGAAACAGTTGGCGAAATATATGTTTGGCTCTGCCGATGCGCTGATACGTGTGGATATGAGTGAATATATGGAGAAGTTTACCGTTTCTCGTCTTGTTGGCGCACCTCCGGGATACGTAGGATACGAAGAAGGCGGACAGTTGACAGAGAAAGTGCGCCGTAAACCTTACTCTATCGTATTGTTGGACGAGATTGAGAAAGCTCACCCGGATGTATTCAACATCTTGTTACAACTGATGGATGAAGGTCGTCTGACTGACAGTTATGGCAGAACTGTAGACTTCAAGAATACAGTGGTTATCATGACTTCAAACATTGGTACACGTCAATTGAAAGACTTCGGTCGTGGTGTAGGTTTTGCCGCCCAGAATCGTACGGATGATAAAGAATATTCACGTGGCGTGATACAAAAGGCTTTGAATAAGTCGTTTGCCCCTGAGTTTCTGAACCGTGTCGACGAGATTATTACTTTCGACCAGCTTTCGCTGGATGCTATCGAAAAGATTATCGATATCGAGTTGAAAGGCTTGTATGAGCGCGTAGAATCTCTTGGATATAAGCTTGTTATTGATGCTAAAGCCAAGACATTCATGGCATCTAAAGGATACGATGTGCAGTTTGGTGCCCGCCCGTTGAAGCGTGCCATCCAGACTTATTTGGAAGATGGACTTTCGGAATTGATTATTTCTTCCGAATTGCAGACGAGTGATACGATTTCTGTCTCTTTGAACGAAGAAAAAGGAGAACTGGACATCAAGAAAGCATAAAAATGAAGTCTTCTTAGAAGATGATAAACAGTCAAAATGTCAGTCCTTATGGGCTGGCATTTTTTTTGCATTACACTTGCCAAACGATTAAATATATAAACTTAAAAATATAAATCATAAGTAGTATGCAAAAAGGAAATATTGGGGTAACTACCGAAAACATTTTCCCCGTTATCAAAAAGTTCTTGTACAGCGATCATGAAATTTTTCTCCGCGAGTTGGTTTCTAATGCCGTAGATGCTACGCAGAAGTTGAAAACCTTAGCCTCTATTGGTGAGTTTAAAGGTGAGGTTGGCGATTTGACCGTACATGTGTCTTTAGGAAAAGATACAATTACTGTTTCAGACCGTGGTATTGGCTTGACTGCCGAAGAAATCGACAAATATATCAACCAGATTGCTTTTTCAGGTGCCAACGATTTCCTGGAGAAGTATAAGAATGATGCTAATGCAATTATCGGTCACTTCGGTTTGGGCTTTTATTCAGCTTTCATGGTGGCTAAGAAAGTGGAAATAATCACGAAATCCCATAAAGAAGGTGCTCAAGCAGTGAAGTGGAGTTGCGATGGCAGTCCGGAATTCACCATTGAGAACATTGATAAAGCTGACCGTGGTACAGATATAGTACTTTACATTGACGATGAAAGTAAAGAATTCCTGGAAGAGGCCCGTATTTCTTCTTTGTTGAAGAAATATTGTAGTTTCCTTCCCATACCTATTGCTTTTGGTAAAAAGAAAGACTGGAAAGATGGAAAACAGGTTGAAACAGACGAAGATAACATCATCAATGACAGCAATCCGTTGTGGACATTGAAGCCCAGCGAACTGAAGGATGAAGATTATAAGAAGTTCTATCGTGACCTGTATCCGATGTCTGATGAACCTCTGTTCTGGATACATTTGAATGTAGATTATCCGTTCCATCTGACAGGTATCCTCTACTTCCCGAAAGTAAAGAGTAATATCGAATTGAATAAGAATAAGATACAGCTTTATAGTAACCAGGTATACGTTACGGATTCAGTAGAAGGTATCGTACCTGACTTTCTGACACTGTTGCATGGTGTGCTCGATTCTCCGGATATTCCGTTGAATGTATCCCGTTCTTATCTGCAGAGCGACTCTAACGTGAAGAAGATTTCGACATATATCACAAAGAAAGTATCTGATCGTCTGCAATCTATCTTTAAAAATGATCGCAAACAGTTTGAGGAAAAGTGGAATGACCTGAAGATTTTCATCAATTACGGAATGCTTACTCAGGAAGACTTCTATGACAGAGCAAAAGATTTTGCCCTTTTCACCGATACGGATGGTAAATGCTATACATTTGAAGAGTATCAGAAGCTGATCAAAGATAATCAGACTGATAAAGATGGCAATTTGATCTATCTGTATGCTAATCATAAAGATGAGCAATTCAGCTACATCGAGGCTGCTAAGAATAAGGGATACAATGTGTTGCTGATGGATGGTCAACTGGACATTGCTGTAGTAAGCATGTTGGAGCAAAAGTTTGAGAAATCTCGCTTTACCCGTGTAGATAGTGATGTTATCGATAATCTGATTATCAAAGAAGATAAGAAAGGTGAAACTCTGGAAGCAGGCAAACAAGAAGCTCTTTCTGCTGTGTTCAAGAGCCAGTTGCCTAAGCTGGAAAAGGTTGAGTTTAATATCACTGCGCAGGCTTTGGGTGAAAACTCTTCTCCTGTGATGATTACTCAAAGTGAATATATGCGCCGTATGAAAGAAATGGCTAATATTCAGGCAGGTATGAGTTTCTATGGAGAAATGCCTGATATGTTCAACCTTGTGCTGAATTCAGATCATAAACTGGTGAAAGAAGTTCTTGCAGACGAAGAAAAAGAATGCGACTCTGTTGTAGTTCCTATTCAGCAAGAAATGAATGACGTAGACAAACGTCGTAATGAACTGAAAGATAAACAAAAAGGTAAGAAAGACGAAGAAATTTCTACTGCTGAAAAGGACGAAGTGAACGGATTGGATCAGAAGTGGGAAGAACTGAAAACAAAGAAAGACGAAGTATTTGCCGGATATGCTGCTAAAAATAAAGTTGTCCGCCAATTGATTGACCTGGCATTGCTGCAAAATGGCATGCTGAAAGGTGAAGCTTTGAATAACTTTGTGAAGAGAAGCATCGAGTTAATCTAAATACGCCCTTTATTCACAATCTATATGCCGGGAGCATTGCAACTTTTATAAGAGTTGTAATGCTCCTTTTTTCGTATATTTTGTGTGGGAACGCTTGTTTTTTAGCGTTGGATACGTCCAATTTCGAAACAATTGCATATATTTGAGCTTTGATAATAATATATTTTCAGCTCGGAACTTTGAAGTATGAAAAGAATTCTTTTGCTTTTATCGTTTTGTTTCTTGTTGCTGCCCATGTTGCATGCCCAAAAAGTTGGACTTGTATTGAGTGGTGGTGGTGCGAAAGGTATGACGCATATCGGCATCATTCGGGCTTTGGAAGAAAACAATATCCCTATCGATTATATTACCGGTACATCCATGGGAGCCATTATCGGTTCGTTGTATGCCATGGGATACTCTCCCGATGATATGGAGGCTTTGCTGCGTTCAGAAGACTTTAAACGTTGGTATTCGGGAAAAGTAGAACCTAAATATGCCTATTATTTCAAGAAAAGTATTCCCACACCGGAGTTTTTTAATATCCGCTTTGATTTTAAGGACTCCTTGAATGTCAAACCGCAATTGCCGACCAGTATGGTTAACCCCATCCAAATGAATCTGGTGTTTGTGGAGCTGTTTGCCCGTGCTACGGCTGCTTGCGACGGTGATTTTGACAGACTGTTTGTTCCTTTTCGTTGTATCGCTTCCGATGTATACAATAAACGGCAAATAGTGTTAGGGAAAGGTGATCTGGGCGATGCTGTCCGCGCCTCTATGAGTTTTCCGTTTGTTTTTAAGCCAATTGAGATAGATAGTGTGCTGGCTTATGATGGTGGTATTTACAATAACTTTCCAACGGATGTGATGCGGGATGATTTTCATCCGGATATTATTATTGGTAGTGTGGTGGCCGCTAATCCGTCCAAGCCTAAAGAAAATGACCTTATGAGTCAGATTGAGAACATGGTGATGCAGAAGACGGACTATTCTATTCCGGATTCTGTCGGCATCCTCATGACATTCAAGTATGATGATGTGAACTTACTTGATTTCGACCGTCTTCAGGAACTCCATGATATAGGTTACAATCGCACTCTTAGCCTGATGGATTCTATAAAGGGGCGTATTCATCGTAGGGTGAATGCAGATAATGTGCGTTTACGCCGTCTGGTTTATCGCAGTAATCTGCCGCAGCTCTATTTCCAGAAAATTTATATTGATGGAGCTAACTCACAGCAACAGGCTTATATTCAGAAGGAATTTCATGATGAAGAAGATGAGCCATTCACTTACGAAGAGCTGAAGCGTGGATATTTTCGTTTGCTTGCGGATAATATGATCTCTGAAATAATACCGAAGGCAGTATTCAATGAAGAGACCGATATGTACGATTTGCATCTGAAAGTAAAGATGGAGGATAATTTCTCTGTCCGCTTGGGGGGTAGTGTGTCTACGACGAGTTCCAATCAGATATATCTGGGCCTGGGCTATCAGAACTTAAATTATTATGCCAAAGAGTTTACGTTTGATGGCCAATTGGGTAAAGTTTATAATAATGCCCAACTGATGGCGCGTATAGATTTGCCTACTCATATTCCTACTTCATATCGGCTTATTGCGTCTATCAGTACTTTTGATTATTACAAGAAAGAGAAACTGTTTTCTAAAAACGATAAACCTTCCTTTAATTCAAAGGATGAACGATTTCTGAAGTTGATTATCGCTTTACCATTCTTAGCGAATAAACGGGCTGAATTTGGCTTTGGTATTGGAAAATTGCAAGATAACTATTTTCAATCTAGTGTGATAAACTTTGAAGAAGACCGTTCGGACAGGAGTTTATACAGGCTTATAGGCGGTTCTATTAGCTTTTATGGAAGTACACTGAATTCCCGTCAATACGCTACAAAAGGGTATAACGAGAAATTGATAGCCCAGATTTTTACGGGAAAAGAAAGATATAAGCCTGGAAATCCGGCAGAACAGCCTGTTACACAGGAACGGCAATCATGGTTACAGATTTCTTATATGAAAGAAGCATATCATAGTATGGCGCCTAAATTTGTTTTGGGATGGATGGCGGAAGCGCTGTATTCATCGAGGAATTTCTCGGAGAATTTTACGGCGACAATGATGCAGGCTGCAGAGTTTTCGCCGACTCCGCATAGTAAGCTGATGTATAATGAGGCTTTCCGCGCTAATCAGTTTCTGGCTGCCGGTATCAAGCCTATGTTTATTTTCAATGATATGTTTCATCTGAGAGGAGAATTTTATGGATTTATGCCTATTTTCCCTATCGAGAAGAATACGCAAAACAAAGCATTTTATGGAAAAGCTTTCTCAAAGGTAGAATATATGGGAGAAGTTTCTGTTATTTGCCAATTACCTTTTGGAGCGATCTCTGCTTATGTAAATCATTATAGCTCACCGAGAAGGGAGTGGAATGTGGGGTTGAGTATCGGCTGGCAACTGTTTAATTACCGTTTCATCGAATAATTTTCTTCAAAAAAAGTTTGTGGAATACTTGCAGTTTCGGAAAAAGTCCGTATCTTTGCACCCGTTAAACAAAAAGGCCGCGTAGCTCAACTGAATAGAGTAGCTGACTACGGATCAGCCGGTTACAGGTTTGAATCCTGTCGCGGTCACATCTTTTTGATAACAAGGTCGCGTAGCTCAACTGAATAGAGTAGCTGACTACGGATCAGCCGGTTACAGGTTTGAATCCTGTCGCGATCACGAAAAACCTCTGCAAATTACTTTGCAGAGGTTTTTTGTTATACACAGGGTAACAGTTATATCTGTGTAGACTCATGCAAATATGTGTGTGAGTTGATACAGATATAACTGTGTGCTTGTGCAGATATAAGTATTAATTTCTTTCCTGAGATGAATAAATCCGTCTCATGAGACAGTAAAAATCAGCTTGTGAGACGAAAAAAAACATCCCCTGAGATGAAACAATCTATCTCAGGGGATGTTTTACAAAGAAGTATCTTCGTTTTTTCTTAGCACTTAATATTTAACTCATCCAAAATCTTCCGCATGGCTTCAAAAGTAGTAATTCTGGTAGGCACAAGCGGGAGGCGAAGTTTATTTTCAATCATTCCCATAACGTTCAACATTGCTTTTACGCCTGCCGGATTGCCATCCACAAAAAGAAGCTTGAATAACTCGGCAAATTTATGGTGGATAGTCAATGCATTTGCATAATCTCCTCGCAATGCCAGTCTTACCATGCGGCTAAATTCGCGTGGAAATGCATTTCCGATGACCGATATGATACCAACAGCTCCCAAGGTAATCAAAGGGAAGGTAATACCATCATCTCCCGAAATAACGTCAAAATTGGCCGGTTTATTTTTGATGATATCATCCATTTGGGTGATGTCACCGGAAGCTTCCTTGATAGCAATAACATTTTTGAAGTCACGGGCAATGCGCAGCGTGGTTTCTGCTTTCATATTTACACCGGTACGACCGGGAACATTATAGAGTACAATTGGGAGCTCTGTAGCCTCTGCAATTGCTTTATAATGTTGATAAATACCTTCCTGAGAAGGTTTATTATAATAGGGAACAACAGACAGAATGGCATCTACTCCGGTAAAATCGTCGTTTTGAAGCGTATCCACAATGGCACGCGTATTATTTCCACCAACACCGAGCAGGATAGGTATCCGACCATTTACGCGTTCGATGACCATTTTCTTGATTTTCTTTTTTTCTTCTTCCGTCAGTGTCGGAGTTTCTGCTGTGGTGCCCAGCACACACAAAAAATCAGTATTGTTTTGAAGTTGATAGTCCACCAAACGTATCAATGCATCGTAATCAACGCTTTCATCCTCTTTAAAAGGAGTAATCAGCGCTACCCCCATTCCTTTCAATTTAGTCTGTATCATGAGTGAAATTTAAGTAATCTCTAATTAAATGACTCGCAAAAGTACGAATATTTTCGATTTCTACAGCAAATATAAGCTATAAAAAAGATTTCACTGGAAAAATGTTACGAAATGAGCGCTAAAAACTCATCTTCGCTCATTATCTGTACACCCAGCTTTTGCGCTTTTTCCAATTTGGCAGGTCCCATATTTTCTCCTGCCAGGATAAAACTGGTCTTGGCAGAAATACTACCTACATTTTTTCCTCCATTCTTCTCTATCAAATCTTTATATTCGTCTCTGGAGTGATGGGTGAACACACCGCTGATTACAATAGACTGTCCGGCAAGCTTATCAGTATAGCCGCTCAGATCTTCTTCCTTCCGGCTAAACTGTAATCCGGCAATTTTCAGTCGCTCTATTAATTCTCTATTCAGAGGATTAGCGAAGTAGGAAATGATACTTTGTGCTATTTTCTCACCGATTTCATCGATATTTATCAATCTTTCAAGATCTGCATTTTCCAGTTCTTCTATGTCAGTGAAGGACTTAGCTATTTTTTCTTTGCTACAGTTTCACCGACAAAGCGGATACCCAGGGCGAACAAAGCTCGCTCAAAAGGCACTTCCTTGCTTTGGGCAATACCCTTGACGATATTTTCCGCCGATTTATCTCCCATACGGTCCAGGTTCTTGATATCGTCTACAGTCAGCTTGTACAGATCTGCCGTATCCTTAATGAGTCCTAACCGATAGAACATATCCACAGTTTCCGGGCCTAATCCGTCAATGTTCATAGCCTTCCGGCTGATGAAATGCTCGATCTTTCCTTTAATCTGGGGTGGACAAGCCGTTTCGTTGGGGCAATAGTGCGCAGCTTCTCCTTCGTAACGGATTAATTTGCTGCCACATTCAGGGCAATGAGTGATGAACTTCACTTTTTCACCTACCATCATACTCCGGGCATCTTTGTCTACTCCGGTAATTTTGGGTATGATTTCGCCACCTTTTTCTACATAAACCATATCACCGACATGCAAGTCGAGCCCTTCAATGATATCTGCATTATGCAGTGAGGCGCGTTTTACGATTGTACCCGATAATTGTACCGGATCCAGGTTGGCAACAGGGGTTACTGCTCCGGTTCTTCCCACCTGGTAAGTCACCTTGTTTAAGCGGGTCAATGCACGCTCTGCTTGGAACTTGTATGCGATGGCCCAACGAGGAGATTTTGCGGTGAAACCGAGGTTTTTCTGCTGTTTCAGGCTATTAACTTTCAAAACAATGCCATCCGTGGCTACAGGTAAATTCTTCCGTTCTGTATCCCAATAATGGATATAATCGAACACTTCCTGCAGGCTGTGGCACTTCTTCATATGGTCGGAGATTTTGAATCCCCATTGTGCAGCTTTCTGCAGGTTTTCATAATGTCCGTCGCAAGGTAGTTCTTCGCCTAATAAATAATAAAGGTAGGCATCCAGTTTGCGGGAAGCAACTATAGCAGAGTTTTGTAATTTCAAAGTGCCTGATGCTGCATTACGCGGATTAGCAAAAAGAGGTTCTTCGCGCGCCTCTTTTTCGCGGTTTAGTTCCTCAAAGACTTCCCACGGCATTAGTATTTCCCCTCTGATCTCAAATAATTGGGGATAATCACCATGCAAAACAAGGGGGATAGTACGGATTGTCTTCACATTATCCGTTACATCATCGCCTTTTTCACCGTCGCCACGGGTTACGGCACGTATTAATTTACCGTTTTCGTATGTCAGTGAGATGGATGTACCGTCATATTTAAGTTCGGCACAAATTTCAAAATCTTCGTTCAGGGCTTTTTGAGTGCGATCATAAAAGTCAGATACCTCACCTTCAGAATAGGTATTACCCAATGAAAGCATCGGATATTTGTGTGTCACTTGCGTGAAATTCTTATTCAAATCGCTTCCTACGCGCATGGTTGGCGAATTTTCGTCCTGATATTCAGGATGTTCTCGCTCCATCTCCTGCAATTCCCGCATCATGTCGTCGAACTCTTTGTCGGAGATTTCGGGAGCATTCAATACGTAATAATTGTAGTTGTGCCGATGCAGTTCGGCACGGAGCTGATCTATCTTTTCTTTTGCAGTCATAGCTATTTCAGATTGTTTGAACGCAAAAATACAGGTTTCTCCTCTAATATTTGTACTTTTGCAGAAAATTAAAATTAATATGCGCATTGATATAATAACAGTTCTACCGGAGATGATTGAAGGCTTTTTCAATTGCTCCATTATGAAACGTGCTCAGAATAAAGGGCTTGCAGAAATACATATTCATAATTTACGTGATTATACTGAAGATAAATATCGACGGGTGGATGATTATCCTTTTGGCGGTTTTGCCGGAATGGTGATGAAAATAGAGCCTATAGAGCGCTGTATTAATGCTTTGAAGGCAGAACGGGAGTATGATGAAGTCATTTTTACGACTCCTGATGGTGAGCAGTTCAATCAGCCAATGGCCAATACACTTTCACTTGCCCAAAACCTTATTATCCTTTGCGGGCATTTTAAAGGTATCGATTATCGTATTCGCGAGCATCTGATCACTAAAGAAATCAGTATCGGAGACTATGTGCTGACCGGTGGAGAGCTGGCGGCAGCAGTGATGGCGGATGCTATTGTCCGCATTATCCCCGGTGTTATTTCCGATGAGCAATCAGCCTTGTCCGACTCATTTCAGGATAATCTTTTGGCTGCTCCGGTCTATACAAGACCTGCCGATTACAATGGTTGGAAAGTTCCGGAAATTTTATTGTCCGGGCATGAGGCTAAGATTAAGGAATGGGAGTTGCAACAGTCTTTGGAACGGACGCGCAGACTCCGCCCGGATTTGCTGGGAGAGGAATAAATCAGTTGTATAAAAATAGAAAAAGGACATTCGCTATGAATGTCCTTTTTTATGTAAAATAGGTGCGAATGATATTCACTTGTTATTGGTTACACCTCAAGCGCACCGATAATTTCTTTCACAGACTTATATCCGTGTCTATCGAGATAGTCGTTTATACCTTCCGCTACTTTAATTGTAACTGCCGGATCGATGAAATTAGCCGTACCGATTTGGATGGCTGAAGCTCCGGCAAGCATAAATTCCACTGCGTCTTTCCAGTTCATGATACCTCCTAAACCTATGACAGGTATTTTTACCGCCTGAGCAACTTGCCATACCATGCGGAGTGCGATTGGTTTTACTGCTGCGCCGGACATACCACCTGTTACGGTAGAGAGTATAGGACGCCTGCGTTCCGCGTCTATAGCCATTCCAAGCAGTGTATTAATTAATGAAACGCTGTCTGCACCGCCATTTTCTACTGCACGGGCTATTTCAGCGATGCTTGTCACATTGGGAGACAGCTTTACGATAAGTGTCTTTTTTTGTAAGCTGCACGCACAGCTTTCACCACTTCTTCGGCTCCTTTTGCAGTGACGCCAAAAGCCATTCCACCTTGCTTCACATTAGGGCAAGAGATATTCAATTCAATGGCAGGAATTTTGTCAAGTTCGTTAATGGCTTCCGCTGTTTTTACATAATCTTCTATGGCAGAACCCGAAACATTTACAATCATATTGGTTTCGATGTCCTTAATACGCGGATATATCTGTTCAACAAAGTAATTTACTCCCTTATTTTGCAGTCCCACAGCGTTTAACATACCTGACGGAGTTTCTGCCATACGCGGATATGGGTTACCTTCACGTTTGTGAAGAGTCGTTCCCTTTACAATTATACCACCTATTCGCGTAATATCAATGAAATCGGCAAACTCTTCACCATATCCAAATGTACCGGAAGCCGTCATCACCGGATTCTTCATTTGTAATTCTCCAATGTTTACACTTAAATCTGCCATAATAGTTTGTTTATATTAAAAACCGGACCTTCTTTACATACACATAAATGCCCTTCCGTTGTATTTTCTACACAACAGAGGCAAGCGCCTATACCACACGCCATTGTATTTTCCAATGATACTTCACAAGCTATATCTTTACTTTTGGCATATTTAGCCACCGCCATCATCATAGGCTTAGGGCCACAAGTGTAAATCTGCTCGAATTGCACCTTATTCAATATGGAATGTTGTGTCACATACCCTTTTTCGCCATGACTGCCGTCCTCGGTAGTCGTATATACATCACCATAAGCTGCAAACTGCTCCAGTTGCAGTAGATCCTTATCACTTCTTGCTCCCAGAAGGAACGTCGGTTTACTACCGTTTTTAGCTAATTGCTCGCCCAGATAAAGCATGGGGGCTGTACCAACACCTCCACCTACTAACAGAAGCTTATCAGAAGCCTTTTCAGGCATTGTGAAGCCATTTCCCAAAGGAAGTACTACGTTGACCGTGTCTCCGGCTTTTGCTTCGCCTAATTGCCTGGTTCCGTCTCCAATCAGTTGGATCAGAAACCATACTTCATTGCGTTGTCTATCTACATAATTAATGGAAATGGGGCGGCGCAAGAAAGTAGTTGGAGATCCGTCCACACGTATTTCCGCAAATTGTCCCGGAAGCATATCCGGAAGCGGAGACGGAGACGTCAGTTTCAATAGCACATAATTAGCGTGCAGTCGGACGTTCTCAGTCACTGTCAAATCTAAAATGTATTTTTTCATTATCCTATATAAAGAGGTGAATTTTATCTTCAGGGTACAAAGATAATGCAAATCGAATGCAGAACTTTCATGCTTGCATGAAAAAGTTCTGCTGAGATGCTTATCTTATCCAAAGATACGGGAAATTGTGCAAATAGTCGTTTATGAGCCTTACTTTTCGGGTTTAAACGTCTCGTACGTATTATCGTCGAAGAAAATTCTTATTTCAGTGATTTTTCTGGGAGGCCTTTCTTTATAGATAATCTCCTGTTTTACAATCTCTTTAGTGGCATTTACAGGCGTTTCTAATGCGATTTCCTTGCGATTTTCGGCCGGACCTGTCTCTTTGGACGGATTTACGGAATTCTCAGCGAATAATGGATAGTCGAATCCACTCTCGATAGAAGAGTCAGAATCGGAAGGCGTATTACTCATTTCACCTTGTCCGGTAAGTAACCATTCCAAATTTATATCATTATATCTTTGATGTAGACGAAGAATAACTTCTGTACTTGGATACTTATTACGCGGGCCTAAAATATGTGAGATGGTAGCTTGAGCTACACCAATACTTTCGGCGAATGCGCCTGCGGTTAATTTTTCCCGATCCATGATCATTTTGAACCTATCTTTTATGCTCATAACTGTTGCGATATAGGTGATGTTTACAATTGTATTGATTCTCTTTTGAATTACAAAAGTAAAAAAATGAAGTTACAAAAGCAAATTAAAAACGTGAATTCTTTTATATTACAATTATGTTCTCATTATTTCAAATGTTATATACACAAATGTAATGATATATATTACCTAGATTTTAAGCTCATATTTTTACTTTAATAAATATGTATATTATTGGTTATTATGTATATAAGTTTAAGTTTTTTCAGTGGCATATCCCATATTACAATTGTTTTCTCATTAATTTCTCTATTTATGAACTGATAGATCATATAAATGGCTATATATATATTGATTATTAGTAATTTAATTGCTGTTTTACTCCTCGTTAACCCCTATTCTATTACCTTTGTTATTTTATCATTACTTCATTAAAAATAGTCTTATTACAATTGTATATCACACTTTTTAATTACGTTTATTATATATATAATTGTTATATATCCAATTGTAAACATAGTGATATTACGTTTTTAATATTTCATAGTTGAAATAGCAACTATTTCCTTTTCTAATTGCATTTATTCTTGATGATAGATTCGATATTACAGAAAGAATTTGTTACACTAAAATAAGGAGAGTTCAATTGATATGTTCTAAAGTCTTCGTAATTGTAAATCCTTGCTTTATTTCTGTATAAATGATCGGGAACTTGGAATTTCTTAATTCTCAGGAGGTTATTTTATGTTTATTTGATTGTAATACAGTGTATTATGCCCTATTTTTTAGTTCTAAAATTCTCTCATTCTAGAAAAACAACCCTTTTTTAAGTGAGAAATGACATAATGATAGTGAAAATAGCATTTACTTCTCTATTATTGCTGATATAGTTAACAAGTATAATCTCCTCTAAAATAAGGGATAGACGATCTATTTCCATTGATCTGCTGCCCGCTTTCTAAATATAATTTTCCTTTTTCTTAGAAAAAGTATATTGTTTTCCTATAAAAATATGCCTGCTTTACTCGGGACAAGAGAATATATTATATAAAAACACATGGTCTATTTGCATTAAATAGACCATGTGTTTATATCAGATAAATGGTCTGTTCATTGTATATAGACCATCTGTTTTTATATAATATATTGTATGTATTTCAGATACCCTTCCACACTCTATTACCTATGAACAGTACGTTTGGGAACGGTGGAAGGGGGTGAAGGAAAAGCTAAATTTCTTGTTTGATGAAGAGCATATAGAAGAAAAAAGCTGTTAATGCAGGATTTTGAAGACCAGTTCGCGAAGAATATCCCCATCACTTAAAGATGGATTTCCCACTCCTTTAGATTTTGCATCTGCATATCGTATTTCTCCGATAATTTGCATAGTCTTTACTCCATTATATCGACGCATAGCTGCGAGATAGTCTTTGGCCTGCCAGGGGGTACGTAGTCCCAACATGTTGGCTATGCCTTGCTCCGATTTTTCAGGGGCATAATAGGCCAACATCAAGTTAGAAAAGAATCCAAAAAGTAAAGATAAAGTCATTTGAATAGGGTTTGTTTTCGGATTTTCTTCAAAATATTTTATTATCTTATTAGCTTTCAGGACATCCTTTTCAACGAGGGCACTGCGCAATTCGAAGTTGTTATAATCCTTACTGATACCAATGTTCTTCTCTATCTGTTCGGGGGTAACGCGTGTATGACCTTTTGGAAGTGTAATGATCAGTTTTTCCAGCTCTCCTGTGAGGCGACTGAGGTCGGCACCAACGAAATCGGCCAGCATGGCAGTGGCTTTAGGTTCCACGTCGATACCTTTGCGTTTCATATAAGAAGTGATGAATGCAGGCAGTTGCGCATCCTTCACTTTTTTAGATTCAAACAGGACACCAGTCTTTTCGATTTCGGCAGCCAGCTTCTTTCTTCGATCTAGTACGCCATGTTTATGGCATATTACTAATATGGTAGAAAGCAGCGGTTTTTGGAGGTAATAAGAAAGTTCCTCCATATTACGGATATTCTGCGCTTCCTTTACCACCACCACCTGATGCTCGGACATCATCGGATAACGCTTGGCGGCATTAATAACAGTAGCTATATCCACATCTGCCCCGTATACAACGGTCAGGTTGAACTCCTTTTCCGTTTCGGTCAGAATATTGTCTGTTATATAGTCGGCAATGAGATCGATGTAATAGGGTTCCTCGCCCATAAGATAATAGACGGGACGGTATTGCTTCGCTCTCAGTTCCTTTAAGATGTCATCACACGTGATTTCCTGTTTTGCCATATTCGTTTTTACCAGTCGAATTTCAGATGTTTTACGGTTTTCTTCTCGTCAATAATCATACGCAGGGATGCGATGCCGATTTCAACGTGCTCGGTTACGTAGTTTTGGGTAACCAGATTATCGCTTTTATCGGTTTTTACTCCTTCAGGAATCATCGGCTGGTCAGAAACCAGTAAAATGGCTCCGGTAGGAATGTGATTGGCAAAACCGCAGCTGAAGAGAGTCGCTGTTTCCATATCGACGGCCATGGCACGGGTTTTCTTCAGATATTCCTTGAATTCCTCGTCATGCTCCCAAATGCGGCGGTTGGTAGTGTATACGGTACCTGTCCAATAGTCGCGGGCATGGTCGCGGATGGATGAAGAAACGGCACGCTGCAACATAAATGCCGGTAGCGCCGGTACTTCGGGCGGGAAGTAGTCATTGGAAGTTCCCTCGCCACGGATGGCGGCGATAGGAAGGATGAGATCCCCTATTCTGTTTTTCTTATCGATACCACCGCACTTGCCCAGGAACAGGCAGGCTTTGGGCTGTATAGCACTTAGTAAATCCATGATGATTGCAGCGTTAGGGCTTCCCATACCAAAGTTGATAATGGTCATGCCTTCTGCTGAAGCAGACGTCATATTAGCGTCTTTACCAAGAACGGGCACATTGAACTTCTCCGCAAAAATATCCACATACTTGTTGAAGTTAGTCAACAGAATATACTCTCCAAAGTCCTCAAGCTTACGTTTTGTGTAACGAGGCAGCCAGTTAGCTACGATTTCTTGCTTTGTTTTCATAAGATTTCATTAAATTTGTTCCCTAAATACTTTCAGGGAGCGATTATTTAACTCACAAAAGTACAATAAAAAAGTAGAATTCGGAAATTTGTTAATCACTTATCACATATCAATATGTTATCGTTAAACTTACCTGTATTTGATGCTAAAGTCGTGAACCGTGAAGGGAAACCTGCTATTTTCGACGTGATACGGCGCCGATATGTAGCACTGACGCCCGAAGAATGGGTACGCCAGCATTTCGTACATTTTCTGCTGAACCATAAAGGATATCCGCAGACATTGATGGCGAACGAGGTACAGGTACAGCTCAACGGAACGAAGAAACGTTGTGACACAGTGCTTTACCGTCGTGACCTCACGGCACGGATGATTGTGGAGTATAAAGCGCCGGACATAGAGATTACGCAAGCTGTGTTCGACCAGATTACACGCTACAATATGGTGCTGAAAGTAGATTACTTGGTAGTGAGTAATGGAATGCAACACTATTGCTGCCGGATGGATTACGAGCGGAACAGTTATACTTTTCTTCCGGATATTCCTGATTATCAGACGTTATAATATCCATTAAAAAGGGCTACACCCTTTACCCCGGATGGCTACACCCTTTGGGGGATATGGTGTAGCCATGTGAGGCAAAAGGGTGTAGCCCTTTTCAATGAGACTAATCAGGATCTAAATCAATGAACCCAATCAGGGTCTAAACCTTCTCAGTCTTTTCTTCTATCTGCTTCTTTCCCAATTTTTCCTGTATCTTCTGCATCAACTCATAGAAATTAGGAATATAAACTGTGGCAAGCAGTGTATTCAGTGCCATACCAAACACGACAGCAGCTCCTAGTGCAATACGGCTTTCCGCTCCTGCACCCGTAGCAAACAGCAACGGCATCACACCGAATACAAATGCCAGGGATGTCATCAGGATAGGCCGCAAGCGGATATGCCCTGCCTGGAATGCCGCATCACGAATGGAGTTGCCTTGCGCACGGAAATCGCGGGCGAACTCTACAATCAGAATACCATTCTTTGCCGACAGTGCCACAAGCAGGATAATACCGATTTGTGTATAGATGCTGACTGGTGTTCCCATGATGAGACAGCCAATCATCGCTCCCAACAATGCTACCGGAAGCCCGATGACCGCAGCTACCGGGCTCGTCCAACTCTCATACTGTGCTGCAAGTACCAGGAAGGCAACGAGTAATGCCATTACAAACACAACGGTTGTCGTCGTTCCCGCCTGCGTTTCCTGATAAGCTACTGACGTCCATTCATAACCAAATTCATCGCCCAGTTGCTCCTTAAAGAGTGCCTCCATTTGCTGTATCGCCTCTCCGGAACTGCTTCCCGGGGCTACGTTGCAAGTGACGGAGGCAGTGGAATACATATTGTAACGGTTGATCTGGTCCATTCCCAACTGTTCCTCTACCCGCATAAAGGCTGAAAATGGTACCATCTCTCCCGATGCATTCTGTACACTCAACTTCAGTACATCGTCAATGATCCGTTGGGCGCGATCCCGTGCACCGAGTTTTACCTGATAAATACGGCCGAACTCAACGAAATCGTTCACATAAGCAGCTCCCATGTAGTAACCTAAGGAAGTGAAGACACTGTTCAGCGGAATACCCATCAATTGCACTTTATCCCGGTCGATGTTCAGGAAATACTGGGGTACATTAGCCTGGTACTGACTGCTGACGGATGCCAATGCAGGTTTGGTGTGATAGGTTGCCATCAGCGTCTCTACGGCATGTTGCATTTCTGTGGCACCGAGGTTATTACGATCTTCCACTTGTAGCTGTAGACCGCCCGTAGCACCGAGTCCGGGAATGGCAGGGGGCACCATGGCAAAAACTTCTGCTTCCTGAATTCCATAAGCCTGCGCATTGAAACGATTTACTACAGACTGGGCCGTATGTTCCTTTCCTTTACGCTCGTCCCAGTTCTTCAAGATAACGAAATAGGTGCCGGAATTACTCTGTTCCCCGCCTCCCATGACAGAGAAGCCGGATATGCCGATATAATTTTTCACTTCGGGATAGCTGTTGAGGATTTCATTGATCTCACGTCCGACAGCTTCTGTACGTTCCAGACTTGAAGCAGGCGGCAATTGCACCACGGCAAGGAAATACCCGTCATCTTCTTCGGGGAATAAAGGTACTGGGCCACTTCATAAACAGGATCACAGCGAGTGCTGTAAACCCGGCATAAGACAACAGTGCAGCAGCAGGACGCCGGAGCAACCAACCCACGGTTTTATCATATATCCCTTGTGTCTTGTCGTACACAAAGTTGAAGCCCCGGAAAAGTGGCGACTGTGCAGGTTTTGTAGGCTGTAATATCAAGGCACACAATGCCGGAGTCAGTGTCAGCGAGTTGAAACCGCTTAGCACGGTACTGGCAGCAATAGTCAGCGCAAACTGCTTATAAAGCTGTCCGGAGATACCGCTGACGAGCATTGTCGGAATAAATACGGCAAGCAACACCAGCACTACGCCCACAATCGGACCGGTGATCTCTCCCATCGCCTGAGTGACCGCCTGCCGGGCACTGTACTGCCCCGTATCGAGCAAACGCGTGGAGTTTTCCACCACCACAATGGCGTCATCCACCACAATGGCCACGGCAAGTATCAGTCCGAACAGCGTCAGTGTATTGATGGAGAATCCGAAGAGCACCATCACTGCCAGAGTACCGATGAGTGATACGGGAATGGTGATACATGGAATGATAACCGCCCGCCAGTTCTGTAGGAAAAGGAAGATGACAAGTACCACAAGCAGGGTTGTTTCCAGGAAAGTTACCAGCACTTCGTCTACTGAAGCGTGGATGACGTCTGTCGTATCCAGAGTTACACTGTAATGGATACCGCTGGGGAACGATTCTGACAGTTCCTGCATCTTCTCTTTCACGCCTTTGGATACATCCAGCGAATTGGAACCCGGTTGTTGATAGATGGCAATGGCGGCGGTAGGTTGCCCGTTCAGCCGGGATACGACGCTGTAGGATGCGGAGCCAAGGTCGATGTGAGCCACATCACGGAGGCGAAGCACTCTCCCGCCCGCTTCTGTCCGCAAGATGATATTGCCGAACTCTTCGGGAGATGAAAGTCGCCCTTTCACCGTCAGACTGTATTGATAGGCAGGGGCATTGTTGCCGGAAGAGACATTGCCAATGTTGGTGTTACCCGGAGTTGGATTTCCCGGCAGAGGTTGTCCCACAGCTCCGGCACTGACTTCTACATTTTGTGATTGAATGGCCTGGTAAACATCGGCTGCCGAAAGATTACGGATACGCAGTGCTGCCGGGTCCAGCCAGATACGCATGGAGTAGTCTCCCGCTCCCATCACATTGACAGCGCCTACGCCCGGTACGCGTGTCAACTGGTCGACAAGGTTCAGGGTGGCGTAGTTGCTGAGGTATAGTCCGTCATATTCCTTGTTTTCGGAAGTCATGGTGAGGAACATCACAATGTTCGACGACTGCTTTTGAACGGTTACTCCCTGTACCACTACCGGGGTTGGCAATGAAGCCTGTGCCACACTGACACGGTTTTGGACTTGTACGGTTGCCATGTCGATATCTGTTCCGACGGCAAAAGTAATGGTGAGCGAATAAGCACCCGATGAGGAGGAATTGGAGGACATATAAAGCATGCCTTCCACTCCGTTTACTTGCTGCTCAATGGGTATACCCACGGTTTGGGCCACTGTCTGCGCGTTGGCACCCGGATAGACGGCGCTGACCTGAACGGTAGGCGGCGTAATGTCCGGATACTGCGCAATGGGGAGTATGCCCAGTGTGACCAATCCCGCCACCACGATCAGCAGCGCAAGCACGGTAGCAAAGATAGGACGGTTTATGAAGAATTTTGAGAACATGAGCTTAGTATTTAGTTATTTACGATTGGTTATTTACTGATGGGCTTTACTTTCATCCCTTCCCGCACTTTCATCAGTGCCCGGGTAACGTAGCGTTCCTGTGGCGAGAGTCCGCCGGTTATTTGCCGCAGACTGTCGTCTATCAACTGTCCCACCTCGATGTGGCGATAGCGCACCATACCTGAATCGTTTACTACATACACATATTTTCCCAATTGATCGGTACCGATGGACGCGTCCGGTATCAGTATTGCCTGCGATTCTTTGCCGTATGGCAAGGTGATACTGACATAAAGTCCGCTTTTCAGTAAACCTTTCGGGTTGTCCAGGCGGGCACGCAGATTCAGAGTTCCGGTGCTCAGGTCTACATTCGGTGCAAAGTAATCGAGTGTGGCAGGATACGGTTGTATGCCGTCTTCCCCCAGGTTAACAGTGATTTGCCGGGGTAGTGTATCTTTCTGCTGTGCGGTTCCTTGTTGCATCAGCATGGCAAGCCACTGGTTATCAGTGATATTGAAGTATGTATATAGCAGGTCATCTTTATAGATCGTGGCAAGGGTGACAGGTTGCAGACTTCCCCCTACATAACTGCCCACATCGACTTGATTCCGGCTGACAGTCCCATCAAACGGCGCCCGGACTGTGCAGTAGCCCAGATTTGTGCGTGCCGTATTCAGTGCAGCTTCGGCGTTGCTGACTGCCGCTTGTGAAGTGGCAACATTCGATTTCGACTGTAACACCTGTATCTGGCTTACAGCATCGCTTTTCACAGCTTCCAGCATACGGGCATAGTTGTTCTGGGCATATTCCAGATTGGCTCGGGCAGTGTTCAGTTCCGCTTCCGCCTGTTCTACATTGTCTTGGTAAATAGTGGGTTCGATGACGAACAACACCTGCCCTTTCCTGACTCTGCTTCCCGGAGCATAGGCGATGGTTTGCAGTGTCCCGTTCACCCGTGCCACTAGGTCGACGGTCTTTTCCGAACTCAGATAGCCCGGATACTCTTTAGTCAGTGTGATGTCTTTCACCACCGGGCTGGCTACGCTTATCTCCGGAACGGGCATCGCTCCGCGCGCTGCTTCTTTTTTGTCCCCACATCCCGCCAGCAACGGAATCAGCGTGAGGATGATGTACATTTCATTTTTCATATATGGTTATGGTTTAGGAATTATTACTCAGTTCTCTTTATATCCTCCTCCCAGTGCCTGGTACAATGACACCAGATACAGTAGTGAACTACCCTCCGCCTGCGTCAACTGGTTTTCGTACGTCAGTAGCGAACGGAGTGCATCCAGTACATTCTGAAAAGGGCTAAGTCCCTGTTTATAAAGTTCCAGGGAGAGTTTCAGTGTCTCTTGTCCCTGATTTCGTACTTCCCGGAGGGCGACAATCTGCTTGATGGAATTCCGGTAATTATTCATTGCATTATCCGTTTCCTGCACAGCGGTGAGCACGGTTTCGTTGAAGTTATGCACCGCTTCGTCCAGTTGTGCACGTGCCTGTTTGGTGGCATTCACCAGCTTTGTTCCGCTGAAGAGTGTCCAACTGAGGGTTGGGGCAATTTCAAATGTCATGCTTTTCCGTCGGGTCAGGTCTTTCAGATCACGAGCGGCATATCCTACAGATCCTTTCAGGAATACTTGTGGCAGCCAGTCGCTTTTGCTGGCTCCCAATAGTGCGGCTTGTGCATTAACCAGTCTTTCGGCTTGGCGCACATCGGGACGACGGAGCAATAAATCGGCGGGTAATCCTACTCCAACAGGCTCCATGTAGTCGGGCAATTTCCCGATTCTTTCCAATGTGGGGCGTATTTCCTGCGGATAAGTTCCCAGCAGAATAGCCAGCGAGTTAATGTACTGGCTGATTCCGGATTCCAGTTGCGGAACAGATGCTTTTGTGCTGAAATACACTGATTTAGCCTGTGCTACATCCAGTTTCGATACAAGTCCCGTGTTGTAGCGTACTTCGGTGATGTTGAGCACTTCTTCTTGTGTCCGGCAGTTATGCATTACTACCTGCAGTTCCTGTTGCAGTTCCCGCAGGTTGATGTAGGCAGAAGCGACTTGTGCACAGAGGGATACCTGTACGGAGATGTACTCTTCACGGTTGGCTTGGAATGTTTCCCGTTGCGCCTTTACCCGTTGCCGGATGCTTCCGAATATATCCAGTTCCCAACTGGCATTGAGCGACGCATCATAATAATGTGTGATGGATTGGGGCAATTCGGTGGTGTTACCACTGCTTTGCTGGCGGAGCCATCCACCATTTAAAGAAATAGAAGGGAAAAAATTACTGCGCTCCATCCGCAGGCTGGCACGTGCCTGTTCCATACGGTCTATAGCGGCAAGTACGGAATAGTTTTCGCCGGATGCTACGCTGATAAGAGAGTCCAGTACCGGGTCATTGAATGCTTTCCACCACTGGTCATCTACCGGTAATATCTGTCCGCTGAATAAGTTATCATCTGCGGATGCCGTGGTGGAATTAACGGTTCCTGTGGAAGTAGGGACTGTTTTAGAGTTCGGAACCACCGTATTCCCCCAGCCTCGGGGCAACGGTTTTTCCAGATAACGGTTGCCATTCTGTGCCGTGACGGCAGAACATAGGCACGATAAGAGCAGCACGCTGCCCCAAGCTTTAATCTTCATAGGTTTAGGTTGTTTTTTGTGATACAGGGTTCATAACAACCTGGAGCTCTATTTGTTTAGAGAAGATTGGGGAGGTTATAATGGGGTTCTGACAGATGGATGTGGATTGGTGTGGGTGATCTATAATTGAAGAAATGAATTAAAGATTGCTGGTGTCCTTTTGTTAGTTTGCTGATAATCAATTAACTGTATTTACCGACAGCTTACTGCAAGATGTAAAAGCATTTACCGCCGTATGTAACAACCTTTACCCCTTATTGTAACGGCTTTTACTTCGGCATGTAACGACCTTTACCGCGATATGTAAATGGAGTTACCGTGCGGGGTTAACAAAGCTATCATTTGGGGTAAACAGAATTTTCATGAGAGGAAACGACTGTGCACTTATAAAGTGAAGTAAGAGATAATCCATACCCCTACAATAATGAGTTTAATTCAACGACTTCGGTAGTGTATATATAGGACGCCCCGCCCCTGCAAGCAACATCTTATTGCTTGCAGGGGCGTCCTTTCCTATATATACACCGCCGAATATTATTCCGCAGTCTTTTTTCTTCTAGTCGGCTTTTCCTTTACCTCTTCCTTGTGTTCGATGGTTACACCAGCCAATTCCGGGTCAATCATGATACGTCCGCAATACTCGCAAACGATGATTTTCTTACGTGAACGGATATCCAGTTGTCTCTGGGGCGGGATTTTGTTGAAGCAACCGCCACAAGCATCGCGCTGTACGTAAACGATACCCAATCCGTTGCGAGAGTTCTTACGGATACGCTTGAAAGATTGGAGCAAGCGCGGTTCGATCTTAGTTTCAAGTTCTTTGGCTTTGTCTCTCAGCTTTTCTTCTTCCTGCTTGGTTTCAGAGATGATTTCGTCCAGTTCGTTCTTCTTAACGTCCAGGTCTTTCTGTCTTTCATCCAACGCTTCTGTGCTCTTTGCAGCTTCAGCAGATTTCTCCTGTTCCTGTGCAGCGAACTCTTTGATTCTCTTATCACAAAGTTCCATTTCCAGAGTCTGGAATTCGATTTCTTTGCTCAGGAAGTCGTACTCACGGTTGTTGCGTACATTCTCCTGCTGTTCCTTGTATTTTGCGATAGAAGCTTTTGAAGTTTCAATCTCCACTTTCTTGGTAGCGATGGCGGATTTCAGTTCGGCTACTTCTGCCTTAATTCTGTCGATACGAGTGCTCAGACCGGCGATTTCATCTTCCAAGTCCTGTACTTCCAGCGGAAGTTCACCTCTTAAAGTCTTGATTTCATCAATCTTAGACAACATAGTCTGCAACTGGAACAGGGCTTTCAACTTCTGCTCCACGGTCAATTCCTGAGGATCTTTTTTTGCTTCTTTAGCCATTTTACTTATAAATATTTTATGGGATTGGTATTCACTTTGCACTGTTGCAGCGCAAGGTTAGGAAACAACTCCCGGATTATTGTATAGAATATTTCTTTTGTATATTGTTCGCTTTCGTAATGTCCTATCTCTGCCAACAGAATATCCGTATCGTGTCCGAAATAATCGTGATACTTGATTTCCCCGGTGATGAACACGTCTGCACCGTTGCGTATGGCAAGCGGCATCAGGAATGCTCCAGCTCCTCCACACAGTGCCACGGTCTGTATTTCACGTCCGGTCAGCTTGTTATGCTTCAGACAGCCCACCTCAAAGGTCTTCTTGATGCGTTTCAGGAACTCCAACTCCGTTTCCGGTGTTTCCAGTTCTCCGATAACTCCTGCCCCAGCCTGTGTCCAGATATTCTGCAAAGGATATAGATCGAATGCAGGTTCCTCATACGGATGGGCACTCAGCAGAGCTTTGATGACTTCCGATTTCTTGTAGGCAGGCAATACGGTCTCTATCCGCACTTCCTTTTCCGTATGCAACTCTCCGATGCTTCCACAGAACGGGTGGCTACCCTCCTGAGCGCGGAAAGTTCCCTCTCCTTCTACATTGTAGCTGCATGCGTCGTAGTTTCCTATGCAACCGCATCCGGCTGCAAACAAAGCCTTACGAACATCTTCTGCCTGTGCTGTAGGTACAAAAGTCACCAATTTTACCAAGGTATTCTCTTTGGCTTCCAGCACGCGTACATTACTCAATCCTATTTTCTCGGCAATCTTGAAATTCACCCCTCCCGGAGCATTGTCCAGGTTGGTATGTGCCGAGTAGATCACGATATCATTCTTGATTGCTTTCATGATACAATGCTCTACATAGTCCCTACCCGTGATGGATTTATATCCTTTGAATATCAGCGGATGATGGGATATGACAAGATTGTACCCTAACGCAATCGCCTCGTCCAGCACGGCTTCAGTGACGTCAAGACACAACAAAGCCCCTGTTGCTTCCGCTTCTGTCAATCCGATTTGCAGGCCGGCATTATCAAATCCGTCTTGCAATGGCAGAGGCGCGAACCGTTCAAGGGCGCTTACTATCTCCTTAATTCTCATTATGTGAATAGAAAATTTCGGTGCAAATATAGTAAAAATGCACTGAATAACTGTTTGTTTTACTCTTTTTTTATATATTTGTTCGGATAATTGTAAAACTCTATACCATGAAAGTATTACTTTTCTCGTTTTTCGCTTTATTATGCATTCTTTTCTCGTGCCAACCCTCACCCAAAGCCCAGGATGGCGGTGAAGAGGATGCACAAGAGGAATTTGTGGATACTACTCCGAAGGCTACAGCCATCTTCTGGATAGATAAACATAAGGAAATGCCCGGACAACCGTCAAAGAGGCCGGGTGCGGTACGTACGGTGAAAGCCAAAGTCAATATCCATTTGGCAGGGCGTATAGAAGTACTTTCGTATGTGAAACCGCAGAAAGGATATATAAAAAGTTATATAAATCGCCGTCTTGAGACGTTCCGGGTAAGGAAAGTGTTGATGGACAGTGCTTATATAAAACCCGGCGTACAGTATGTGCAGTTGCGTTATACTCCTGAAAAAGTAGAGCATTAACGGTTTTTCTTCTTTTCCTTTTTCTCTACCATTACTTGCAGTAGTTTTCCGTTGGCATCGAACGACTTACGCGATGCCAGCGAGATGGTAATCATCAGCGAAAGCATGGATGCCGTGAAGGTTATCACCATAATCATCATCTGATATTTGATGGCAACATTCGGGCTACTACCTCCCAGGATTTGTCCGATCATTGTGCCGGGCAGTGCCACCAGGCCCATAACGGCAATATTGGCAATCAACGGACTAAAAGACTTAATGATAGCCTGTTTGATAAAAGGCGCCTGTGCTTCTGTCCTTGTGGCACCATTGCCAAGCAGATAGCGATACAATTGCTGTTCCCGTTTCAATCCGCTGTAATAAGCATTCAGCGCAACGACATTGCTGGATAGCATGTTTCCCATCAGGATACCGAATATCGGAATAAAATACTGGGCACTGAACACATTCTCCAACCGTAATACAATGGCAATGAAGTACATGCCGATGCAGACAACACTGAATAAGAAACCTATGGAGATAGGAATAAACAGTATTTTCCGTTTCAATTGGGTGCGTGCCAGGGCGGTTTGTGCGGCGACGAATATCATAATAATCACCCACAGAAAGTTGATCCACGGGTTATTCCACAGAAACAAGTATTTCAGGTAGATACCGATAAAGAAAAGTTGTACAATCATCCGTGCGATACCAATCACGGTAACCCACAATAGCCCTGTCTTGAACTTCCACAAGTAGAACAACGGAATGAGCAACAGCAACAATCCGATGGCTAAACTGGTATATGATATGTCGATAGTTCCCACTTTATTAATCTCTTAGTTACAGTGTTATCATCTGGTTGCATCCTTGCGCAAATCCTTGGTCGTGAGAGACGGCGAGGATGGCACTTCCCTCCCTCATTCGTTTCCGGAAGAAAGCAAGTACTTTATCCGTAGAGTCCGAATCCAGTGCGGAAGTCGGTTCATCCACAATCAGCAGCGGCTTTTGCATCAGGGTGGCTACGGCAATCATGATACGTTGCCGTTGTCCTCCGGAGATCTCATTCACACGTTTATCGTACAATTCCTCTTCCAGCCCCAATTCATCGAAACAGGCAAATAGTTTGTCCAGTGAAAAGGGGGGATTCCTGTTAGCTTTCAGATTGAAAGGGAGTTGTACCATTTCCTTCACCCATTCCGATGGAAGCGCCAATTCTTGCGGTATCCATGCCACTTGCCTGCGAATTTGGTCGATAGTTCCTTTTTCCAGTAAAATGCCGTTAACGGTGATGCTCCCTGCTTTGAGGGGTACAAATCCTAAAACAGCATTCAGCAAGGAGGTCTTTCCCCGCCCCGATTGTCCGGAAATACAGGCGATTTCCCCTTCGTGCAGCTGTAAGCAAAAACCGGAAAAAAGTGTATCTGCTCCGAAAGCGATGCATGCGTTGTCTATTTGAAGTATAGTCCTGGTCTCCATTTGAAAGCAAATATAGAAAGGAATTCTGAGAAAACGGCGGATTATTGGCTGAAATCAGTATCTTTAAATAAGATAAGCTGCATTTTGGCATAACTTTTTCATGCAAGCATGAAAGTTCTGCACTCAATTTGCATTATCTTTGCTATCAGTTTTTAATAAAAGTGAGAATTATGATACAGAACGAACGTGCAAGCCGCCACGAACATGTGTTGGACGTGGCAAGGCAGATGATGACTGCTGCCCGTACCGCTCCGAAGGGAAAAGGTGTAGATATAATTGAAATAGCTATGGTCACCGGAGACGATTTAAAAGTACTGTCGGACAAGATGGTTGCCATGGTGGAAGAACACGGAATGAAGTTCTTTTTGCGGGATGCCGCCAACATTTTGCAGGCTGAATGTGTAATTATAATAGGTACGCGCGAGCAGGCGCAAGGATTGAATTGCGGCCATTGTGGTTATCCCACTTGTGCGGGACGCCCCGAAGGTGTGCCTTGTGCCGTGAATTCGGTCGATGTAGGTATAGCTATCGGTTCGGCTTGTGCCACGGCGGCCGATTTGCGCGTGGATACCCGTGTGATGTTCTCTGCCGGACTTGCTGCGCAGCAATTGGGAGTGGTTGCCGGGATGCAGATCCGTGTATGCTATTCCGGTCAGTGCTTCGACCAAGAATCCGTTCTTTGACCGCAAGCCGAAAGAAGAAAAGAAAGAATGATAAATATGAGTGATACGTTCAATGCTGTTTTGCCTGCCGAATGGGCGCCGCAAAGCGGAATACAGCTGACTTGGCCCCATGCCGGAACTGACTGGGCACATATGCTTACGGAAGTACAAGCCTGCTTTGCCGCTATCGCACGCGAAATAGCCCAACGGGAATTACTTCTGATCGTAACTCCCGAACCGGAGGAGGTCAAAAAGCAGATTTCAGCTACCGTCAATATGCAGAATGTCCGTTTCATGGAATGTGAAACGAATGATACCTGGGCGCGTGATCATGGTGCAATTACCATGTTGGATTCAGAAGGCGCTTCGCTTCTTGATTTCATGTTCAATGGCTGGGGGCTGAAATTCGCTTCGGATAAAGACAATCTGATTACCCGTCAGGCTGTGGAAGCCGGTTTCCTGAATGGGCGGTATGTTAATCGTCTGGGGTTTGTTCTGGAAGGTGGTTCCATTGAGAGTGACGGGTTGGGCACATTACTCACCACGTCCGAGTGTTTGCTTTCTCCCAATCGTAACGGACAGATGAGCCGCGATGAAATCGAAGACTATCTCTGTTCTGTATTTCATCTGAAACAGGTACTTTGGCTCAATCATGGGTATTTGGCAGGTGATGATACGGATAGTCATGTTGATACGCTCGCTCGTCTTTGCTCACCGGATACTATTGCCTATGTGCAATGCACCGATACGCAGGATGAACATTACGAAGCTCTCCATCAAATGGAAGAACAACTGAAAATCTTCCGTACTTTGAATGGGAACCCCTACCGTCTGTTGGCATTGCCTATGGTGGACAAGATTGAGGAAGAGGGCGAACGCCTCCCCGCAACGTATGCCAATTTCTTGATAATGAATGATGCGGTGCTTTATCCTACTTATCGTCAGCCGGAGAATGACCAACGTGCTAAAGAAGTGCTTCAAGCAGCTTTCCCTCATCACGAGATAGTGGGCGTGGATTGTTGTGCATTGATAAAGCAACATGGATCCTTGCATTGCGTGACGATGCAATATCCAGTGGGAATTATAGCCTGAAAGGCTAAAATTATATAGCGTAGGGCAACGCCCTACGTAGTAAATGAATCTTAAGCCCTGAAAGGGCGAAATAAACATGTCACAATCATTATCTAAGAATTATATTCATTTGACTTTTAGTACAAAATACCGTAAGGATAGCATTCGAAAAGAAGATTTACCAGAGATGTTCTCATATATATCCGGTATTTTAAAGAACATCGATTGTCCTTCAATTATTGTAGGTGGAATAACTAATCATATACATGTTCTTTGTGTTTTAAATAAGAATATAGCTCTAACTAAAATGGTTGAGGAAATAAAGAAAAGTTCTTCTAAGTGGATTAAAGGTAAAGGAATTTACTATCACTGGTTTGCGTGGCAAGAAGGTTATGGAGCTTTTTCAGTTAGTCAGTCTAAAGTGGATGTTGTAACCCGATATATCGGTAGACAGGAAGAACATCATAAAAAGATATCTTTTGAAGACGAGTTAAAGATATTTTTAAAAAGAATATGGAGTAGAGTATAATGAACAATATTTATGATAATTTCGCCCTTTCAGGGCTTAGGAAGGAGAATATTTGCTACGTAGGGCGTTGCCCCACGCTATATAATATCAGGCTTTCAGCCTTTTAACATGAGGTCATTTGCTACGTAGGGCGTTGCCCTACGCTATGTAATATCAGGCTTTCAGCCTTTTAAGATGTTGTAGTATAAAGATTATTAATAGCCTGAAAGGCTATAATTATATAGCGCAGGGCAACGCCCTACGTGTTAATCAGATAATTCAATTAAGCCCTGAAAGGGCGAAATAGAATATTGATCTGATACTAATTAGTGAAATATTAAAATTAGAAAGATATGAGAAAAATAAAAGTCGGAATTATTCAGCAAGCCAATACAGCAGATCTTCGTACGAACCTGATGAACCTGGCTAAAAGCATAGAAGCCTGTGCTGCACATGGTGCGCAACTGGTTGTATTACAGGAACTGCACAACTCCCTGTATTTCTGTCAGACTGAAAACACGCAACTGTTTGATCTGGCGGAAACCATTCCCGGCCCTTCCACCGGATTTTATTCCGAACTGGCCGCTGCCAATAAAATCGTATTGGTAACCTCCCTATTTGAGAAACGTGCTCCGGGACTCTATCATAACACCGCCGTCGTTTTTGATCGTGACGGAAGCATTGCCGGAAAATACCGCAAGATGCATATCCCCGACGATCCGGCCTATTATGAAAAGTTCTACTTCACCCCCGGAGATATAGGTTTTGAACCTATTCAAACCTCTCTCGGAAAACTGGGTGTACTTGTTTGCTGGGATCAGTGGTACCCCGAAGCTGCCCGCCTGATGGCATTGAAAGGTGCCGAATTATTAATCTACCCCACCGCCATCGGTTGGGAAAGCAGTGACGCCGATGATGAAAAGGTACGCCAGCTCAACGCCTGGATTATCTCCCAGCGTGCCCATGCCGTAGCCAACGGACTTCCCGTTATCTCCGTTAACCGTGTCGGTCACGAACCCGATCCGTCCATGCAGACAAATGGCATCCAATTCTGGGGAAATAGTTTTGTAGTAGGTCCGCAAGGAGAATTCCTTGCACAAGCCGGAAACGACCGTCCGGAAAATATAGTAGTGGAAATAGATATGGAACGCTCGGAAAATGTACGCCGTTGGTGGCCTTTCCTGCGCGACCGCCGTATCGATGAATACGATGGATTGACGAAACGCTTCCTCGATTAAAATGCAATTCGCGATAAAAGTGCGATAAAGCGCAATTTGATAAAAGCGCAGTAAAACGCAGTTTGATAAACGTTAACGGAACGTGATTTTCCTGTTCATTATAAAATTCACGCCTCCGTAGATGAACAGTCCCAGGAACTGAGCCAGGTATTCATCACAATTCAGTGCCTCGACCAACACTACCAGAAATAGAAATTGCGCCAGATATGCCATTCCGAAAGCGATAGAAAAGAGCAACACCTGCCTCCAGGTGTTGCTCTTCTTTTCTTTATCATCCAAAGGAAATATCCAGTGCTTGCACCAGATAAAATTATGAGTCTGTGCAATGACGTAAGCAGTTATATTAGAGAGCATATAGTCGATGTCCAGTTCATCCATCATCAGCCAGATGACTGCTGCTATAATCAGGGCATTCAGCGTACCGATTACCGCAAAACGGAAGATGCGTCTCGACTCTCTCACAACAAACTAACCTACTCTTATTCTTTGATATCTACGATCAGATTCAGTTCGTCCAACTGAGACGGATCAAGTGCTGCGGGAGCATCCAGCATCACGTCGCGTCCACTGTTATTCTTCGGGAATGCGATGCAGTCGCGAATACTATCCAATCCGGCAAAGAGAGATACCCAACGATCAAGACCATATGCCAGACCGCCATGAGGAGGTGCACCGTATTTGAATGCATTCATCAGGAATCCGAATTGTTCTTCTGCTTTTTCAGGAGTGAATCCCAGGATTTCGAACATCTTTGCCTGCAACTTCGGATCGTGGATACGGATTGAACCGCCACCGACTTCCACACCATTGATTACCATATCATAAGCATCGGCACGTACTGCTGCCGGATCAGTATCCAGTAAATCAATGTCCTCGTCTTTCGGATGGGTGAACGGATGGTGCATAGCCATCAAGCGGTTTTCTTGCTCACTCCATTCAAACATCGGGAAGTCTACTACCCACAGGCATGCGAATGTGTTCTTATCACGCAATCCCAATTGGCTACCCATTTCCAGACGAAGCTCGCAAAGTTGCTTGCGTGTCTTCATGGTGTCGTCGCCGCTCAAAATCAGAATCAAGTCACCCGGTTTGGCACCGAAAGCTTCTTTCACCTGTTGCAGTACTTCCTGCGTATAGAATTTGTCAACGCTCGATTTTACATTTCCGTCTTCCTCTACACGGGCGTAAACCATACCTTTTGCACCAATCTGCGGTCTCTTCACAAATTCCGTCAGTGCATCCAGTTGTTTGCGGGTGTAGTGTGCGGCACCTTCGGCACAGATACCACCGATGTATTCGGCGCTATCAAATACAGAGAAGCCATGGCCTTTCAGTATATCCATCAGTTCCACGAACTTCATACCGAAACGCAAGTCGGGTTTGTCGCTACCATAATATTTCATGGCGTCCGCCCATGCCATACGCTGGAACTGACCTTCCAATTCCACACCGCGGATTTCTTTGAACAGATATTTCGTCATACCTTCAAACAGGTTGATGATGTCGTCCTGTTCCACGAAAGACATTTCACAGTCTATCTGAGTAAATTCCGGCTGACGGTCGGCACGAAGGTCCTCGTCACGGAAACACTTGGCAATCTGGAAGTAACGGTCAAAACCGGATACCATCAGCAATTGCTTCAAGGTCTGCGGGCTTTGCGGCAAAGCGTAGAACTGTCCCGGATTCATGCGTGAGGGCACCACGAAGTCGCGTGCACCTTCCGGAGTAGAGCCTACCAGTACAGGAGTTTCCACTTCGATGAAACCCTGGCTGTCCAGATAGCGGCGTACCTCAATGGTCATTCTATGGCGGAGTTCCAGATTTCTGCGTACCGATGGACGGCGCAAATCCAGATAACGGTATTTCATGCGGATATCGTCGCCACCATCCGTATTATCTTCGATGGTGAACGGAGGTGTCAGGGCTGCATTCAGCACATTCAGTTCCGATACGATGATTTCAATATCTCCGGTCGGGATATTGGCATTCTTGCTGAAGCGTTCGTTCACCGTTCCTGTAATCTGAATGACGAATTCGCGTCCCAGGCGGTTGGCGTTCTCGCAAAGTGCGGCGTCCACCTCTTCGTTAAAAACTAACTGGGTGATACCGTAACGGTCGCGGAGGTCAATGAATGTCATACCTCCCATTTTGCGGCTGCGCTGCACCCAACCTGCCAGCGTTACTTGCTTATTGACATCGGAGATACGAAGTTCTCCGCAGGTGTGTGATCTAAACATGTTGATATTTACAATTTACAATTTACAATTTACAATTTAGCTGCGCTGTCGGGGCACACGCTTAATTGCTAATGACGTGCAAAAATACAGATTTATTTTATAAAAAACTCAGATTTTCGTTAACTTCTTAATCTGCTCTTTACTCTTATCCAATATCATCTTGTTCTTATGCACAATCTCCTCATTGATCTGCTTCAGGCCATTTATATAATCTTGTGCCCGTTGCAATACATTCGAAGAGTCTTTTTCGGCATACCGGGGGGATGATAACCTGCAATCCTTCTTTGATTACCTTTACGTCAATGTTTTCTCCCATCATCATCGGGTCCCCGTCAAAGTGCACTACTCCTGGTTTGGTACGGTGGATGCGCAGCGTCTGGCAGCGGAAAGTTTTGATGCGGCTATTTTGGTCTATAGTCTTATTAAACAGTTGGAAAGACAGGGAGGGCACATCCAGCACCGTGAAAGGTTCAAGGATGGTCACGTCCAGTAATCCGTCCGTCAGCATAGCCTGTGGAGCTATGTATGCATTGTTTCCGTATTGCGAAGCGTTGCCGCAGGCTATCAGGAAAGCCTTATACTTTAAAGTACCGTCTTCCGTTTCCAGTTCGTAAGTTTCGGGCTGATACTTCAGGCTCTCCAGCAGAGTCTTTTCTAAATAGGTAAGAGGGCCTCTCCTGCCCGCCTTTGCAAACTTTAGGCTGACAAAAGCATCAAAACCTACACCGCAGGTACAGAAGAAAGGCACTTCATTGATTTTTCCGTAATCGATGACGTCTATAATTCCTTCGTTGATGATTTCTATCGCCTTTTTGGGCTCCATCGAAATTTGCAGGTGGCGTGCCAGTCCGTTTCCCGAACCACACGGAATGATGCCTAATGCAGTTTTTGTATGCACCAGCGAACGGGCTATTTCGTTGATCGTACCGTCACCGCCAATAGCCACTACAGCATGCACATTTTCCTTTGCTTTTTGTGCAGCAATTTCAACAGCATGTCCGGCATATTCGGTATAGATTACCTCTTGGGCATACTTTGCCTTATCCAGCTTTTCATCGAGCAAATGGAGGATTTGCTCTTTGCTCTGCGTACCGGATTTCGGATTTATAATGAATGATATTTTCTTTTTTTCTTCGTCCATGCAAGGGTTGTTTCACTATGCAATTTTATAAATGGCAAAAGTAATACAAATACTTGAATTTTTAACCATAGAGTGGGCTTTTTAATCCATGGGCAAATATATTTTTTAGTAAAAAAAGAACAGATAAGCACATATTTTGCTATCTTTGCCCCCTGTTTTCAAAAGGCTTGTAACTAAGAGTTAAATATTTCATATTATATAATAAACATTTCATGGGATTACTACAAGACAAATTGGCGAAATACGACCTGCCACAGCAATATATGGCAATGGGCGTATACCCCTATTTCCGCACAATTGACAGCCATCAGGATACTGAGGTGTTGATGGATGGTAAAAAAGTCCTGATGTTCGGTTCGAATGCTTATACAGGACTGACTTACGATAAAAGAATAATAGAAGCCGCAAAAGCTGCCACAGATAAATACGGTACAGGTTGTGCAGGTTCCCGTTTATTAAATGGAACTCTTGATATACATGTAGAGTTGGAAAAAGAACTGGCTGAGTTTGTCGGAAAAGACGATGCACTCTGTTTTTCCACCGGATTTACTGTAAATGAGGGTGTTATTCCGCAATTGACGGGACGTAACGATTACATTATCTGTGACGACCGCGTGCACGCTTCCATCGTAGATGGTCGCCGCCTCTCCTTTTCTACTCAATTGAAGTACAAACATAACGATATGGCCGATCTGGAGAAAGAACTCCAGAAATGCGAGCCGGATGCTATCAAACTGATCGTGGTGGATAGTGTTTTCTCTATGGAAGGCGACCTTGCCAATCTCCCCGAAATCGTACGTTTGAAGAAAAAATACAATGCCAGCATCATGGTGGACGAAGCACACGGATTGGGTGTATTCGGAAAACAAGGACGCGGTGTTTGCGATCATTTCGGTGTGACGGATGATATCGACCTGATTATGGGTACGTTCAGTAAGTCACTGGCTTCTATCGGTGGTTTCGTTGCCGGAGATGCTTCGGTAATCAACTGGTTGCGCCACAATGCCCGTTCTTATATATTCCAGGCAAGTAACACGCCTGCTGCTACGGCTGCTGCCCGTGAAGCTCTTCACATCATTATGAACGAACCGGAACGTCAGCAACGTTTGTGGGACATCACCAACTATGCATTGAAGAAATTCCGTGATGCCGGTTTCGAAATCGGTGAAACTGAATCTCCTATCATTCCGTTGTATGTGCGTGATGCGGAAAAGACATTTATCGTAACTAAGATGGCGTTTGACGAAGGCATCTTCATCAATCCGGTTATTCCGCCCGCTTGTGCACCGCAAGATACGCTGGTACGCGTAGCATTGATGGCTACTCACACCAAAGAGCAGGTAGACTATGCTGTTGAGAAGTTGACGAAATGTTTCCGTGAACTCGGAGTGATTGAATAAGGATTTTCCTGAAATCAGATAAAATGAAAAGAGACTGTCTTCAAAAGGCAGTCTTTTTTTGTATCTTTGCCATCTGAAAATATTAACTTAATACTAAGAAACAAATGTCTAATACCCCCTCAGCAGCATTTTCGGATACCAAGGCGCATTACGATCTTCTGGACGGACTTCGTGGTGTAGCGGCCCTTATGGTGATATGGTATCATATATTCGAAGGCTATGCTTTTGCAAGCGATACCATGATTACAACGTTCAATCATGGATATTTAGCCGTGGATTTTTTTTTATCCTTTCAGGTTTCGTTATTGGCTATGCCTATGATGACCGTTGGGGTAAAAGTCTCACCATGAAAGATTTCTTTAAGCGTCGTTTGATACGTCTTCATCCTATGGTGATAATGGGGGCTGTTCTGGGTGCTATTACATTCTGTATTCAGGGTTCCGTGCAATGGGATGGAACACATATCGGCATCTCCATGATAATGCTGTCTCTGCTCTGCACGATATTCTTTATTCCCGCAATGCCGGGCGTAGGTTATGAAGTTCGTGGCAACGGTGAGATGTTTCCGTTGAACGGGCCTTGCTGGTCGTTGTTCTTCGAGTATATAGGTAATATTCTTTATGCCTTGTTTATCCGTCGCTTATCCAATAAGGCGCTGACTGTGCTCGTTGTATTGTTGGGAGTGGCATTGGCGCTATTCGCAGTCTTCGATGTTTCCGGTTATGGAAATATAGGTGTGGGCTGGACGTTGGACGGGGTCAACTTTGGCGGCGGATTATTGAGAATGTTGTTCCCGTTTTCTGTGGGTATGCTTATGTCGCGTAACTTCAAGCCTATGAAGGTGAAAGGTGCGTTCTGGATATGTACCATTGTATTGATTGCTTTGTTCTCAGTACCCTATCTGGAAGGTGCGGAGCCGATTTGTACAAATGGTGCTTATGAAGCATTTTGTATTATCGTAGCTTTCCCCGCCCTTGTATGGATAGGAGCATCGGGAACTACTACGGATAAAAAGTCAACTCAGATATGTAAGTTCCTGGGAGATATCTCGTATCCGATTTATGTGATACATTATCCGTTCATGTATCTGTTCTATGCATGGCTGATTAAAAATCAACTCTTTACTTTGGGAGAAACCTGGCAGGTTGCTTTATGCGTTTATGCCTTGAATGTAGTGTTGGCTTACCTGTGCTTGAAGCTGTATGATGAGCCTATACGAAAATATTTGGCTAAACGGTTTTTAAAGAAGAAGTGATTACGCCCTTTCAGGGTTCAGGTCGGGGCTGAGATCGCGATGCCCCACTACTCTAGTACACATTATTTTTCATAACCTTTCATTTTCAATATAATTATGGGTCGCATGATATAATCTTTAAGAAAGGAAGCATTATAGTATAAACTGGAATCTTGCCTGCAATATACTAAAATTCTTGTCGCTTATCTTCCGAATGTGTTTTCCGGGGATTACATAACTGTAGTTTACTTTAATCCCTATATGCTTGTTTATGTAGTAATTCAATCCTAGAGAAAGATCCTTTTGTGCTCCGCCTAATACTTCCGCAGTCCGGTCGTTCATATCTACGATATTGAAACGTCCGCAGAGTTCGAGCGCACGACCTATAGGGCGGGAAGGACATGCCGGAGCTGCATCATAGTCATAAGTATTTCCTATCAGGAGCCACGAACATTGCGCATATCCACCCTGTCCGGTATAGTCGGCAAGGGCATTCCTGCGTTTCACTTGAGTACGGATATATTCGCTTTGAAAGGAGAATTTTCCGTAATAGATCAGCAGTTCAGTACCCAGCTTCACTTGATGGCGGGCATTATCCACTTCCGCATAAATCAGGTTACGATTGTCGATAGTACTCACTCCGGCAGATTTATAGACAAAGGTATTCTTGTTATCATCATCCGGCAAAGCACCATCGGGAGTGCGATAGATAGCGGCAATACCGAGATGCAATAGCTTTCCAGCTTCATTTACAGGTCGGTAAACAAAACGTCCGTCTACGGCATAACCTTGCGAGGTATTCTTTAGGTTACTGATATCGTTGTCGGTAAACAATCCTCCGCAAGCATAATAATGCGTAGCATTGTAAGTGTAGGCAACTCCCAGACGCCGACTGTTGGTCATGGCAAGCACAGAGCCGGGTGACTGATGGAAACGTAGGTCGAAAGTGCTGCAAAGCATATCCATGGTGAAAGGTTCGTAGAATTGCCCTACCTGGATGATATGCTTACCGGAAGTGTAAGTAGCGAAAGCATCTTTGATAGAAACCTTGCTGCCTACATAGCCTATTTCCACTTTCATGTCCCAGCGCTGGTAAGTGGCCTTCATGCCTACACGCAGATCATTGAATTCCGTACCGTTACCGAAATGATTGTCATTCCTGAGATAAACACCGCCATCCATAAGCATGCGGCCGGTTACTTTGTACTGTAATTTGTCGGAGAGAGTTTCCTGTGCTGTGGCGGTCAGAGAAGTGACGACCGCCAGCAGGCACAGGGAGGATTTAGAAAGGTAATTCATTAGTAAGAAGTTTGTTGGACTACTTCTATCAGACGTGCGAAATCTTCAGGATGTACATCTCCGATGTTGCCGATGCGGAAAGTATCTGCCTGGGATATCTTGCCCGGATAGATGACGAAACCTTTTTCTTTCAGTTGGGTGTAGAAAGAGTTGAAGTCGAAACCAGCTTTCGGGTAAAGGAAAGAGGTAATGATGGGCGACTGGAATTCGTCCGGCAGCAAGGTTTTGAAGCCGAGTGCGCGCATTCCTTCTACCAATATGCGGTGGTTTTCGCAATATCTCTTGTGGCGGGCGGCTACTCCCCCCTCTTCTTCCAGTTCGGCAAGTGCCTGCTTGAAGGCTCTTACAACATGGGTGGGTGAAGTAAACCTCCATTTGCCATGTCCTTTTTCCATCGTCTCCCATTGGTCGTAAATATCGAGTGAGAGTGAACGGGAAACGCCTTTGCAGTGTAACAGTTCGGATTTGCGGGCTATGATAAAACCGAAGCCGGGAACACCCTGAATGCATTTGTTGGCACTGCTGATCATGAAGTCGATACCTAATTCATACATATCCAAAGGCACACCACCGAAGCTGCTCATAGCGTCTACAATCAGCTTTTTGTTATGGAGCTTCACAATGTGGGCAATCTCTTTGAGAGGGTTCAGGATACCGGTAGTGGTTTCGCAATGTACTACGGCTACGTGGGTGATATCTGAATTGTTGGACAGGTAATCGTCTACATAGTCAACGGAAACCTGTTCGGTTTCTTCGAAAGCAAGCATATCGTAGTTGATGCCGTGATATTCGGCAATGTGGCCCATACGGTCACCATAAGCGCCATTGCTGAGGATAAGTAGTTTGTGCTTGGGAGTGATGACACTGCCGATAACAGCTTCCACGCAATAAGTACCGCTTCCCTGCAAGAGTACGGAAGTGTATTCATCGGTGGCTGTGGTGGCAAGGGCAACGAGGGATTTGCGGATTTCTTCTACAATGTGTACGTTATAGTCGGCGTCCCATGTGCACCAATCGGTCATCATGGCTTCTTTTACGGTTTCTGACGTGGTTAATGGGCCGGGGGTTAATAATAAATAGGGTTTCATATTGGTTTGATATTTAAAAGGATTAGTGATTCGTATTCAGTTTATGATTGATAAGTTCTATGATTTGGGGAAGTTCTTCGATGCTGTCCACCACATAGTGGGCGCCTGCCAGAAGCATGCGCTGTCTGACTTCTGCTTTCCGGGCAGTGAGCGTTGCGGGAGACATTTGTTCTATTTCCTTCTGGGTTAGTCCCAGTTCGTTACTGCCGAGTATGACGCCGACGGTCCAGACTTTGGCATTGATACCCTCTTTGATGTCGGCAATGGTGTCACCGTACTTCAGAACACAGTCTGTTGAAGGGATGGCAAGATCGATCATGTTTTGGTAAATCATATAAGGAAGAGGACGTCCGGCAGGCAGACCGTTGGGAGTGACACACTTGTCGGTGGTGTAACCTTTGCGGGCTGCATTGGGGAGCACTACGTCCATCATGGCTTGGGTGTAGCCGGTGGTGGAACCTATTTTGATGCCTTGTTTTCTCAGTTCATTCAGGGTATCAATGACTCCGGGAATGGGGTCGGTGTAGTTTGCCAAGGAAGCAAGGTATTCCTCGAATTTGGCGTTCATATCTGTTACGTCCTGTTCGTTCCAGGGACGATGATAGAGTTTCTCAAACTCCTCGCCTACTCCGTCCATCTTGAACAGTTCGCGGATGTGGTCTATCTTGGCCATTCCCATAGGGCGGCGGGCTTGTTCCATCGTGATGTTGATACCTATTTCATTGAAGGCTTTCAAGAAGGCGGCTACCGGAGCGAAACATCCGTAATCGACTGCAGAGCCTGCCCAGTCCATAATGATACATTCTATTCTTTTCATGTTTACTTGTTATTTTATAATGAGTTGTTATTTACCTGTTTAGATTTTTAAGTGCGGATTACGCACCCGGGAAACTGAATACAACCTGCTAAATTATCATTTATTACAACAAGGTGTTCCATTTTCCTTGTTTTTTTAGCTGGGCATCACAGAAAATGCAGATTGCAGCATTTCCGGTTTCTCTTCTACCGCACGTCCGGTGCGCAGGAGTTCTTCTTTCTTATGTCTCTGCACCAGGTAGACAATAGAACAACTGAATGCTACGGTACAGATTATTCCTACATAACCGGACATCTGGTTGTAAAAATCGAGCCAATTGATATCCGTATTAAAGAATTCCTTGAACATCAGGACGAGTACAGTACCGGTATATCCGATGAAATCAATAGTCACAATAAAGAATCCTACATTCCCTTTTATCTTGAAGCATGCTATGAAGCGGTCGAAAAATATGCTTTGAAAACAGAGGTAGGCAATGTAAAGGCTCAGACTCTGGATGAACAACCAAGTCACGGTGCTGAGTTGAAGCGTATCGTAATTGAGTGATACGAAACTCATGGTAGCCGTTCCGGTAACCACCATGCTCAGGAGGATGACCAATACTTTGATATTGCTCTTTACAAAGACCATCATTCCGAAAAGTGCCAGGATGATAAGAGTAACAACACTGTCGATCTGTGCAAACAGCCAGGAAGAATGTCCGCTCATGTCGATAATCTTCACCAGGAAATCTTCTTTAATATCCCGGAGGATAACCAACAGCAGGTTGGCTACGAACAGGAGGATCAATACAGGCATGAAGTTGCGGAACAGTTCTTTGCGTTGTTTTCCGTTGAGAGTGACACGCTGGCTCTTTTCGGCAATGTCCTGTTGGGTGGGTTGCGGCAGGCGATTCAGGGTGTAACCCAGTAAGGCAAGTAACGGCAGGGCAAAGGCTCCGATGAGAGCGGGCATCCAGAACTCTCCTACATGCAGGGTGTTCATAACGAACAGCCCGATGGATTTTGCCACGCCGGAGCTGATGACAATACTGATACCCAAAAGGCTGGCAAGAATATCGGTGGTGCGTCTGCCTTCGATGAAGCTGAATATCACGCCCCACATGCAGCCCAGTGACAAACCGTTGAAGAACATGGCGAAGATATTATAAGGAGCGGGCAAGAGTCCGAAGAGGACCAGGGAGAGTTCCGCTACCAGAATGGAAGCCAGGATGAACTTCATGCGGTGCTCCTTCTTTAATTCGGAGATCAACTTGATACCGACAAACTTGGCGATGAGGTAGCCCAGAATCTGGACGATGGTAACCAATACTTTATAATCCAATCCGAAGGCATCCAGTCCGTCGAAGGAGGCAGCGGTGAAAGGTTTGCGAAGCGCATATACTAAGGAGTACGAAAGAAGCGCTGCACCTCCTGCCCAAAGTATGAATACAAGATCGGATATTTTCTTGTTTGAAAGTAGTTCCGTTTTAATGTCGGTAATTGTTTTCATTTTATTCTCTTTTGATTTCGAGGGCAAAAGTAGAAGGATGATGTTACAGAAAAAATGAATATTTATTATTAATACATTTAATTATCGGATAGAAAATAAAGTAACATTAATGTAACATTTATGCAATCGGAATATAACACAAGTGGGTGTTCTTTGCAAATTAAAAACCAAAAACACTTACAAAATATGGAGGAACTATTAGAGATATATAAGCGGATAGAAGATCTGCGTAATAAAGGGGTGAAAATGAAAGATATAGCTGACAAAACGAATATGCCTGCCAGTGTGCTGTCTTCTCTCTATTCAAGTGTGCTGCCCACCTTTGCAAGATCGGTAAAGAAAGGAATGACGGAAGAAGAAGCATTGGACTATGCCCTGTCTCAGGTGAATAATGTTTCGAAGAAACGTTTGCTCGGCAACCTTACTGAAATGAAAGGGCAGTTGCTGGAACTGGAACCCGTGACAACCGGTAACCAGAAGGAAATTCCATTCGTCAGAATGTTGACCGAAGAGATGAATCATTCGGCACAGGAAGTGTATAATTATAGTGGTATATATATAAGTTATAGTCTTTCGTCTTCGAGTGATTGCCTGAAGATGGAACCGTATCTGATTAGTGCCTCCGAAAACAATGACTATGTACAGGTGACTCATATGAGCGCTTACAACACAACGCACCGGGGGATCGGGTTATTAAATAATCATCAGAATGCATATATCATCTTCAACGAAAGGGAGGCTCCGCAGCTTGCATTATTCACCATCTATCTGCAACTGCCCATGTACGACTATCCGTCTATGCTGAAAGGGCTTTACCTGAGTCTGGACTATAACCGGAATCCGATAGCCCGGCGGATTGTTTTCGTGAAATATTCCGATAGCACCAGCATGGATGATTTTATTGAACTGAAAGGCGGACTGCTGACCGAGGAAGAACTGACACCGGAGCAAAAGGTCTATTTTGAATATACATGCCGGGGCGGGGATTATATAAAAACGTGTACGGTGCCCTCCCCTCACCTGAATGGTGACGATCTGGAAAGGGAGAAGAAGATGCTGAAACTGTGATTCTGCTAATAAGAATAGAACGACGGTGTGTCTTTTGTTACAGATTTACAGTTTTTCTTATCATCTTGCTTTGATATTGAAAGTTTTTTAGTATGTTTGCCGCATTATTAATGAAAACACGTCTTTTCAATGAAAAAGCAAGATTTCCTGTTTATTATTCTGGTGGTGGTAGTCTTTCTACCCTTCTTTTTGAGTGACGCGGTTTATGACTGGTATAAGTCGTTCAATGCTGCACATGGCATGGTGATGAGCTTTCTGAAGTTTGCCATTTTGTCTTCGTTGGGCGAAGTGCTGGGATTACGAATCAGTGCGGGAGTGTACAACCGGAAGGGTTTCGGTATTATTCCGCGCATGGTGGTATGGGGCATACTCGGTATGGGTATCAATGCCGCTATGATTATCTTTTCAAAAGGTGTGCCGCAGTTCATGGAGTATATGGGAATGGCAAATGCTGCCGCAACGTTTACAAGTGAAGCGATGTCTCTCGATAAGGTGCTGGTGGCACTGGCCATATCGGTAACGATGAACACAATCTTTGCTCCGGTATTCATGACTTTCCATAAAATAACAGATACGCATATCCTGATGTGCGGCGGTTCTATTAAGAGTCTTATCACTCCTATCCCGATGACGAAAATCATCACCGGACTGAACTGGAACGTTCAATGGAACTTCGTTTTTAAGAAGACAATCCCGTTCTTCTGGTATCCTGCACACACCATTACTTTCATGCTTCCACCGGATATGCGCGTATTGTTTGCAGCATTGCTGGGCATTGTGCTGGGAGTATTGCTGGCAGTGGCGGCACGGAAATAGTTTTTTTATTACCTTTGCTTCCTGCTAAACGAAGATAGATGTATGAAACTATATAGTAAGCAGGAAGCAATCGCACGCATGAATATGCTGGCAGGCTGTTCAAAGTCGTTTGTCTTTCTGATTGATTATTCGCAGGAACAGGTTTATGTGGAAGAGACGGCAGAGGTCTCACCGGAGGAGTTGATATATAACCTGAATGGATTTACGAATGAAGCAGTTGCCGGTTTAACGGATGAATTGCTTCCGGAGAGTTTGCCGGAACAGATAGAATGGATCTCACAGTCTGTTTCTTTTCAGGAATACAGTCGTGCTTTCGGACATGTGAGAATATTCTTGCCGGAAACAGCTTTCTTACGAATTTAACTTGCCGGACTCCGGTACAAACCAATCTGACTTTAAAGGATATATATTGTAACTCCCGTGCTTTATATAAAGTATGGGTAAAGAATCGTTTTGTAGTTTTCTCTCCGGAGATTTTTGTTCGGATAAAGAAAGGGATTATCAGCTCTTATCCCATGAAAGGTACGATAGACGCTACCCTGCCCGATGCTGTACAAACCTTGATGAACGACGGGAAAGAAGCGGCGGAACATGCTACGATTGTGGATCTGATCAGGAATGATCTGAGTATTGTGGCATCTCATGTCCGGGTGGAGCGTTATCGCTATATAGATGTGTTGCAGACAAATCGGGGACCGATATTGCAGACCAGTTCGGAGATATGCGGTGAACTTCCAGAAGATTACAAACGGCAGTTAGGTGATATTCTTTTCAGCATGTTGCCTGCCGGTTCTATTACCGGTGCACCCAAAAAGAAGACGATGCAGATTATTCGTGAAGCTGAAGGATATGAACGGGGATTCTATACGGGAATAACCGGATATTTCGATGGAGACAATATGGATAGTGCCGTGATGATACGTTTTGTGGAGCAAGAGGCGGACGGAATGTATTTTAAAAGCGGTGGTGGTATTACTTTCAAGAGTGATGCCCACAGTGAATATGAAGAAATGAAACAGAAAATATATGTGCCGATTTATTGAAACGATACAAGTACGTGACGGTAAGTTGCAGAACCTTGCCCATCACAACCGTAGGATGAATGAGACGAGACAGGCGGTTTTCGGAATGGCGGATCAACTGGATATTCTGGATTATACAGGGGATTGTCCTGAAAGCGGTTTTTATAAATGCCGGGTAGTTTATGGCAGAGAAGTATGTGAAGTGGCATTTTCCACTTATACAATGAGGACTGTACGTTCACTCCGGTTAGTCGGTTCGGATACGATTGATTATCACTACAAAAGTACGGACCGGAAGGAACTGGAAGCATTGTATGCCCTGCGCGGCAATCAGGATGATGTATTAATTGTCAGAAACAATCTTTTGACGGATACTTCCATTGCTAATGTGGCGTTAGAAAAAGAGGGAGTCTGGTATACACCGAGGACTCCCCTATTGAAAGGCACAAAACGTGCATTGCTGTTGGAACAGGGGGTACTGACGGAATGTGATATTCCGTCAGATGAGATTTTCTCCTATTCACACATCGCTTTATTTAATGCGATGATTGATTTTCAGTCTATGGTTCTGGAGATTAACCGGGATACGGTTATTCGTATTTGATACTATCTACCGGATTATTTTTTGCTGCCCGATAACTGTTCAGGCATACTGTGAGCAGGGTGATGCAAACAGTGAAGAACAAAGGAAGCAGGAAATGAAGGATACCAATGTGTACATGGTAAGCAAATTGTTGCAACCAATAATTCATCAGATAGCAGACCAGGGGTACAATGAGTATAAAGGCTATACCTATGTAGTACAGGAACGGGCGATTGACAAGCCATAATATTTGCCCGAATGATGCACCGTGAATCTTCCGAATTCCTATTTCGCGTATACGTTGCTGGATAGCATAATGGGTGATGCCAAACAATCCGAACAGCGTGAGGAACAAACTGATTGATGCATACATCAGCAGGATGCGGGAAAAGTCGGTGACTTCCTGATTGTTGGAGATCAGTACCTGATAAGGGTCTTCATAATTGAATGGAGTACCGGGGTATTTCTTCTCCCATAATCCGCGAAGATGATTAATGATTGCTGTGCGGTCTTCTTCATCAAACTGTAAGGTCAATGTGGTATAGTTATCCTGTGGCATTTCGTGCAGAATCATTCTCAGTGGAAACACATTGTTTGTGAGCGAATATTTCTTGAAATCTTTCATGACACCGATAATAGTACCTTTCTCACTCTTTTCGGGCACGTATTTAGAGACAGGTTGTCCCACCGGGTCTTCTCCTTCGGGCACAAGATAGCGAATGAAGGACTCGTTGATGATGACCGGCACAGAGGTACGGAGTAATAAATGGAATGTTTGTTTGGCATCCAGCAAGTCGAAATCGTATATATCCAGGAAGTCCGGACAATTTTCATAAAGTTCAAGCATCAGAAGGTCATTCTTCTCACCATTTTGGCGGGGAACGGCCATACTCATGGTATAAAGACCAGATTTGGAAGATACAACAGACTTCACTCCGGGGATGGATTTAACGTCTTCTATCCAAGTAGATAAAGGGGATTGCCGGGAGTCGCCGATTCCAAACTCAACGATTCCTTTGTAGCGGCTTCCCTCCTGCTCTATCAGGTCCATTTGGCTACGGATTATCATAAAAGCACTTAGCAGTCCGATAGAAATCATGAATTGCAGGGTGACCAGTGCTGCTACAATGCGCTGTTTCTTACGACCTGTAAAGAAGCTGCGGTAACGGCTTTCGGACAAGGTCTGTATCTTCCGGCTCATGTATTCTGCCGGAACAACGGACAGAATGATGACAAACAGCAGAATAACAGGGAATACCTGAACGGAGAAAAGATAGGAGAACGACAGATGCGCGGATATTGTTGCATTGAATACTGCTAACAGGTCGCTCATCAACAGAATGGATAACAAGAACGCTGTAATCACCATCAGGAAAGTATCGGCAGAGTTGCCAACGGATTTGACGGTGGCTTGCACCTAAAAGGCTTTCAATGTGCAAGGTGCGTATTTGCTTCAATAAGCGTGAAAAACTGAGGTTGATATAGTTGAAGCAACCGATGAACAAGATTAATAAAGCAGATAGCAGTCCGACGCTTAACAGGGCCTTTTGCCGATGCTCGATACACTGGTTGCTATCTTGTGTGGTAGTGGTAAAATAGGATTCCTGTAAAGTCTGGGTACGGTAATACCCTTTGCCTAATAAAGTAGGAAGCTTGGTTGTCTCGAAGCGTTGGCGAAAGGCGTTGAGGTCTGTTCCTTCTTTGAGAAGTATCGAACAGGTGGTTCCTTCGGGACTTTTTAGATGCGTGAGCAAGTCTGCCTGCAACATGCTTTGCGATGGCAGACGGAAGACGGCGGCGATACGGTAGGCATTTTCGCCGGATTGAGGGATATCCAGCAGCTTGCCGAGGCAGTCGGTGGTACCGAAACAACGTTCGGCCAAGCTTGGCTGATGGCGATGGTTCCCGGGTGAGTCAATACTTCTTCTATTTTTCCTGCAAGGGTTTCGATGGGGATAAACTTGGGCAATGTACTGTCTGCCGATAGCAGGTTCAGTTCGGAATATTCTTGGTCGCCCACACGGATTTTTGTGTGAGTGATGGCTTGTGTGCGTAGTGAAGCTTCTATCTCAGGGAATTGTGAGATGATTTCGGGGACAGATTCGTGGTATACGAATGTTCCCTGCATTTCTTGTTGTGCGAAAGGTAGTGTTTGTGTCAGCCGAAGGATACGGTCACGGTTGGGGTTGTTATACTCGATGTTGTATTCGTATAGGACGAAGGCTGTCAGTAGGTTGGTGCAGGCGATACCGATAACCAGACTGACAAGAGAAATAGTGACGAACAATTTATTTCGCCACCAGCTACGCAGGACAAACTTCAGAATGTACATGTTCTTTTAGTGATAATATAAATAGGTTTTAGCTCTATCAGGAAGCCTGAAGAGTTTACATTATATAGTGCCGGGAAACCTGAAAGGGCTCGCATTTACAGTACAGAAGCCTGAAAGGCTTACATCATATAGCGTAGGGCATCGCCCTACGTAATAAGTATTCCCATCTCTGAGCCCTGAAAGGGCGAAATAAAATAGTATATCTCCGATTTCGTCCTTTTAGGGCTTAAGTAAAAATGTGTACAATTTGGGTTACAGACTCACCTCTGTCACCACCTGTCCATCGAACAGATTAATGATACGTCCTGCAAAACCGGCATCGTGCTGTGAGTGGGTTACCATGACGATGGTGGTTCCTTCTTTGTTCAGTTCATTCAGCAGTTCCATCACTTCCTTACCGTTCTTGGAGTCCAGATTACCGGTAGGCTCATCGGCAAGGATCAGCTTTGGATTGGCTACTACGGCACGGGCAATGGCTACACGTTGCTGCTGACCACCGGAGAGCTGCTGTGGGAAGTGTTTGCTTCGGTGTGTAATGGCCATGCGTTCCATAGCTGTTTCCACGCGACGTTTGCGTTCGGCGGAAGGAATGCCCATATAGAGCAACGGCAGTTCGATGTTTTCGTATACGTTCAGTTCGTCAATCAGGTTGAAGCTTTGGAATACGAAACCAATGACACCTTTACGCAGGCTGGTGCGTTGTGCTTCAGTGTATTTGGATACTTCCTTTCCATTGAGGTAGTATTCCCCGCCCGAAGGATTATCGAGCAAGCCGAGGATATTCAGCAATGTAGATTTACCGCAACCGGAAGGTCCCATGACTGCGACGAACTCTCCTTCTTTCACTTCGATGTTCACATTGTTCAAAGCCCATGTTTGCACTTCTTCTGTCTTGAAGATTTTTTGCAGGTTTACTGTTTTAATCATAATAGTGATAATTTTAATTAGTAATATTGTTTATTCATTTTTTATTATCTCGGCCGGATTGATATGCATGATCCGGTAAATTTTGTATGCGGTGGTGAGGAATATCATGAAGGCCACACTGAAGAATAACAGAATTCCCCAATCCCAACCCTGTATGCACTTCACTGTGTCTGCGTCTATTGATAGCAGCATCAGTCGTACCAAAGGATAAGCAACCGCAAAAGCCAGCAGGAAAATCATCAGATAAGCTTTACCGAATATGCCGGCAATGATCCATGGGGTAGCTCCGTTGATTTTACGAATGGCTATTTCCTTCTGTCGGCTGACTGTGTCCATGGAGATTGCCGAATAGATGCTCAGTACAACCAATAGTATACTTACAATGGCCAGGATTGTCATTGCCACTTGTGTCATATACATTGATCCCATCATCGTTTGTTTGTTATCAGATAGGGAGCGGATTTCAAGAGGCAAGGTCGTGGGTACGTAGTTACGACAGATATCAGTGATGCGCCGGATACTTTTGGCAGCGTTTGTACTCGGTGCCAGCTTGACATAGAAATACCTGAAATGGTTGCTGGGGAAAAATACCGAACCGATGGTTGCTCTTCCCTGAGTTTCTTTATAGAGTTCTTTAAAGATACCGATGATGCGGTAACTCTGGCCCTCAATCTCTACTCTGTCTTGCACGTTGTCCTTATCCAGTTGCTGTCTGAAGGCCTCACTGACATAAACGGTACCTTCTGCATCTCCATTCACTTCTTTTCCTTGCAATGGGATCTTCAGGAATTTAAAGTAACTCGGAGCTCCCATTGCTATGTCAATCATGACCTCCGATTGGTCAGCTTTCTTATAGGTGCGCATAAAATGATTTCCACTTTGCAAATCATCTGTCATGGTTAGTGTCTCTATACACTCCGGCAATGCTTGAATATCAGATAATATAGGGTTTATGTGCTGCCACATACGTTGGCTGTTCACCTTTAGGGAAATGATATTTTCTTCTTCTTCGGATGTAAGCGGATTGTATGCCTGACCGAACGCTTCGTGCCACACCATATTGACGCCGAGTGTACTGCCCACAAAGAAAATGGCAATGCCTAACTGCAACCACATCATAATTGAACGGAAAATATGACGGCTACGGTTATTGTTGATTTGGCTGATTATGCTCACTTGCCGTAAACGGCGGATGGGAAACCATATTACGAGCATACAGATCATCAGAAGTGCAATATATATTTGAAACTGTATAACGTAGATAGATGACAAGGGCAAATCGGGCATATCATGGCTTGGAATGTATATCTTCGCAAGATTTATCATGAGTTCCGTTAAAAACAGAGATAAAAGAAATGCGGTGGACATCATCCAAAATACTTCAGCAAAAAGGAGCAGGAACAGTCCTTTTTTCTCGGATCCCATGCATTTGCGAAGCGCCACTTCACGCTGACGATTATAGAACATCTGAATGATGAACTTAAGGAAATTGATCAGCCCTGAAACCAGGATAAGTGAGGCTATGAATAGTATCAGAAACTGCACCATTGTCAGTTCTTTGTCTTGCCGCATACTGAACGCGGCGTAAGAGTGTACGGTGTCCTCATTCCGTTGCCACGTTATGGACTGTAAACTTTTGTTTAGCATTTCCATAGTTGCCTTAGGCGATAGATAACCTTGTACACTCAAGGCATCATAAGTCATGATTTCATAGGAGAAATAACAATCGACTTTGGGGTCTTGTAGTCCGTTATCTTCCACTACATTCACGACTTTAAAGCTCTGTATTGTATTTTCCGCTATACTTTGTGGGTTAGCAAGGCGTATGGTTGTTCCAATGGGATTTGCAGTGCCGTATGCTTTACTTGCAAATTTATGGGATAATACCACTTCATCAGGTGCTTCGGGAAGTCGGCTGCCATGTAGCAATTTTCTGTTGTTATAGGAGAAAAAGTTACTGTTAACCCCTCTATAACCTATCAGAAAAGGTAAGTTACGTTGTTCGTTATCAATGACTTCTATTTCCGTTGAATTGTTAAAGGATTGTATGGTCAGGCATTCTAAACCACTGATAGATTGCTCTTCCAGTCGCTTTATTTCATTGGTTCGAAAAAAAGGACTTTGTTTCTGGTTGACTGTTATTCTTATCCGTCGCTCGCTGTCAGGTAAGTTTTCAAGTTTGGCCCATTCCTGCATGAAAAAGCATATAATGGTAAAGCATACGATTCCCACTGCCAGGCAAAGGGCGGAAATGAAACTGTGAGTCTTGTACTTCAGCAGATTTCGTAGAGCAACTTTCAAATAATGTAATACCATTGTTCTTATTCGTTTTTAATCACCTCCGCCGGATTCGTTTTTGCTATCCGCAAGATACGGAAAAGTATTGTAAAGCCTGTAATAAAAGTAACAATCAAGAATATGCAGAGCCAGAAAAGCAGACCGCAGTCAAAGAATACCGTATACATTTGTTTCCATAACATCAATACAACATATACAAGCGGGAATGCAACGATGGCACTACACAATAACAAGATAATATAAAGACGGGCAAACAACAGGATAATCTGCGGAACATCCGCCCCGTTTACTTTACGGATAGCAACTTCTTTCTGACGTCGTTCTGTATCGAGCGTGATGCTGGAGTATACACCTAACAGTGTGATAATAATGCTGATAACGGCAAAGAACAAAATAATGTCTTTCAGATTGCACTCAAGAGCCTGCGAAACATAGATATCATCCAGGAATGTTTTAGCCTGATAAGTTATATTTTCGGGAAGCATCTCGCGGTAGACTTTCTCAATCCATCGGGCTACTTCCTTTTGCTGGCCCGGATGACTCTTTATGTAACAATGGCCTATGTAGACTGAAGGATCATAAGGCAGGAAAGCATATCCACTACTTCGGTTATATACATCGGCCTGAAAAGGTGCAGATATTCCACAGACTGTGTAGTCGGTATTACCGCTATACAAGTTCATACCTATTACATCTTTCTTCTGTATCTGTTGCCAGACATTATCTACCACAATATCTTTTTCCGTTTGAGGAAGTCTTCCTTGTTCTATGGGAATATTCATGAAAGAGAAGAAATTGGCGGGTACAGCCATGACACTAATATCAACCCAGGAGTTCTCATTTCCCTTTTGGGTCGTTAATCCATTGCCCGACATACCTTGCATATAACCGATATCTGATAACAGAATCTCTTTCACTCCGGCATGTTGTTTAAAACGCTCTATCAATGCCAGCTTTTCCTCATTCTTCATAAAGGGATAGTCCAGGGGAATACTAAGAATCTCCGACTTTTCTTTTTGACTTAGCGTATGAAGCAAACTATTGGTCGTTTTTTCTGCTTGCAGATATAAAGCAGCCGTCAGGGATACAAATACCCAGCAAATAAAGAACTGGATACCCAGCATAAGGTTACGTCCCCATTGCTTACCTCTACGTTTATTGTTTCCATAAATACCTGTTTGCACGGTAATACGACGAATACGAATGGAAACAGACAAACATATAAAGACGCAGAGTATGATAAGAAGAACGATATATTGCAGAGCATGTATTAAAAGCGTTTCAGAGGTAAAGGTCATTGCAAAGCCCGGCAAAGAGAAATTCATGTGATTCCCTAATAATTCTATGCCTGATAATACCAGTATGGAGGATATGGATATGACAATCAACGACTGTGTGAATAGTAAACAGAAGAGTTGTTTCCAGTTGCATCCTATCATTTTCATGATACTGTATTCTTTAGTACGATTGAAGAAAGAACCGATAAGGAAATGGAAAAAGTTGATCAGCCCTACTAGTAATATCAGTGTACCTACAGTTCCGGTAACTAATTCCAGATAGGAAGCACCTTGTTTTTTCAATCTGGATCCCATATTACTGGCAGTGACAGTGTAAGCTTCGTCATACAAAGTATAGGTATAGTCTCTTTTTGAGAATTGCTTTTCTAAATCAGTACATGTAGTTTGTGGTGATAACAACACGTAGGTATTTGCTCCCGTCATGTTATGCCGTTTGGGACTTTGTAGAAGTCCTTCACTATCGTTTACGGTCAGCATATCTATGTTTTGCATAAAATCTAAACTATTGTTCAGAGGGATATCTTTCATTACTGCTTGAATGGTGTAGACGATACCTCCTGTTTTTGGGGTGCTTTCAGGAGAAGTATTGAGCCTTCTCATGAGAGTCATGTGTTTGCCGATAGCACTTTCTGCATTACCGAATATTTTAATGGCCATAGATTGACTCAGGATGACGGAGTTAAGAGACTGACTTGCCATTTTCCAATGTCCTGCTACCATTTCCGGAGTGAAGATTTTATTGTAGCAAGTATCTATTTCAATCGTTTCAAGTTCATAAGGTAGCATCTTTTCCGGAGATAACTCTACATAATAAGGGCGTTCGCGAGGATAGGTTACGGATGAAATGGCTTCCGTTTCTCCCAAAGCCCATGTGCGCAATTCTTCGGCCAGAGGAACCGGAGAACCGGAAAAATATCTGTCTGCCTTGCCGTCATAGAGATTTAATTCTGCTATGCGATCATGATTAGCAAAACAATGGTCTGTGCTTTCTACAAAGCGACTGCAATATATGCAGACACAGAAGCAGAGCAAACCTACTGCCAATCCGATGATGGAAATGATATTTTGTGTCTTATGCTTACACAAGTTTCTGAATGCTATTTTGAGATAATGGAATATCATGGTATATTAGTTGCTATTATTTTGACTAAGTGATAAAAGTATATTTTGGTACATAGTATATTCATTTTGATAATAAGTTTTCAAATCCTGTGCCAAAGTTGTAATGACTTGTATCCTAGGTATATATGCATCATATTTATGCTTGATAAGTGTGCTATACTGCACATAAATAGTGCGAATACGCACCGTCTATTCACTCTTTATAACTTCCGCCGGATTCTGCCGTGCTGCCTGCCATACCCGCCAGCCAATGCATAACAGAATAAGTAAACCTATCCCACTAAATATAGCCAGATATATCCATGCACTGATTGCTGTTTGTTCTATATAGCTTTCCAACCATTTTTTCATCAAAGCATATCCTATAGGAAATGCTATCACTGATGCCGCAACGAGTAATATAAAGTACTCTTTTACAAACATAGCAAGTATTTCTTTTACAGACGCTCCATTTACTTTGCGGATGGCTATTTCTTTGCGCCGCTGCTCGCAACTTAGCGTAATGAAAGAGAATATTCCGAAAGCGGCAATGAGTACGCAAATAATTGAGGCAAAGCCAAGCAGCTTCAATAATAACGTTTCGGATTTCAGGAACTTAGAATATTCCTCTTCTATATTGAGAAGAGAATGATATTCATTATTGCCAGTTGAGACTTTGGCATATACATCATCTACTCGCTTTTTAAGATCCTCCCATGTCCCCTCCCGATATTTTATCAATATATTATTATCGTTTGTATCGGAACCTCCCAGACCTCCTTTATTGCAGAATAAAGTAGGTTCTGCCGGGATGGTAGGTGCTGTGATATGGAAATCTTTGACGATTCCGATGATCGTGACTCCGTGGTGAATATTGATTTTCTTGCCTATCGGATCATCTAAGCCTAATTTTTTTGCACAAGTCTCGTTGATGATAGCCTTATCTGCATCATCCGGTTTTAGCATTTCACCTTCTATTAGTTTAAGGTTATAAAAATTGATAAATTCCCTCCCTTCTCTAATGCAAGTGATATTTATTCTATCTTCCATATCCGTACTTTTCTTTCCTTCCCAATTATCTGCTCTGTAAGTTAGTATACTGGATCTTGGGAATAAAGGTTCACATCCCTTCAGTGTTTCGATGATGCATGGCATCTTATCTATTTCGGCACTGACGGCAGCGTAAGATTCCGGAGAAACATATTGTCTTAATACTGCTGTATTCTTTCTTTCCCAACCAATGTCACCATTTGCCAGATGATTGAGTTGTTTCATAAGAATGCTTACGCAAAAGATAAATAAAATACATATTATCAATTGGAATGCTATGCTGCATTTACGGAACCGAAACGGATTGCCGCATTGCCTGTGGTATCGGCGGAAAATGAAAGGTATCAATAGTATATAGGATATGAAAAGAATACCTGCAAAATAGAGGAATGACTCTCCATAAATATTTCCATTAATTTCGGACAGCTCTCTGAATTTCGGAAGCGATAATTCGATGAATGCCATTCCCGCAAGACCGGATAAAAGCAGCACAAATAAATATTCGGTACCAAAAAGTATGAATAAATTTCGAATGGATGAGCCACATACTTTTCTTAATTCAATTTCCCTGTTCCGCGTGCGCATACGGGTGATAAATAAGGAAAGATAGTTGAACAATGCGCAAAGTATAATCATGCCGCTTGCTATGGAGAAAAGTACTAAATAATTAAATTTAAGGGCCAGTTTTTCATTTATGACAGAGTAATGGTACTGGGTTAATGGAATAATCTTATATTTCTCGAAAGGTTTGGAATACCACTGGGAGCCGGATTCGTAGTTTTTCATTTTTTCCTGAAAAGATGTAGCATTCACTCCTTTACGTAGCCGAACGTAGGTTTGAAATCTATGTACTCCCATTCGCTTTTTTCTTTTTGAAATTGTGATGATATTGCCCATGCAGCAAAATAAAGATTACTATGTCTCTCTACATTTTTCAGAATGGCACAGACTGTCTTAGGTGTATCATCTGTCTCTATCTCTTGTCCCAAAACTTCTGTTGAACCGAATAATGACATAGCAGTCTCCTCTGTTAATGCAATTTTATTATCAGAATAAAGGAATTCCATGCTTCCTGATAATATGGAGGTAGGTTGGAACATCTCTAAAAATGTGGAGTCAGCATACATGCAATTAACTTTTGCCGTTTTCCCCTCTTTGGTTTTCAGCCCCATTTCCCATTGGTAAACTGCACATGCGGCTTCTACTTCCGGAAATTCTTGCCGAAGTGTAGTAGCCGACATATATGAACTGTATGTGCTGAATGTTGATTCACTAAAAGTGGCTTCTTGATAAAGCAAATGAGTTCGTTCCACACCTTCGTAGAATTTGTCATACGTAATTTCGTAGTGTATCCACAGATTTGAGAGTGCAAAGCAAGTAAATCCTACTGCCAAACCTATAATACTGATAATACTCTGTATTTTGTATTTCAGTATATTACGAAACGCTATCTTGCAATAATGCTGTATCATGTCTTTGATTTTTCTATTATTCACTTTTTATCACTTCCGCCGGATTCTGCCGCGCCGCCTGCCATACCCGCCAACCGATACATGCAAAAATAACGATCATTATGCCACCGAATATAGCAAAATATATCCAGGCACTGATAACTGTCTGTTCTACATAGTTTTCAAGCCAACGCTTCATCAGCACATACCCTACAGGGAATGCGATGACAGATGCTATAATCAGTAAGAGCATATATTCCTTCACAAACATAAGAAGAATATCTTTAATGGCAGCTCCATTCACTTTGCGTACAGCTATTTCTTTGCGCCGTTGTTCACAACTTAGTGTAACAAGAGAGAATATGCCGAAAGCGGCGATCAGCATACAAACAATAGCGATAAAACTCAGTAACTTTATCAGTGTATCTTCTGATTTCAGATAGCCGGTATACTCCTCTTCTGTATTATATAACTTATATCGCACTTCCGGATATTCATAAGTAAATATGCTATCTATCCGATTTTTAAGTTCTTTCCATTTGCCATCATGAAACTTGATTAGTATTTGTCCTTTCCCTATAGAAAATCCGGAGTTTTTAAGAATATCTTCTGTAATTAGAGTATAAGGCTGGATCGGTTCTGTTGGAGCTGTGATGTGGAAGTCTTTGATTATGCCTGTAATGGTCCATGCTCTATTATCCAGATAAAGCTTCTTTCCAATCGGTTCACTCATTCCAAGTGCTTTTACTGCCGACTCGTTAATCATGATTTTATTAGTTTCTGTTGGTTTTACCATTTCCCCTTCCAGCAGTTGCAGATTGTAGAAAGATACGATCTTTTCACAATTCCACAAACTCAGCATATCTATGCTTTTCATACCATCTTCTTTCCCATCCCAATTTTTGAAGCTTTGTGAAAAACCTGATGACTTGGGCAATAAACAACAATGTCCGGTTATGACCTCTTTTGTGCATGAGAATTGCTTTATCTTATCAGCAATGGTTTCAAAATCTTTATCCGGATATAAAAGATTGATAGAAGCTATATTTTTTCTTTCCCATCCCAGATCCGTATTCGTAAGATAGTAGATTTGCTTCATCATGACTATTATACAGAATGTGACAAGAAGCCCTATCGCTAACTGAAATGCAATGCTTACTTTACGGAGCATATACTTATTTCCGGTATTCCGGATGTGCGACCGCCTGATGGCGAATGGCACTAACAAAAGCAAAGACAGTAAGAGAATTCCCACAAAATAAAGCAGTGATTCTCCATAAATATTTCCGGATACACCGGACATTTTCTTAAAGGCAGGTAAGGCCATCTCAACCAAAGCCATACCCAATATGCCAGATAGTAATATGATGTACAAATATTCTATAAAAAGTAGAATAACTACACCTCCGATGGAGGAACCGCATACTTTACGCAGCTCTATCTCACGGCTACGAATTCTCATGCGAGTAATGAACAGAGAGAGATAATTGAAGAGAGAACAAAGAATCACCAAAGCTCCGGCTACGGAAAACAGTATCAGATAATAGAATTGAAAAGACTTGTATCTGTTAATTGATGAATAGTGATACTCGTCGAGTGGAATTAGCCGAATATTTTCAAACATCCCGTGAGGATCTCTTGGATCGGCTTTCGTTTCATTTGCAGCAAGTTTTCTCTGAAAGGCTATCGGATCGGTCCCTTTACGTAACTTGATAATGATTTCGAAGCTTCCATTATACCAATCATTCTGCCATTTGCGAAAGTATTCTCCCTGCCCCCAGCAACCGAATGTCACATTACTGTGATTGAGATTTGCGAGAATGGCGCAAATCGTCCTTGTGTCGTCGTTGTAGTTTTTAACTTCTTTACCCAGCACATCCACAGAACCGAACAAACGCATAGCTACATCTTCTGTTAAAGCTATCTTTTCATCTGAATACATAAAGTCCATACTTCCTGACAGAACGGAAATATTAAACATATTCATAAAACATGAGTCTGCCTGCATTTCACATGTCCTTACCACACGACCGTCTGCTTTAACATCTGTTTCCTGTCCCCATCTGGTATAGGCACATGCTGCTTCTACTTCAGGAAAATCATTTTTCAGCAGAGTCGATGCCGGGTATGGCATGGAAGTGGAGTACCCGTTTACTCCAAATACGCTTTCCTTGCAAAGGATATACATCCGGTCTGCTCCTTCGTGGTAAGCATCATACGTCATTTCATAATGTATCCACAGGTTGGCAAGGGCAAAGCAGGTAAAGCCGACTGCCAGGCCAAGGATACTAATAATGCTTTGTGTTTTATATTTTAGTATATTACGAAATGCTATTTTGAAATAATGTTGTATCATAGTTCTACATTCTCTCATATTTCATTTACTTTTGATGGCTTTTATAGAATCTTTCATATTAAGGTTTCAAATTTTGTGCCAAAATTGTAACTTGTTGCTTATTAAACATTTGCCTGGTTTTACAATCTGAAATCAGTGTGCTATACTGCACAATAATAGTGCATATTCGCACAAATGATACATTTAAGACCATAGAGGGTAGCTATAGGCTCTGACTATAACTTTTTAACTCTTGATGGAGTGATAATTTAGCTGCGAATGTATGTCTCGTTTTTTCTTTTGATAATTAGAAAGACGAGGCTTACTTTTCTCTAAAGCGGCGTGTATTAAGTAAAACTATGGATAAAGTAATACTCTGATAATTACCAGTTGTATATCAACTGGTTACGTCTTAAAGAAAGACGAAATGTGTAGTATAGAAGGGTCAAAATAGGGTCAGGGTCACTTATAACCCCAAATTCTGCTCAAATGAATAAAACATCTCAAATGGATGTAAAATAAAAGCACTGACGTAGCGGCAAATTACTAAGAAATCAGATTTTATAATTCACTCTTTATCACTTTCGATTCACTTTTCTGTCTTTTGCATTAAATATTTACCCATTTAAACTCGTTCATATTGAAATATTCCGAATCTACGGGAATTTGTTTTTTGCAAAAACCACATAAAGTCAACTAATTGCGTATCAATGCAATACCACCTAATAGAATTAAAAATCACCTACAAATGGGGTTATAAGTGACCCTGACCCTATTTTGAACCCTACCAGGCCTTTTATTAGTCTTGGAATTGTTGTTTTTTTTAATAAAAGTACGAGAGAAATAATATGGTAAGCCAAGGCATAGTCCACCCCTGCCTTAAACGGAACATAAGAAGCAATGTCGTGATGCAGAACTAGCAATCTCGTAATGTGGAATATTGCTAGTTTTGCATCACGACATTGCTTCTTATAATTATACTCCCAAAGGATACAAATCGTTTTTATTCTTTAATCACTTCCGCCGGATTCTGCCGTGCTGCCTGCCATACGCGCCAGCTGATACTTATGGTGATAACCATTGCTATCCCTGCAAAAATGAGGATGAACGGTAATGCTCCTATACTTACCTGACGATTGTACGTTTCTATCCAGTGCTTCATAATAGTATAACCGGCAGGGAAAGCTATCAATGAAGATACGATCAATAGCATTGCGTATTCTTTAAAGAAGATGCTCAGGATATTGCTGATGGTAGCCCCATTTACTTTGCGGATAGCTATTTCTTTCCGGCGTTGTTCGCATGTCAATGATACCAATGAATATATGCCGAATATAGATATCAGGATACAAACAATTGCAGAGAATCCCAATAGACTGGATAATGCATCTTCTGATTGCAGATACTTATTATATCGTTCTTCCTCGCTGTCCAGAAATAATTTGCGGTCGGGAAGTTCAGCTTGCTGCATTTCCTCGATGCTACGACGACATTCTTCCCAGGTTCCCGGTTTATACTTGAAGAGGACAAAGCAACGCGGCCACATCCACTGTGATTTATTGGTATTGACAAATACAGTATGAGGCAGGTCCTTGGAAGGCGACCTGTACGCACAGTCTTTTATGACTCCGATCACAGTCATAGGTTCCACTTCTTTATTGCAGTAAAAGATGTGTTTGCCGATAGCTTCTTCAGGTGTCCATCCCATAGTGCGGGCTGTCGTTTCCATGATATTGACTTCACGGACATTCGACTTATCCGATATCCATTCTCCCGCTACCAGTTGCATGTTATAGAATTTGAAGAACTCCTCTCCTGCCAGAATCTCATCTATACCCATTGGGTTTTCAGTTGTCCCATTCAATCCGTCCCAGGAATCTACCTCAAAAGCTGAATAAGAACCCATACTGATGAGTGGCCAGTAAACAGGCCGTACAACTTCAGTTACCATGGGTAATGCTTTTACCTTCTCTGCCCATACATTCATGTCTACATTCATCCAGATGCCCAAGGAAGCACGGTTCCGAATCCATTCCCATATCTACATTACGCAAATGATAAAGTTGCATTTGCATAATGACAGTACAAAGTATAAATGTAAGGCAGACAACAAGCTGTATTACAATGCTTCCTTTACGGCATATACGTCCCATTATATTCATTTGAGTACTATGAAGTGTATTCTGCAATGAGTGACGGCGAAATAGGTAAACAGAACATAGCGCCACTATAAAGGCCAATACTGACATACCTGCGATGTATAATATGCAATTCCCATAAATGGATATATCTGTATCGACAATCATGGAATATTGCAGGAACCAGGGTTTGAGTAATTCCACGAAAAACATCCCTAAGAGTGAAGCTAATAGAATAGTAAATAGAAAGTCCGTACTGAGTAATGCCAATAACGAACATTCGGATGCTCCATTTACTTTGCGTAGTGCCATTTCCCGTTTACGCGAGCGGAAACAATCGATATAAATTGTTAAATAGTTGATCAATGCGCACAGAATGATAAGCACTCCTGTTATGGAGAAATAAACAATGTAACGGAACTGCACAATTTGTTCATCTCCACGAATAAATTCATCTGCATAACGCAGTGAGGTAATGGGCTCCAGATAGAAACGTGTATATCCGGTTACACCATAGCTGTTCTTTTTGAGTTCATCCGGAAAGTGCTGATTCATTTTTTCTAAAAGTACATCCACATTTGTTCCGGGCTTTATTTTTATCAGCATCCTGTAATTGGCGTTATCCCATGAAGTATCATTATTGGTACGCCCCATAAAAGCATATTTAAAGTTAGAATGTTCTCCCCAATCGCTGACAATGGCGCTTATGCGATACTCGTACCGACGGTTATTGTCTGTTATGGTCTTTCCAATCACTTTGGTAGTACCGAACAAGTCTTGAGCAGCTTTTTCTGTAATGGCTATCCCGCTCTTTTCCGGTGAGGTGGATAAAAAGAATTGGTTGTCACCCTCCAGAACTTTTATATCCATCATGCGGATGAAAGTTGTATCAGGCATTAACATCGGATATTCCGTAATCTGTTTCCCATTTTTAATGAATAGAGTATTCTGACCTGATGCACAGAAATCTTCTATTTCAGTGTAAGTCGTTTTTAAATGATTCCCCAACGCGTAGGGCACAAAGTCAGAGTAGTGCCCTCCAAAGTGGCAATCGTCCATTCGTACCAAATAAATGCGTTCTGCATCCTTATGGAAATCATCATAAGTCATTTCATATTGCACCCAGAATGTAGACAGTGCAAAACATGCCAGACCGATTGCCAGTCCGATGATACTGATGATACTTTGCGTTCTGTACTTCAACAGATTCCGATATGCTATTTTTAAATAATGGTGTATCATAACTAACCTCTTTATTCTGCTTTCATGATTGTTGCCGGATTGATGCGGGTTGCTTTATTCACCTGCCAGAACAATGTTCCCAACGAAATGCCTGCCACCACTAATATAGCGATCAGGTAGATGAATATACTAACAGGAGCTTTCACTATAAAATCCCGTGTATAGATGTATATCAGATAATAAGATAAAGGTATGGTCAGCAATGCTGCACCGGCTATCACCCATATATACTTGCGGAATAGAACGGAATACAGGTTTTTCAATTGTGCCCCATTCACTTTGCGGATGGCTATCTCGCGGTAGCGTTGGCGGATGTCGAATAAGGAAAGTCCGAATAATCCTAATGCCGAGACAAAAATAGAGATGGTGGCAAACAATGTAAACACGGTTGCTACACGGCGGTCGTCGTCATACAGGGCCTGAACATCCTCTTTCAGCCAGTGATAGTCGAACTCTTCCGCATGAAAAATTTCCTCTCTTGTGTCTTGCAAATATTTGATAAGTTCCTTTTCCTTACCGGCCTTACAGGCTATTTGGAATTGTGCTCCACCGTAACCGGGTGTCACGATGTATACCACGGGTTTCTTTCCGGCTGTAAGATGGCCGGTATAGTAATCTTTGATGACAGTTCCTACAGGCATCAAAGACAGGCCGCCTTCTACTATTTTTCCGTCCATTGAGGAAGTTATCCAGAGTGCCTGTTCTCCTCTTACGAATGCTTCTTCCTGCTTCGTATAACCGAATGCTTTCAAAGCTGCCTCATTCATGACAACTACATTCTCTGAATAATCCTTTGCCTCCACTTTCCCCGGCAATGTACCTTGTACTGCTTGCAGTTCATACAGCTTGAAGAAATCCGCCGGTATATACATCACCATCATATTTAGCTTCACGTCTTTATCATTAATAAGTGTCGTACTGCCTCCGCTACTGAGGATGCCACTTTGCGAGGGATCGCCACAGAACCACCGTTCTATGAAAGGACATTCATCCAGCTTTTGCCGGATGGTAGTCGTATTCTGCCAGCGCTGTTTTCTTTCGGCTTCACTTTCACCTCCCCAGCTCTTGGGGGTAGGAATCAGATTGGCATAAAGTATGCCTTCCGTCTTGAATCCCGGAGGGGTGTTTTGCAGGAAACGGAGGTGGCTGCTGAAGTACAGAGAGAGGACTATCAGCAAAAGAGTGATGCTATACTGGATAAACAGGAAAACCGTACGTGTAGCGACAGAATGCCGTGAACTTCCGATGGAACGTATGGACACGATGGGTGGCAGATAATTGTATTTGATAAAAGGATATACAGTAGTGAGTAATGGCAAAAGCACCAGCACACCGAGCGACAGTTGCCAGTCGAAAGCCGTATAAGGTACATCGCTGCCCAGCAACCTGCTGGCATATCCCGAAAATATTTCGATAAAGAACCAGGCCAGCAGCAACGAGATGACGATCATCAACATATTTTCCGTCCATAACTGAAGGAAGAGTGTACGTCCACGGATGCCGAATACTTTCTTGATGCCATACTCCTTGGAACGTTTCAGCATAAAAACCAGATAGATGTTGACGAAGTTTAGTATGCCTGCCAGCAATAATAACAGGCATACTCCCATAAGTACCAGAATGTGCGAACGACTGCTATAATGCCACATATTCGGTTGATCGGCCATGGCAGCCAATCCCTTATTCCAATAGAGTTGGCTGACAGGAATAAAGTCGTAACTCACCATATATCCCCATTCTGTTTGTCGCTTCACATGGCTGATAGCATTAATGGCATCTACATCTACTCCGGGCATAAAACGCAGGATTTCTATATACATTTTGCTCCACTCTCTTCTGGTTTTCAGATCCAGATTTATCAGTACATCAAATGTTAGCGAAGATTTGCATGCCGGTTCTTCCAATATACCACAGATCGTCAACAGCTTGCCTCCGGAGTATCCTATCGTTTGTCCTATAGGATTCTTATCTCCGAACACACGTTTGGCAAACTGACGGGTAATGAGTACTTCTTCAGGCGCTTCTATGTGTTTACCTTTCAATGGGTAGTGAAAGAAGTGCAAGAATGCTGTGTCTGCTACCAATGCTTGGACGGTATAAGGTTTCTCATCGATGGTTACATTGTCATTGTCCAGTGTGATGAAGTAACTTCTCTTTTCTATGGCTTCGGGAGCGTAGTAAACCGTATCTGCACCACTGTCTTTATTCACACTACCAGGGAATACATTGCCATCAATTTCCCGTAGCGGGATAAAAGTCCTTTCAGCATGGGTGCAGTGCGTGTTCACTTGTAACTCACGATGAATGTAGCGTACTAATATGATGGTACATGCCAGGCTGAGTGCCAGACCAATGACATTAATGATCGTATATGACTTGGAGCGTATCAGGAAGCGCCAGGCGTATTTGAGTGTTTTCATATTTCAGTCTTTCTATATTTTAGTTATATTTTATTTCTTATTCGCTTTTCATAATTTTTGCCGGATTAATCCGTGCAGCTTTATTCACTTGCCAGAACAATGTACCTAACGAAATGCCAGAAACTATCAGTATGGCTATGGAATAAATGAATATGCTGATAGGAGCTTTCACTACAAAATCTTGCGTATAGATGTATATCAGGTAATAGGATAAAGGTATGGTAATCAATATGGAAATTCCTATTACCCAAATGTACTTGCGGAACAGAACTACATACAGATTTCTCAATTGTGCTCCGTTTACTTTGCGGATGGCTATTTCCCGATATCGCTGTCGGATATCAAACAGAGAAATACCGAATAGCCCGAGACCTACAATTATAATCGCAATACAAGCAAAAACGGAATAAATAATGCTTGTTTGTCTGTCCTGGGCATAGATTGCTTTTACGTCTTCCTCCAGAATGCTGTATTCAAAATCTTCACTGCCATAAATCTTTAATTCCGTTTTACGTAGGAACTCAAGCACTTCTTTCTTTTTACCCGGCACACAGGCTATCTGATAGACATCGCCGCTCATCTGATTGCTCACCATATAAACAGTAGGTTTCTTTCCTAAAGTTAAATGTCCGTTGTAGTAATCATCTACCACCGCTACAATGGGTTGGGTTTTGGATTCGTTTCCTCTTTTCAGGGGATTTTCTATGCTGGCACCTTGACAAGTGGTGTAGTTTAAGGCTTTCATAGCTGCCTTATTCACCACCAGAACTCCGAAAAAGCCTTTATCTGATAAATCGGGGAGCTCGCCTTCGATAAATTTAATATCATAGACCCGAAAAAAATGAGGCGTGGCAAGACGCATATTCAGGTAGATCTTCCTCCCTTGCTCGTTTATATAATCACTGCCATAATCTCCTTTAAGAATGTCAATATAGCTAGTCTCAAAATCTTCTATATAGGGACAGGAAGAAAGCTCCTTATTTAATGCGTTCACTCGCTCCTGCTGTTGTTTCATGCTCTCTTCCGTGTAAGTATTAAAATCCTTTGATTCGTAAGTCAGCTGAGCAATGATAATATCTTTGGTACGAAACCCCGGTTCGGTACTAAGCAACATATTCAGTTGATTATTGAAATAAAGCGAGATTACTACCAATAAAAAAGTGAGTACGTACTGAATCCCCAGAAATAGGATCCGTGAATGTATTGAACGACTTTCCGAACCTATAGAACGGATGGAGACAATAGGGGGAGTATAATTGTATTTGATGAATGGATAAAGAGAAGTAACCAATGGGAGTACTACCAATATGCCTAATGATAATTGCCAGTCAAATGTCGTATAGCTAAACTGATGATTGAAAAGATTTCTCACTGGCACAGTACTTACTTCTACAAACACCCAAGCTATGAGCATAGCAGCTGATACCAACAAAGTATTCTCTATCCATATATTAAGAAATAGTTCTTTACCCCTTGCACCGAACACCTTTTTCAATCCGTATTCTTTTCCCCTCCGGAGCATGACAACCAGATAGATATTGATGAAATTAATAATACCTGCTAATAGCACTAATAGGCATACTCCTATCATAATCCACAGATGGGAATAGCTGCCGGCAGAGAACATCAATGTCTCCTCATTACTGATGGAGCTATCCCAATAGAATTGTTTGACGGGAATCAAAGAATAAGTATAAGTACGCGTATCACCGCTTTCGGGCGAGTTTATATATCTTGGGATACTACCTGTTTTGTTTAGCTTATTTATATCAGTGCCCGGCATGAATGAAAACAAGTCTATAGCCATACGTTCCCAATTATCAGATAAAGCTTTAGACAATACTACATCGAACTGCAGGAAAGTCTTGTTTCCGGGATTACCCAATACACCCTCAATGGTTATGTCCTTTCCATTAGAACAACGGATGATTTTACCTACCGGATTCTCCTTACCGAAGAGCTTGTGGGCAAATGCCTCTGTAATTAAAGCGGAGTGCGGAGAAGGTAATGTAATATTTCCCTGCACCACCGGGTAGCGGAATAGCTGAAAAAAGATACTGTCTGTTACGATGATTCGCGAAGGAAACCGATTTGCCCCAACCATTATATGGTCTTTCTCCAACGGAATGAAGTTGCTCTGCTTATTGATGTAGCGTTGATCGATAAGGCTGCTATCTCCCCTATTAATAAGCATACTTAAATATTTATTGCCACCCATATCCGCTTTGACACCATAAACCTGTTCCCGGTCAATGCAATGGCTATCCACTGTCAATTCCCTGTGAATATAGCGGAATAGAATAATGCAACATGCCAGACTGAAGGCCAGCCCCAGTAGATTAATGATCGTATATGACTTGGAGCGTATCAGGAAGCGCCAGGCGTATTTGAGTGTTTTCATATTTCAGTCTTTATTATATTAATCTCTTTCTGTTATTTTGCTATTCTCTGATGATGCTGTATTTGTTCCTTATTTTAATATCAGTTCTTCCGCTTCGCCAAAGTTATCATATCCCGTCGTAATAACCCAATCTCCCGGCTGTAAACCGTCTGTAATCTCGTATTGCTGGGGATTCTGGCGTCCGATACTGAGAGGGACACGAATTGCTTTCGTTTTGGATGCGTTTAGTTTGTAAATCCATTGACCACCGGTAGCCTGATAGAAATTACCGCGTGGGATGACGATGGCCTGTTCGGGTTGTCCCAACTCTATCTGTACACGAAAGCTCTTTCCTACACGTACATTGTCGGGCATCTCTCCGGTAAATACTAAGTCGACATCGAAAGTGCGGTCTTTTACTTCGGGAACTACCTTTGTTATACGGAGTGGATATTTACGCCCCTGATAATTAATTGTGGCGGGAAGCCCTGTAGTGATACGGTCTATGTAGTATTCACTGAGTGAAGTGTGTATTTTATATTGGTCTAGTACCTTGATTTCGGCAATACCTTGGTTGGATGATACTTGCTGCCCCGGAGTTACTTTCACGAAGCTGAGTTGTCCGGCTACGGGAGCCTTAATAACTAAATTATCCAGTCGTTCGCAAGCGCGTTCATACTTTTTACGTTCACGTTCCCGATCATTATGAATCAGGTCTTTGCGGATAATGGCAACAACAGAATCCTGACGCAAACTCTCGCGTTGTAACTTTGCTTTCTTTACATTATAATTATACTCATCTTCGGCAACTTCCAGTTGAGCTTTACTTTTTATCCCCATTTTATATTCTTCTTTATCAAGATTGAAACTTTTTTGAAGACGGGCCAACTCATAGTTGGTTTGCAAAGTTTGTTGCTGGAGGGTCAGGCTCTTCTGTTCCATCTCAATTTCTTTTTCACGGAAAGAAATCAATTGCTTCTCCAAATCATCACGTTGTTCTTCAATGTTGTGTATCAGATCAGGGTTTTCGAGCACAAGGATTGTATCTCCTTTTTGAAGTAAACTTCCCTCCTCGCCTACTATACGGTCTACACTTCCTGATTCACGGGCATTAACGATAATGGTGAGGATGGGTTGTATAAGTCCTTCCACGTCTACATATTCCATGAATTTATCATTTTTGACTTCGGCAATCTGCACATTCTCCTGGTCGATGCGAAGCTTGCTGGGACCGGCAGAAAGGATGATAACGTAAATAATGAAAGCAAGGAATAGAATTCCTCCTGCTAGGTAATAGCGGTAGCGGATGTACCAAGGCTTCTTTTCGAGTTTAATATCCATAATATCTTTATTGTTTTACAATTTATAGTCAAGTTTATAATATGTCCCTTTATTTTTTTATCATCTTGTCCATCACTTCCTCTATTCTTTCTGTTTCTGTCAGCGGTGCATCTACTTCAAAATCATAAAGTGTGATACTGCGGAGGGTGTAGTATAAACTCCAGTAGTTATATAGTGCAGTGATGTAATTTCGTCGGGCGGCATCTTTTTCACTGATGGAAGCATTGAGGTCGAGTACGGTAGACTTTCCCAGGATATAAAGTCGTCGGGCTACATCTGCACGTCGTTGAGCCGTCTCATCGGTGCGGGCGGCAATATGTACGCGCTGGGATTGTAAATTGAATTGTTTCACCAGTTTACGGACATTCAGTTCAAAGTCTGTCTTATCCTGCTCTACTTGAGTATAAGTTAAGTCACGATTAGAACGGGCTACCCGGACCTGTCCTTTGCCACGTCCCCAATCCAATATAGGCAGACTAATGCCGAGGGTGACATATTGTTGGTCCAAGGGATTGTGATAAGCGTCTTTCAGTTTATTGCCGGTCTGAGTCAGTCCGAAACGCAAGTAAAGATCGGCTTTCAGTCCGGCATTGGCCCGGGCACTGGCTACCCGGCTTTCGCTTTCCAGCTTGCGCCGCTGCATGTCCAGTATATCCGGGCTGTTTTGACGTGCTGTGATTAAAGCCGTGCTTAGATCTATGTGAAGATTGGGAACATGATCGCTGACATCTACTTTGATCAGTATATCCTCCTGGATACCGAGATACGAACGGAGTTCTTGCATGCAATTTTCTACTTCGATATGGGCATTCATACGATTTGTCTCTTCGGTCAGCTTATTAAGTTCCAATTGTAGCATCTCGTTTTCGGTAATGGTACCTATATTATAGCGCCCTTGTGCATATGTATATAAGGTGTCTGCATTGGCATAGTTGGTAGAAGCTATTTCGTAGTTGCTTTGTGCGGTGGCAAGGGCAAAGAATTTCTGCGTAGCGTTGGCAGCAACGAGCTCCAGGGTTTCCACATAAGTTTTCTTGGCTTCCTGGTAACGCAATGGTTCGATACGACGATTCCATTTCAGACTATTATATCCAAAAAGAGACTGACTATAGCCGACGTTTATGGGTGATGTCTGCCAGGAAGTAGAGTTGTCACTAAATAAATCAAGCCGCTGGGCAGAAGTTTCCACGAACAGCGTACCACCTGTCCAAGGAATATTCTGTGTCAGGCTTAAGGTGAGGTCGGTACTTAATAAGTTTTGTTCCACAAATTTCACGCTACCATCGCTCATTGTAATTTTGTTGATGGCACGATTCAAATACGGATCGGAAGTTAATTTCAAGGCGGGCAGATAGTTGGCCCGATAATATTTGTAGTTCCAGTAGGCGGAACGAAAACTGTGTTGGGCTGTTTGCGCATCGGGTGATTGTCGGCGGGCACGCTCTATGGTCTGACCTAATGTCAACTCCATAGTGTGTTCCTGCGCATCAATAGTTATAAGAGTTCCGCAAGCTATTAATAATAAAAGTATTTTTTTGTACATAGTATGTTCCTTTTGGTAGAAGAGATTCAAATCTTATGCCAAAGATGTAATGCTTTGTATTACAATGTTATACTTCTGTATGATGTAAATTGAGCGTGTGCCATACCGCACAAAAATAGTGCGCATACGCACACACAACACATCGATATATTGTTTATCTTTGCACATCGGATATATTCATATTGCAGAAAAGATTATCGGATAATAATAGCTTCGTATGGAACAATTAGGAAAAATATTAATAGTAGATGATAATGAGGACGTACTCTTTGCCCTCAACCTTCTGTTGGAACCTTATGCGGAAAAAATAAAAGTAGCAGTAACCCCCGATCGTATCGAATATTTCATGACGACCTTCCAGCCGGACATTATCCTGCTGGATATGAACTTCAGTCGCGACGCCATCAGTGGCAGGAAGGCTTTGAGAGTCTGGAACAAATCTTGCGTATTGATCCTCAGGCGGTCGTTATTTTTATGACAGCATATGCAGATACAGATAAAGCGGTACGGGCCATTAAAGCGGGTGCTACCGATTTCATCCCGAAACCGTGGGAAAAAGAAAAACTACTTGCTACACTCTCATCCGGTATTAAGTTACGCCGTTCCCGCTGTGAAGTTAATCTGCTAAAAGAACAAGTGGAGGTACTTAGCGGTGCGGGAAGTAGTGTGGAAGAATCTATTATTGGTGAATCTGCCGCGATGCAGGAAGTGTTTGCCACGATAGAGAAGCTGCGTGATACAGATGCTAACATTCTTGTACTTGGTGAAAATGGAACAGGAAAAGATGTGATAGCCCGTTTGTTATACCGTTGTTCGCCACGTTACGGACGGCCATTCGTTACAATTGATCTTGGCAGTATCCCGGAACAATTGTTTGAGAGTGAATTATTTGGCTATGAAAAAGGCATTTACTGATGCCCGGAAACCGAAAGCCGGACGGATGGAGGTGGCAACGGGAGGTACATTGTTTTTGGATGAAATAGGAAATTTGTCACTACCTATGCAAGCAAAACTGCTGACTGCTATTGAAAAACGGCAGATCAGTCGTTTGGGTAGTACACAATCTGTGTCCATCGACGTACGCCTGATTTGTGCTACAAATGCGGATATCCGCCATTTGGTGGAAGAAGGGAATTTCCGGCAGGATTTACTTTATCGTATCAATACGATTGAACTACATATTCCTCCTTTGAGGGAACGGGGAAATGATATTATTCTTCTGGCAGATTATTTCTTGCAGCGTTATGCACGGAAATATCAAAAGGAAATGCGGGGCTTGACACGTGAAGCAAAAGCTAAATTACTGCGTTATTCCTGGCCGGGAAATGTGCGTGAGTTACAGCATACGATGGAGCGTGCCGTGATTTTGGGCGACGGTTCATTGCTTCGCCCCGATAATTTCTTGTTCCAGGCTTCCTCCCCCCGTCTTAAAAAAGAAGAAGAAGTACTTAATCTGGAGCAATTGGAACGGCAAGCTGTAGAAAAGGCAATGCGGTTGAGCGAAGGGAATATGACACGTGCTGCGGAATATTTGGGAATTACGCGCTTTGCATTGTATAGGAAGATTGAGAAACTGGGATTATAAATTAAGAAGTAATATGAAGCAGTATTCCTTGGTTGTTATCTTGCATATCTGTCTGCTGGCAATACTTTCTGTTGGTGTTTATGTGTTATATTGTGCTGATTTATGGTTTAGTATGCTTATAACATTCCTGTTTCTTCTGGGGACAGGAATACACCTTTATTATATACAGATGAAGCAATTGCAGATGATGCGTCGCCTGACGGACAGTTTGCGTTATAATGACATGACACAAGCTTTCCGTCCACCTTATAAAAATAAACTGATGACAGAAATGGCTGTAGAGCTATCTGAAACCTTGCAGGCATTTCGTGCCCGCCTGTTGGAAGAAGAAATAAAACATCAGTATTACGAAAGTCTGCTGAACAAGGTAGATACTGCTGTATTAGTGACTGATATGTCCGGACGTATTGAGTGGCTGAATCGTGCTGCCACTGCCCAGTTAGGGCAAGATCCGCAATTGCCGGCCGAGCTTTTGAGCCTTCCTTCCGGTGAAACGCAGGTCATACGTATTCATCGAAATGGAACCACTTTAGAAATGGCAGTAGCTGCCACTCTCTTTGTAGCCCGTGGCATGGAGAGGCGCCTTATCAGTTTGAAGAATATTCATTCTGTACTGGAACGGAATGAAATGGAAGCCTGGCAAAAGTTGATACGTGTACTCACTCATGAAATCATGAACTCCATTACTCCTATCATTTCCCTCTCTGAAACACTTAGTGAGCGTGGTGTACCCGTTACATTAAAAGATGCAGCGGGCGAGAAAGAATATGCTGTAATGCTACAAGCTATGCAAACCATTCATCGACGTAGTAAGGGACTATTAGGTTTTGTAGAAAACTATCGTCGTCTTACCCGTCTCCCCGCTCCTGTTTGTGCCAGCGTGCCGGTTCGGGAGCTATTCACCGATTTACAGAAACTTTTTCCTGATGAAACTATTCATTTCGAGCTTCCACCTTTGGAGAAAACACTGGATGTGGATCGTGCTCAGATAGAACAAGTGCTTATTAATCTGTTGAAAAATGCTCGTGAAGCATCTGCCCGCCGCGAAACGCCCAAGATTGAGGTTAAAGCTGTTTTTGCACCGAAAGTGACTTCTTCTCTTACTGCATGGCGTTGTACTATTACTGTTCGGGATAATGGTGAAGGTATCTTACCTGAAGTACAGGATAAAATATTTGTTCCATTCTTCACAACAAAAACTGCTGGTTCGGGTATCGGACTCAGTCTTTGCAAGCAGATTATGAATCAGCATGGAGGAAATATTACCGTTTATTCGGAACCGGGAAAGGGGAGTTGTTTTACTTTACAATTCTGTTAGATAAATACTGCACCAGCAAAAGGTTGTTCTGTGTCTATTAAAAAACATAAATATTATATAATCATAAAAATTCTGTGCCGATATTTTATTGCTTTTAACAGCTACTAATTTTTCCATTATTTATTTTTGCAGCCACATAAATCGATAACTCATATTTAATTAACCATAAAATTCTATATGATTATGCGAACTAATTATTTGCTGCTATTAACTATTTTGTTGGGTTTAATACCCGTGAATTACACACACGCCTCTGACTCAATTCCAAGCGTGTTTCTTTATTCTCCTTATACAAAGATTTCTGTTTCTCCGGGAACGAGTATTGATTACAAAATTGATTTAATCAATAATTCGGATATTCCGGTCAATGTAGATCTGTCTGTTACAGGATTACCAGCAAGTTGGAAACGTGAATTGAAATCCGGTGGTTGGAATATTAACAAATTAGCTGTCCTGCCTAGTGAAAAGAAAGACTTTAACCTGAAATTGGAAGTTCCATTAAAAATAAACAAGGGTAGCTACAATTTTGTTGTAACTGCTGGAGGCTGTCAACTTCCTTTGACTGTCACCGTAGCTCAGCAAGGCACTTATCAGACTGAATTTACCACTGATCAACCCAATATGCAGGGCAACTCAAAATCGACATTTACTTTTAATGCCGTACTGAAGAATCAGACGGCTGATCAGCAGTTATATGCATTGATGTCTAATGCGCCCAGAGGATGGAATGTAATTTTTAAACCTAATTATAAGCAGGCAACTTCCGCACAAGTAGAAGCGAATGCCAGCCAGAATGTGTCGATAGACGTCACTCCGCCGGCTAATGTTGAAGCTGGGAATTATAAGATTTCAGTACGTGCAGTAGCCGGTAATACTTCTGCTGATCTGGATTTGGAAGTGGTGGTTACCGGTACATATCAAATGGAACTGACTACTCCACGGGGATTGTTGAGTACTGAAATAACTGCCGGAGATGTGAAGCGTCTGGAATTAGTTGTCAGAAACACAGGTTCCTCTTTATTAAAGGATATTCAACTCTCATCCGGTAAGCCAAAAGATTGGGAAGTATCTTTTGAACCTGCCAAAATAGAAATATTAAAAGCCGGAGAAACATCTACTGTTACGGCTATAATGAAAGCTTCGAAAAAAGCTTTGCCAGGCGACTATGTAGCAACAATGGAAGCTAGAACTCCCGAAGTAAATGCAACTGCACAATTCAGAATTGCAGTAAAAACACCAATGCTTTGGGGTTGGGTAGGAATATTAGTCATCGTTGTAGCTGTGGGAGGTGTCTATTACCTATTCCGAAAATATGGAAGGAGGTAATTATGGGCGAACAAGTGATTGTACTTACCGATTTGACCAAAAAATACGGTAATTTCACTGCTGTAGACCATATTAGCCTGTCAATCTGCAAAGGAGAGATTTTCGGATTATTGGGTCCGAATGGTGCGGGAAAATCCACAACTATCCTGATGATGTTGGGGTTGACAGAACCAACTTCCGGTAAAGTGGAAATTTGTGGAATAGACTCCACTACAAATCCTATTGAAGTCAAGAGGAAAATTGGTTATCTTCCTGAAGATTTAGGCTTTTATGATGATATGACCGGGTTGGAAAATCTCATCTATACAGCACTTCTGAACGGCTTTTCAAGGAAAGAGGCTGAAGAGAAAGCAAAGGAACTTATGCGTCGGGTTGGACTTGCCGAACAGGTGAATAAAAAGACCGGAAAGTATTCCCGCGGTATGAGGCAACGTTTGGGTTTAGCGGATGTATTGATAAAGAATCCGGAAATCATTATTCTGGACGAGCCGACATCCGGTATCGATCCTGCCGGAATTCAGGAATTTATAGAATTGATTCGTAATTTGAGTAGGGTTCATTCCTTCACCGTTTTATTTTCCTCACATAATCTGGATCAGGTACAGAAAGCTTGTGATCGTGTGGGCTTATTTAATCACGGAGAATTACTGGCGCAGCTTGATCTTAGAGAAATGGAAGGTAAACAAGTAGAACTTATTGATATCTACAATAATTATATAAAGGAAGGAGGTGAGAAGTATGAACGGAATTGAGCAGCCTTTCTGGGTTATTGTGAATAAAGAAATCCGGGATCATGTGCGTAGTTGGCGCTTTATTATTTTACTTGCCATTATCACGCTCACTTGCTTGGGAGCCTTGTATACATCACTCACCAGTATGCATGAGGCTGTCAAATCAGGTGATGTGGAAGATACTTTTTTCTTCTTGAAATTGTTTACCGTATCCGATGGCACATTGCCTTCTTTTGTTTTGTTCATCAACTTTTTAGGGCCGCTGTTAGGTATTGCCTTAGGATTTGATGCCATGAATTCGGAACTGAACAAAGGGACATTATGCCGTATATTATCACAACCGATACACCGTGATTGTATAATCAATGCCAAATTTGTTGCTGCACTGATTGTGATTACAATTATGCTGTTTGTATTAGGTTTTTTGGTAATGGGAGCTGGGCTGATAGCCATCGGTATTCCACCTACACCGGAAGAATTTGCCCGTATCATTTCTTTTTTGATCCTAAGTGTTTTCTATGTAGGTCTTTGGTTGAATATGGCGATACTGTTCTCGCTCTGCTTCCGGCAGACGGCTACTTCAGCTTTGGCTTCTCTGGCGATATGGTTGTTTTTCAGTGTGTTTTATACGATGATTGTCAATTGGATTGCTAAGATGTTCATGCCTTCTGATATGATGCCGCCTTATTATGTTGTCGGTTATCAAAAAATAGTTTGGGGCATAATGTCATTGAATCCGTGCGAATTATTCAATCAGGCAACTTCTGTATTGCTGATGCCATCACTTCGAAGCTTGGGACCGTTAATGATGGAGCAGGTTCAAGGGGCAATACCCAGCCCTCTCCCATTGGGACAGAGTTTACTGGTTATATGGCCACAGCTAACAGGATTGATTGCAGTTACAATTCTCTGTTTTGCACTCTCTTATATCATATTTATGCGTAGAGAAATACGTTCAAGGTAAATTGATTGGTTAGGTTAGGAAGAAATCCCTGACGATATTTAATACTTTAAAGTCGTCAGGGATTTATATATTGCAGTTTGTATTATTTCTGCCTTACATACTCCAAAGTATATCCATAATTGGAACTTAACACTAACGAATCCGGCGTTAGCTTGTCAATCTTCAGTGTATCCACACCTTCAATCTCTATCCCATTACCGATACTTTTTACTGTCAGATAAAGCTGGTCACCTTGTTGTTCCCATTCTTTGTATATCAAAGTGTGCATATTAATGGAAGATGCTTCTCCATTCTCTTCCAGTTTGATTCCTTGCACTTCTCCAGGTTGCCCGTTAATGGGCATTACCCATGATCCTACTACGGTAGCGGGAGCTTTAGAACCACCACAGGCAGCAAATACAACTGCCATGACCGCCATGCTAATGATTTGTTTTTTCATGATGTCTTTTTATTATAGTGTAACGTTGAAACCTACCAATTGTTTTCAGGGGATAAAGTTAATTGAAAAATATCGTTCCGGAGCTATTATTCTATATTTAAGTTTCGCAGGCTAACGTTCTTTTCCCTAAGCTTGATTGGCCAAAGCATATCAGGATTTACGCAATCAGTCCAATATGGCAATAAGATAGTGAAATACGATATTTCTCTTCAATACGTTTGTATTTCCCCATTATCAGCAATAAGGTTTTCTGTCAAAAAGGCCCTTCTGGAAGAATAAAACCTTAGTTTATCATTATCATATTATCTATTGGTATGCTACAGATGGTCTATTCAGCGCTATTGCATGATTTGTTTTAACCAAACAGACCATCTGTTTGATCCAAACGGATGATGTAATTTGGAAAATGGCTACACCCTTTGCCTCATAGGGCTACACCTTCATCACTAAAGGGTAATACTATCACGGAAAAAGGGTGTAGCCCCTCCGAAAAGCAGGTGATATTTTTCTGTTTTGAAGAAGATAAGCAACGAAATCTAATAATCACTTTTTAGGAAATATATCAAATACGCAATCAAATAAGAATGAAATACAAAGAACTCACTTTCCAAAATACACTTTCCCTCATTATTATAAATCATACGGCATTTACCAAACAGGAAATCCTTGTGTCTTTTCGCACTACGCCAACTATTGATACGAAAGGATGAAACGTAGGATATCACGATTTACATTTTGTCATTTTGCTTAAGTTCCGCAAGTGTAGTGAATGATCTTGAATTATTTTATGTTTTTATGGGGAGTTGGTACGGAGCAAATACGAAGTTGGCTCTGTCTAAATGGGTATTTATGACCTCATCTGATTTTTTTTTGTAAAAAGAGTCGATTTGTTTTGTTTATTACAAAATAGTTTCTACCTTTGCACTCGCTTTTAAGAAATAAAGTATTCGGGGTGTAGCGCAGTCCGGTTAGCGCACCTGCTTTGGGAGCAGGGGGTCGTGGGTTCGAATCCCGCTACCCCGACTAAAGTATAAAAGACTGAAAATTAATTAATTAAGACGACGTAGAGCTGATGCAATTTGCATCGGCTCTACGTCATTTATAGCAAAAATTGTGTTATTTGACATTCTTTCTATGCTAATAAAGGAGATTTTCTTATAACTATCTTATAACTGATTTTAAACTCAAGTAATGAGAAGGTCCTTGAAAAAACATAAGTTCATCGAAGAAATGGTAATTAATTATATAACTAAAATCTAATATTATGAAATGCTATTGTAGTCAACACTCCCCTAAAGAGGATAATAAATGTTCGAAAACGTTGAGTTTCTCGGATTATAATTCAAACATTATGTTTAAAGACAATCGAATTAGTCATAAAATGCAAAAGGCCAATATAAATAGTATCTGCCAAAGAACTACTGCTATAGATCCTCTTTGTACCCAATTTAAAGAAAATCATATCATAGAAAAGAGCAAGACCCCTAATATATGGGAGTTTACAGCTTGTGCAATAGATAAAGGAGCTCCAAACACTTTGAATTATATTCCAAATAAAGAATCGGTAGTTTATGTAAGGAATATGATAAATGAAGCAATAGTTACTAAAGTACAAGCCGATAAAGAAAAAATACCATACTCGCCAATAAGCATTCATGAAGTAAATCGTGTAAAGGTGCTTTCTAGAGATGATAATCAATTATTTAAAGATGTAAAGTATGCGCCGGGGCTTTCCAGAGATGAATATCCGTATGCATCTACAATTGAAGGTGGAAGTGATGGATACTGGGCGTATGTCCCTGTGCATGAACAATCAGTTCAAGGTGGTAAACTACAAGGATTATATAAGAGGCTACTAAGCAGTGGATCCTCAGAGTTTGATGTTGTTCTAGCATAAAACTCTTCAATATAGAAAGGACAGATAGAATCAACTAATTAAGAAGTAATGAAAGGTGAGCGACAACATACAGACTTTAATGAATATGATGACACCCCGGTAACATGTCCGAGATGTGGTTCTACTCAGATACACGCTGAAAAGATTGCTTATGGTCAATTTCTCAGTAATAAGATATTGATTAGCTGTTTAAAATGCGGTCATCAATTCAGATTAAAGAAACAGCCGATACCTGATAGATTAAGCCTGCATCCTCTTGAAAGGACTAAAGGTCTTTATGTGACGTGTCCCAATTGTGGAAAGCTTTCTGGTACGGCGTGTTATGCATGTCCAAAATGTGGCCGTAAGTTTTTGCAAGAAGACTTTGACAAGGCAAGAAAGATAAAAGGAACAGGTTGTTTTACTGTCATAGTGATTGGGGGGCTGGTTGTTTCCTTGTTATTTATGTAATATAAAATATAATCGCATGGAAGAAAACGCTCTTTTATCACATGAATTAGAGAGGTTAAAACAGCCTGTCAGAAGTGCTAAAAAAGAGTCGTTATTATAACTATCTTATAAAAAAGAATAAGCTGCTGATTTTTTAGTAGCTTATTTTTGTATATAGAGACATCCAACAAAATAACTGCCTATAACTGATTTTTGAGATAAAGGTATGATAGTATCAAATTACATTTTTAAATAAAAATCTTTTGTCAGTGCAATATATTCCGGTGTAAATTGATGGTGTTCCACTTCAATACATAAAGTCTCTTCTATGCACTCATGTTCTTCGTGGCTGAATGAAATAAGTACTCTTCGGCTTGGTTTATCCGGTTTGGTGAAGACATGAAGACAACGCGAAGGGTACAACTTGTATTTCCAGGCTGTGTCAATTACTAACTTTTCTGCTTCGGTAGGAATGATAACACATACCCTCCCCTGCTTTTCAAGGAGATTTGCCGAGCGTCGAAAAAGTAACTCATAATTTAGTTCACAGGTATGACGTGCCATATTGCGTTGTTTGTCAGGGCAGTTCAATGCATCAACAAAATATGGTGGATTAGAAACTATCAGATTATATTTACTTTCAGTCCGAAATAGACTGAAATCGTTACAGGATAACTTGTATTCGTTTTGTCCACGGAGAACGGGCTACATTCATCTTAGCCTGAGCTGCCGCAGCTTCATCTATTTCTATAGCCGTGATTTGCGACAATGGATATCGCTGTGCTAACATTATCGCTATCAATCCAGTGCCAGTTCCTATGTCGAGGATTTTTTGCGAGTTTTCTGTCTCTGCCCAGGCGCCTAGCAGCACTCCGTCTGTACCTACTTTCATGGCACATTTATCGTGCCATATAGTAAATTGTTTAAACTGAAAATAAGGATTTGACATAGATTGTAGTTGTTAATAGAGAGCAAAAATAGACAAAGTCGGGAATATTACGACAAATTTGGCACCGTTTTTGTCTTTTTATAGATAAAGGTGCTTTATATTAATGAAGAATAGATTAACTTTGCAGGCGCTTTATAAGCCCTGTCAGTATGACATAAACTTAAAAAGAACGAAATGAAGAAAAGACTTTACCTAAAAGATACGGAAGCAAGAGAAGAAGGAAACACTTTTTCAGTGATTGCTGATTTTGAGGGGAATGAAGAACAGTTGATGGATATTGAAGTGAATGAGATACTTCCGATATTACCTTTACGGAATATGGTTTTATTTCCAGGTGTATTTATGCCGGTATCTGTCGGGAGAAAGACTTCCATGAAATTAGTGCGTGAAGCTGAAAAAAAAGGTGCATATATCGGAGTGGTTTGCCAGAAGGTAGCAGAAACGGAGATGCCTTCGTTGGAAGATTTGCATACTATTGGTACGGTAGGTAAGATTATCCGTATCCTGGAAATGCCTGATCAGACTACCACTATTATTCTGCAAGGCGTCAAACGTATGGAATTGGAAGAAATTGTAGATACAACTCCTTATTTGAAAGGGCGCGTAAAAGCATTGGGGGAAGATATTCCTGACAAAAATGATAAGGAATTCCATGCATTGGTGGAAGCTTGCAAGGATCTGACTATAAGATATATCAAATCATCTGATATGTTTCCGCAGGATTCTGCATTTGCCATCAAGAATATTACGAATCCTATGTTCTTGGTGGATTTTATCTGCACGAATCTTCCGCTGAAAAAAGATGAGAAGATTGAATTGCTGCGTATTGATGCATTGCGTGCACGTACTTATCGTTTGTTGGAGATACTGAATCGGGAAGTGCAACTTGCCGAAATCAAGGAGTCCATACAGATGCGTGCACGGGAAGACATTGACCAGCAACAACGTGAATATTTCCTGCAACAGCAGATTAAGACCATTCAAGATGAATTGGGTGGTGGTGGCCAGGAACAGGAAATAGAAGAATTACGCCGTAAAGCAATCGCTACTAAGTGGAGTGCGGAAGTAAGAGACACTTTCATGAAAGAGGTGGATAAACTGGAACGTACACATCCACAATCTCCTGATTATAGTGTGCAACTCAATTATCTGCAAACAATGCTAAGTTTGCCGTGGGGAATATACACTACAGATAATCTGAACTTAGTCAATGCTGAGAAGACTCTGAATAAAGATCATTATGGCTTGGAGAAGGTGAAAGAACGTATTCTGGAGCACTTGGCTGTATTGAAGCTGAAAGGTGATATGAAGTCACCTATTATCTGTTTGTATGGCCCTCCGGGAGTAGGTAAAACCTCTTTGGGGCGTTCTATCGCTGCTGCCCTCAAACGGAAATATATCCGTATGTCATTGGGTGGCGTGCATGATGAAGCAGAGATACGTGGACATCGTAAGACGTACATCGGTGCTATGCCGGGACGTATTATCAAAAGTCTGATCAAGGCTGGCTCATCCAATCCGGTGTTTATCCTGGATGAAATAGATAAGGTGAGTTCAGATCGTCAGGGAGATCCTTCTTCTGCTTTGCTTGAGGTGCTTGATCCGGAACAGAATACAACATTCCATGATAATTTCCTGGATGTAGATTACGATTTATCTAAAGTAATGTTCATTGCTACTGCAAATAATCTGAATACTATCCCTGGACCGTTGCTCGATCGTATGGAGTTGATTGAGGTAAGTGGTTATATCACTGAAGAGAAGATTGAAATAGCCCGTCGCCATCTGGTTCCGAAAGAACTGGAAGCCAACGGTATGAAGAAGAATGATATCAAAATACCAAAGAATACGCTGGAGGCTATTATCGAGTCGTATACCCGTGAAAGTGGTGTACGCGAATTAGAGAAGAAGATAGGTAAAATACTTCGTAAATCGGCACGCCAGTATGCTACGGATGGCTACTTTGCCAAACAGGAAATCAAACCGGGAGATTTGTATGAGTTCCTCGGAGCACCTGAGTATACCCGTGATAAATATCAGGGCAATGAATACGCTGGTGTAGTGACCGGGTTAGCATGGACCGCCGTGGGGGGAGAAATCCTGTTTGTAGAAACTAGTTTGAGCCGCGGAAAAGGTGGGCGTCTGACGTTGACCGGAAATCTGGGTGATGTCATGAAAGAGTCTGCAATGCTGGCCTTGGAATATATCAAGGCACACGCTTCTTTGCTGAATCTGGATGAAGATATTTTTGATAATTGGAATATCCACGTACATGTGCCGGAAGGTGCTATTCCTAAGGACGGCCCCTCGGCAGGTATCACCATGGCCACTTCTCTCGCCTCTGCCCTCACCCAGCGTAAAGTGAAGGCAAATCTTGCTATGACAGGAGAAATAACACTTCGTGGCAAGGTACTTCCCGTGGGTGGTATTAAGGAGAAGATTCTGGCTGCGAAACGTGCCGGCATCAAGAATATTATTCTAAGTGAAGAGAACCGTAAGAATATTGACGAGATACAGGAAATATACCTCAAAGGGTTAACTTTCCATTACGTGAAAGATGTGAAAGAGGTGTTTGCCATTGCGCTGACCAATGAGAAGGTTGCCGATGCCATCGACTTGTCCGTAAAGAAAGAAAAGAAAGCAGAATGACATTCGACTTACAATATACAGACAGTAGTAATGCGCGTGCAGGATTGATAACTACCGATCACGGGCAGATAGAAACTCCTATCTTTATGCCGGTAGGTACCGTAGGAACGGTGAAAGGTGTGCATGTAACCGAACTGAAAGAAGATATTAAGGCGCAAATCATATTAGGGAATACCTATCATCTATATCTGCGTCCGGGATTGGACGTACTGGAAAAAGCCGGAGGACTGCATAAGTTCAACGGCTTTGACCGTCCTATGCTGACAGATAGTGGCGGATTTCAGGTGTTCTCATTATCAGGTATCCGTAAACTACGTGAGGAGGGTGCGGAATTCCGTTCACATATCGACGGTAGTAAACATATCTTCACTCCAGAAAAGGTAATGGATATCGAGCGTACGATTGGTGCAGATATCATGATGGCGTTTGACGAATGTCCTCCAGGAGATTCGGATTATGCGTATGCCAAAAAGTCATTAGGACTCACACATCGTTGGTTGGACCGTTGCATTCACCGTTTCAATGAAACGGAACCGAAGTATGGATACCAGCAGTCTCTCTTTCCTATTGTTCAAGGATGTGTATATCCTGATCTTCGCAAGCAGTCGGCAGAATACGTAGCATCGAAGGGTGCGGATGGCAATGCCATCGGTGGTCTGGCAGTAGGTGAACCTGTAGATAAAATGTATGAGATGATTGAGTTGGTGAATGAAATCTTACCGAAAGATAAGCCACGGTATCTGATGGGTGTAGGTACACCGGTCAATATTTTGGAAGGTATCGAGCGCGGTGTAGACATGTTCGATTGTGTAATGCCAACCCGAAACGGACGCAATGGCATGTTGTTCACCAAAGATGGTATCATCAATATGCGTAATAAGAAATGGGAAACAGACTTCTCGCCTATTGAAGCAGATGGAGCTTCTGCGGTAGATACCTTATATAGTAAGGCGTATCTGCGTCATTTGTTCCATGCACAGGAGTTACTGGCTATGCAAATTGCATCTATTCATAATTTGGCATTTTATCTGTGGCTGGTGGGTGAAGCTCGCAAGCACATCATTGCCGGTGATTTCTCCACATGGAAACCGATGATGGTGAAACGCGTATCGACAAGGTTATGAAAAAACTGAACTGGAACATGAAAGGTATAAAGATGCCGGATAACTGGAAATGGTTGAAGCGGCTCGACTTCTACATTATTAAGAAGTTCCTTGGAACTTATGTGTTTGCCATTGCATTGATTATCTCCATTGCAGTGGTATTCGACTTTAATGAGAAGATGGACAGATTTATGTCACACGAAGCTCCTTGGAAAGCCATAATCTTCGATTATTATCTGAATTTCATTCCTTACTTTGCAAACCTGTTCAGTCCGTTGTTTGTGTTTATTGCGGTTATTTTCTTTACCTCAAAACTGGCTGAGAACTCCGAGATTATTGCGATGTTCTCTACTGGAATGAGTTTTAAGAGGATGCTTCGTCCCTACATGGTGTCAGCAGCTATAATTGCAATAGTAACATTCTTTTTGGGTTCTTATATCATACCCCAAGGTAGTGTGACGCGTATTAACTTTGAAGATAAATATTATAAGCAGCGCAAATCGAATACAGCTCGTAACATTCAGTTGGAAGTAGATTCGGGCGTCATTGCTTATATTGAACGCTTCGAAGATTATAGCAAGACGGGATATCGTTTTTCATTGGATAAGTTTAAAGACAAACAGTTGGTTTCTCATCTTACGGCACGATCTATCACTTATGATACAGCCTCCGTCCATAAATGGATTATAAAGGATTACATGATACGTGAAATGGATGGTATGAAAGAGAACATTGTTAAGGGAGACCGCATCGATAGTACTCTTTTTATGGAACCTGCCGATTTTCTTATTATGAAAAATCAACAGGAAATGATGACCAGTCCACAATTAAGCGAATATATTAGCCGGCAGCGGCAGCGCGGCTTTGCCAATATCAAAGAGTTCGAAATTGAATATCACAAACGCATTGCCATGTCGTTTGCATCATTTATCCTCACATTGATAGGTGTTTCTCTTTCTTCGAAAAAGACTAAAGGGGGAATGGGATTACACTTGGGGATAGGTTTGGCATTGAGCTTTTCATATATTTTGTTCCAGACGATTGCTTCCACTTTTGCAGTGAATGGTAATGTTCCTCCGGTAATTGCTGTATGGATACCGAATATACTCTATGCGTTCATTGCATTTTATCTGTATCAGAAGGCACCGAAATAGAGTAGCCAACTCAACTTAACAAAAATAAGAAGCCCCTCCCGCTCCTTGTGTTACCACAAGTGCAGGAGGGGCTTTTTTGTTGTATCCATTTCCTCTTTTGTCTTTGCTTCTTTTGACTCTAACGATGCTTTTTTCATCACATAAGTTTTAGAAGCAACCCCACTTTCGTCTTACAGGTTCTTTAAATCTTTCATGGCAATGTGCAGTGAAAGCTTAATTCAAGTAAGCTGAAAGTTCTGCAGCAGAGATGTTTTTGGCTATAATTACACCATTATCATCCAGTAAATAGTTAGTAAATCCCCGGCCTAAACGGTACTTTTTAAAGATGCCGGACGACTCGCCTTTAGTTTCCACGAAACAGGTGGGCGTAACTATTTGGTCCTTACGAATGGTTTCCTCGAAGATAGATTGATATTCATCAAATGATACGGAAACCATTTCCACATTATTGTTTGGAGAAGTTGAGTGAAGCGCATTGCTCAAACTTGCGTTTTGCATCCGGGATTGCGCATCATAACTTGCCCAGAAACTGAGTAACACATATTTTCCCTTCATCTTGGAGAGATTTTGAATAGGTTGTTGCTCAGTCGACATAGTTTTGATTTTAAAATCAGGGGCTATGTCACCCACATTTAAACCTCCGGTAGGTTTGTCTTTTTCTACGAAAGAAGTCAAGGAACTAATTAGTAATACAACAAAAATCCATTTTACATGCTTCATGTAAGGCGGTTTTGGTTAATACTGGTTGATTTATAGATGTTTGTCAGACGGTAAAAACAACGTCTTAGCTAACAAATATACAATCAACGTTTACTAAGATTATAGAACCACTCGTTCTAAATCGGCGACAAAGGTATAACTTTATTATTGAAAATCAAGTAAACGGTTGACTTTTTCATGTTATATAACATGTTTTGCATCTCTGGATACCTCTCTGCACAGTATTGATCCGGTGATTTTCGAATATATATTATGTGTTTTTATCATTTGTATCAAGTATGTCCTCAAGAGAAATAGGAAACATTTCATGGATATTACTGTTAAATACATATTTCTATGTTAATTGGTGTATATAGCAGGAATTTTATCTACTTTTGCACCGTGTTACTCATTAATTTAGATAAACAATTTTATATGCAACCGTTGAGCACAGAACTTATTCTTATTCGCGTTACGGGCGAAGATCGTCCGGGATTAACTGCATCCGTTACAGAAATTTTAGCTAAATACGACGCTACTATTCTTGACATTGGTCAGGCGGACATTCATAATACACTGTCATTGGGTATCTTATGCAAGACAGAGGAACAACATTCAGGATTCATTATGAAAGAGTTGCTTTTCAAGGCATCTTCTTTGGGAGTGACGATTCGCTTCTATCCTATTTCGGTGAAAGAATATGAAGATTGGGTCAATATGCAGGGAAAAAATCGCTATATCCTTACTTTACTGGGACGTAAGTTGTCTGCCCGCCAGATCTCCGCAGTCACCCGCATTCTTGCCGAACAGGGGATGAATATTGATGCTATCAAGCGCCTGACGGGACGTATCCCATTGGATGAATGTGATTTACGTACTCGTGCGTGTATCGAATTCTCCGTCCGTGGAACTCCGAAGGATCGCATTGCCATGCAAGAGCAACTGATGAAGCTGGCGAGCGAACTTGAAATGGACTTCTCTTTTCAACTCGATAATATGTATCGTCGTATGCGCCGTCTGATATGTTTCGATATGGACTCCACACTGATTGAGACGGAAGTAATTGACGAATTGGCCATACGTGCCGGTGTAGGAGATGAAGTAAAAGCCATCACCGAACGGGCCATGCGTGGGGAAATAGATTTTACCGAAAGCTTCCGCGAACGCGTAGCCTTACTGAAAGGGTTGGATGAATCTGTAATGCAGGATATAGCGGAACACCTGCCTATAACAGAAGGAGTAGACCGATTGATGTATGTGTTGAAAAAGTACGGCTATAAGATTGCCATTCTTTCCGGTGGTTTCACCTATTTCGGACAATACTTGCAACAAAAATATGGTATTGACTACGTATATGCCAATGAACTGGAAATTGTGGATGGTAAGTTGACTGGACGTTATTTGGGAGATGTTGTAGACGGTAAGCGGAAAGCTGAACTGTTGCGTCTGATTGCACAGGTGGAAAAAGTGGATATTGCTCAAACTATTGCCGTGGGTGATGGAGCCAATGATCTTCCGATGCTGGGTGTTGCCGGTTTGGGTATCGCTTTTCATGCTAAACCCAAAGTGGTTGCCAATGCCAAACAGTCCATCAATACAATCGGGCTCGATGGAGTGCTCTATTTCTTAGGCTTCAAGGACTCATATATCGATTTGCCGAAATGAGCTGAACTATTCCGCAAATATATTTGTTTCATATAATGACATCTATATTTGCGGAACCTCTTAAATATTAATACTATGAAGAGAATACGGAACCTTTTCTATCTCTCTTTGTTTTTGACTGTCCCTGGCCTTCAAGCCGTTGCACAAGAAAAACTTCACGTTAGCCTCCCTGACTCTATAACGACTGTTGGATATGCCACAGGCCTTCGCAAGAACCTTTCAGGACTTGTAGAAAGAATCACCGAAAACCAGATGAATAAAGACCAGATAACCAATCCATTGGATGCAATCCGCGGACGGGTACCGGGTTTGACTATTCTGAAAGGTTCCAACGGACCTGCAGCATTGGATGCTGTCCGCTTGCGTGGTACCACTTCATTGACTACTGGCAATGATCCGTTGATTATTGTAGACGGTGTTTTTGGTGATTTGAGTATGCTTATGTCTATCTATCCGGCGGATATTGAAAGTTTTGTTATCTTGAAAGATGCTTCGGAAACAGCGCAATATGGTTCGCGCGGAGCATCGGGTGTTATTGAAATTACCACTAAAAAAGGTGTTAGTGGGCGTACAAGTGTGAACTATAATGGTAGCTTCGGTATTGCTTCAAGCTATAAAACGGTAAGAATGCTCAATGGAGATGAATTCCGGGCAGTAGCTAAAGAACGTGGCGTTTCTATTCTTGATTTGGGAAACAATACCGATTTTCAGAAGGAAATAGAACAGACAGGGCTGCAACATAATCATCACATTGCCTTCTCCGGTGGAACAAACACCTCCAACTATCGTGTTTCACTTGCTTTGATGAATCGTGAAGGAGTAATTGTCAATGAAAAGTTGCAGAACTTCACATCGAATATGAATATGACGCAGTACGTATTCGATAATTTTCTGAAATGTGATCTCGGAATGTTTGGTTCTATACAGAAAGAGCGTAACCTGGTAAATTTACATAAAGTGTTTTATTCGGCTGCTGCATTTAATCCCACTTTCCCTAATCATAAGAATCCGGAAACCGGAAGTTGGGATGGAAGTGTTCTTGCCAGCCAGTTGTCTCATCCGCTGGCATGGATGGATGTGAATGATAAAGACGCTACTTCGCACATTAGTACGCATGCACGGTTGACATTTAATTTGTCTGAAGCATGGAAACTGGCACTGTTTGGTTCCTACACCTATAATGTGATTGAAAATTCACAGTATCTGCCGGTTGCGGTCTGGGCGCAAGGGCAGGCATACAAAGGAACTAAGAAAATGGAATCGTTATTGGGGAACCTGATGTTGTCTTATAAGAAAGAATGGCGGAAGCATTTCTTTGATGTTTTAGGATTGGCGGAAGTGCAAAAAGACCAATATTCGGGATTCTATACCACAGTTACTAATTTCAGTATTGATGGTCTGGGCTATAACAATCTTCAGGGAGGTGCTCTCCGTCCGTGGGAAGGAACTAATTCTTATTATGAAGATCCTCGTCTGGCCTCCTTCATGGGACGTGTGAACTATACATACGATGATCGTTATATACTGACAGTGAATGCCCGTGGAGATGCCTCTTCCAAGTTTGGCAGTAATCATAAATGGGGGTTCTTTCCGGCTGTATCTGTTGCATGGGTAGTCGGCAAGGAAAAGTTTATGGAGAAACTGACTTTCATTGACAATCTGAAAGTCCGCGCAGGCTATGGTTTGGCAGGTAACCAAAATGGAATTGATTCGTACACCTCGCTGAATCTGATACACCCGAACGGAGTTGCTCCGGTAGGTTCATCACCTGTGGTCACAATGGACCAATTGAAGAATATGAATCCGGACTTAAAATGGGAAGTGAAACAGACCTTCAATGCCGGTATAGAAATGGCTTTGCTGGGTAACCGGTTGTTACTAACCGCCAACTATTATAATTCCAAGACGAAAGATATGCTCTATCTCTATAATGTAAGTGTACCGCCTTTCACTTACAACACTTTGCTGGCAAACATTGGTTCCATGCGTAATTATGGAACAGAGCTATCCATTGGCATAACTCCATTGAAAACCAAAGATATGGAACTGAATATCAATGCTAACCTGACTTTTCAACAAAACAAATTGCTTTCCCTCGACGGCAACTATCAGGGTGAACATATTTCAGCAACAGAATACAAGAGTCTTGCCGGATTGGATGGTGCCGGATTTCATGGCGGATATAATCATATCGTTTACCAGATTGTAGGTCAACCGCTGGGGGTATTTTACCTCCCCCATTGCACAGGATTAGTATCCGATGGTAACGGAGGCTATACTTATCAGATTGCTGATTTGAATGGTGGTGGTGTTAGTCTGGAAGATGGTGAAGACCGGTACATAGCAGGTCAGGCAGTTCCAAAAACAATTCTTGGCTCTAATATCAGTTTTCGTTATAAAGATTTCGATGTATCGTTACAGATAAACGGTGCATTCGGGCATAAAGTCTATAATGGTACTTCGCTTACTTATATGAATATGAATAGTTTTCCCGACTATAACGTTATGAAGAAAGCGCCTACACGGAATATAAAGGATCAGACAGCTACAGATTATTGGTTGGAAGATGGTGATTATGTGAACTTCGACTATATCACAGTGGGCTGGAATGTTCCATTGAAAAATACCCGTTACCTGCAATCACTTCGCCTGTCACTGACGGTCAACAATCTGGCTACTATTTCCGGTTATTCCGGATTGACACCCATGATAAACAGTTCATCGGTGAATTCTACTTTAGGTATAGATGATAAACGCAATTATCCTTTATACCGCACATATACCATCGGATTAAGTGTAAACTTCTAAACCTTAAAGACATGAAAAGATATTCCATAATTCGTTCGTTTTGTGTTTTGGTCACCCTCAGTTGGTGCATGATCTCATGTGATGGTTTTCTAAAAGAAAGTCCCCGCGATGCATTACCCGAAGAAGAAGGCTATCGTAACATTACTGAACTTTATCTGAATGCGGTTGCCTCTCTCTATAACTATATCGGAGGAAATTCCGATAGTCAAGGATTGCAGGGAACAGGACGCGGCATATATGATCTGAATACTTTTACAACCGATGAAGCCATTATGCCTACTCGTGGTGGTGACTGGTACGACGGTGGTTTCTGGCAAGGACTATTTTTGCACAAATGGGGAATAAATAATGATGCGATACAAGCCACTTGGGAATATCTCTATAAAGTAGTTATGCTCAGTAATAAGTCTTTGGAACAAATTGAAAGTTATGCACTTACACATGCAGATGCAGAACTTCCAGCCTATCGTGCCGAAGTACGTGCCTTACGTGCAATGTACTATTATTATCTGACGGACCTGTTCGGTAGTATTCCGTTGGTTCTATCTTCCAAGGTTGCCTCAAAAGATATTGTACTGAGTGAACGTGAGAATATCTTTAATTTCATATTCAAGGAACTACAAGAGACAGCCCCACTCCTGCCCGCTCAGTTCGGTAACCGTTCTGGTAATTACTATGGCCGCTTGACACGTCCCGTAGCCTACTTCCTGCTTGCAAAACTGGCACTGAATGCAGAAATTTATATGGATAATAACTGGGTGGATGATACCCATCCGAATGGGAAAACAATCTTCTTTGATGTGGATGGCAATACATTCAATGCCTGGCAGACCGTAGAATTCTATTGTGACCAAATTACAGCTTTAGGTTATCGTCTTGAATCAGATTATGCCGCCAATTTTGCCGTATATAATGAAGGCTCTGTTGAAAACATCTTCACTATTCCGATGAATAAGACGCTATATACCAATCAGATGCAATATCTTTTCCGTTCGCGTCATTATAATCATGCCAAAGCGTTAGGTTTGTCTGGTGAGAATGGATCAAGTGCCACTATCGAAGCCTTACAGACTTTTGGATACGAGACAAACGAACAGGACCCGCGTTTTGATTATTGCTATTATGCAGGTACTGTTTATGATTTGAAAGGTAATGTCGTGAAATTGGATGATGGAACAGCTTTAGTTTACGAACCGTGGAAGGTTAAACTGGATCTGTCTGATGAACCTTATGAAAAGACTGCCGGTGCCCGTATGAAAAAATATGAGATAGATGACAAAGCCATGAAAGATGGAAAATTGATGGAGAATGATATTGTTCTGTTTCGTTACGCTGATGTATTGCTTATGAAGAGTGAAGCCAAAGTCCGTGACGGACGCAATGGAGATGAAGAACTGAATCAGGTGCGTACCCGTGTAGGAGCACCGGAACGTACTGCTACTTTGGACAATCTTCTGGCTGAGCGCCAATTAGAATTGGCTTGGGAAGGTTGGCGGCGTCAGGACTTAATTCGTTTTGGACAGTTTACCCGTTCTTACAACAGTCGTCCGCAACTTCCCAACGAAGAAAGTGGGTATACTATTGTCTTCCCCATTCCCGAGAAAATCAGACAAATGAATCCGGAATGGGAACAGCATCCGGGGTATTAAAGGAATGGATTGCAAAGTAGCTTCATTCTTTTGTGGTAATCACTTTATTTCCTATCTTTGCGACTAAATAAAAAGAAACATGAAGTTTTCCGAACTACAACTGAATGATCAGGTGCTTGATGCACTGGAAGCCATGCGCTTCGATGAGTGCACACCTATACAAGAGAAATCCATTCCCGTTATACTTGAAGGCAGAGATTTAATAGCCGTGGCACAGACCGGAACCGGTAAGACGGCTGCCTATCTGTTGCCTGTACTGAATAAACTTTCCGAAGGTGGACATCCTGAAGATGCTATAAACTGTATTGTTATGTCTCCCACACGAGAATTGGCGCAACAAATAGATCAGCAGATGGAAGGTTTTTCCTACTTCATGCCTGTTAGCAGTGTGGCAGTTTATGGTGGTAACGATGGGATACTCTTTGAACAGCAAAAGAAGGGGCTAATGTTGGGAGCCGATGTTGTTATAGCTACTCCGGGACGTTTGATAGCTCATCTGAGTTTGGGATATGTAGATCTCTCCCGTGTTTCCTATTTCATTCTTGACGAAGCCGACCGCATGCTCGATATGGGGTTCTTCGATGACATCATGCAGATTGTGAAGTATTTGCCTAAAGAACGGCAAACCATCATGTTCTCTGCTACCATGCCTGCAAAAATACAACAACTTGCCAACACCATTCTCAATAATCCCGCTGAAGTCAAACTTGCCGTTTCACGCCCTGCTGATAAAATTGTGCAAGCCGCCTATGTTTGCTATGAAAATCAGAAGTTGGGTATAATTCGCAGTCTCTTTGCTGAACAAACACCGGAGCGTGTCATTATCTTCGCATCATCCAAGTTGAAAGTAAAGGAAGTGACAAAGGCCTTGAAAATGATGAAGCTGAATGTAGGCGAAATGCATTCTGACCTGGAACAGGCACAGCGTGAAGAAGTGATGCATGAGTTTAAGGCAGGTCGTATAAACATTCTGGTTGCCACTGACATCGTGGCTCGTGGTATTGACATTGATGATATTCGTCTTGTGATTAACTATGATGTTCCGCATGACAGTGAAGACTATGTTCATCGTATTGGTCGTACGGCGCGTGCTAATAACGATGGTGTTGCTCTAACCTTTGTAAATGAAAAGGAACAAAGTAACTTCAAGCAAATTGAGAATTTCCTGGAAAGAGATATTTATAAAATACCTGTACCTGAAGAATTAGGTGAGTCACCCGAATACAAGCCACGTAGTTATGACGGAAGGGGCAAACGTAACTTCCGTGCTAAAGGACGAAATACCAATAAAGGTAGTGGAAATGCTCCGAAGAAAGGAGATGCTTCAAAAGGAAGAGGTAATGCTCCGAGAAAAAGTGCTAACCCTTCAGGAAAAAGCAACAAATAAGAGAAGGATTTCTTTAATAGATATTGTTTGATGGTGGAGTTTTTACTCCACCATTTTTATATGTAATTGCTTATCAGTACCGATAGTCAGGCTTACGAGATGATAAACGGAACTTTCCGGAATACGGAGCATGGCTTCATAGTGATAGCCTTTTCCATCCACATTTATAAAATTCATGTCGGAAAGAATGGTCTGATTTAATACTTCCTCCGGAAAAATAGTTGCGAAAACTTTTTTAGTAATATCCTTGCCATACAGTAATTTCTTGCCTTCATATACACAGATATGTATCACGTTGTCATAGTATACATTGTCCACACCTATACCTTCATCAGAATATACTGTTTTTATTACTTTCATCTTAGAAGGGTTGATATAGACATAGCCCCGATAACGCGTTCCTTTATACATAACCACACTATCTTTTTTGATTACTTCTGAAGTGCTGGGGATAACTTCCACTTCCTGAGTGGAGAATGCCAGAGTGTCTTCCGGATTATCGGACTTATATAGCTTTACGATATCATCAGATAGAGAATGAAACCAAAAGCTATATTCCGTTTGACGGTCTATTTTATAAGCTGTAAGGGTATTTCCGCGTAAATAAATCGTATCACGAAGTACCTTGAAGTAAACAGGTGCATTTTGTGGGTCAGCATAATAGATCGTATCACCGCTAATACGCATTAACGGCATATCCGTCTCATCGTCCAACCAGACACCTTGCAGCAATTCTTTAGCGGTTAAGTCTTCCCTGTCGGAATTTTCCCCATTTTTAGTACTGCTACAGGATGATACAAGCACAACGACGAGCACCATAGAAATAGTACCCCACTTTATCATAACTCTCTCTGTTTTATATTTTTAATGTCCGATGCAATGATAGGTAAATCCTTGCTCTTCCATTTCTTTCTTGTCATAGATATTACGCCCGTCTAACACCACAGGTTTCTCCATGGTTTTCTTGATAACTGCCCAGGATGGTAAACGGAATTCTTTCCATTCGGTAACCAGCATCAAAGCATCAGCATCAAGTACAGCATCATACATATCTTTGGCATAATAAATGCTCTCACCTATCCGACGGCGACATTCGTCCATTGCAGCGGAGTCGTAAGCCCGCACTTTACATCCGGCTTTCAGCAGTTTGTCTATTAACACCAATGAAGGGGCTTCGCGCATATCATCCGTCTCCGGTTTGAAAGCCAGTCCCCATAAGGCAATTGTCTTACCTTTCAGTTCGTTGTTGAAGTGCTTGCAAAGTTTGTCGAAAAGAATGCTTTTCTGTAGTTCATTGACTTCTTCTACAGCATGGAGCACACGCATCTGATAGCCATTTTGTTCAGCGGTTTTGATGAGTGCTTTTACATCTTTTGGAAAGCACGAACCACCATAACCAATACCCGGATAAAGGAACTTACGCCCGATTCGGGTATCCGAACCGATGCCACTACGTACCATATTGACATCTGCCCCTACCAGTTCGCAAAGATTAGCGATATCATTCATAAAACTAATACGGGTAGCCAGCATTGAGTTAGCCGCATACTTCGTCATTTCAGCAGACGGGATATCCATAAATATTACACGGAAATTGTTCAGCAAGAATGGTTTATAAAGCTTACTCATCAATTTCTTTGCACGTTCGGACTCCACTCCCACTACTACACGGTCCGGGCTCATAAAATCATTGATAGCATTTCCTTCTTTCAGGAATTCGGGATTAGAGGCTACATCAAATTGAATACTAACACCCCGTTTATCCAGTTCCTCCTGGATAGCGGCACGTACTTTCTTTGCAGTACCTACAGGAACCGTACTCTTTGTGACTACCAATATGTACTTCTGCATGTTTCTACCAATGGTACGGGCAACTTCGAGCACATAACTGAGATCAGCACTTCCATCTTCGTCAGGAGGCGTACCAACGGCACTGAAAACAACGTCTACCTCATTCAGGCAGCTCTCCAATGAAGTTGTGAAATGTAGGCGACCGGCTTTTACATTTCGGTTCACCATTTCTTCCAGACCACTTTCATAGATAGGAATAACACCTTTCTTGAGCGCTTCAATTTTTTCACTGTTCGTGTCTACGCAAATGACGCTGACACCGATTTCTGCAAAACAGGTTCCGGTCACTAAACCGACATATCCTGTACCGACGATGGCTATCTTCATACTCTTTATTCAAAATATGTCGCATCCCGGAAGGATGGAGCTGTTTTATCTTTAGGAGATAATAAAAGTTGTTCTTCTGCTATAGGCCACTCAATTCCTATGGTTTCATCATTGAAACGAATGGATGCTTCTGCTTGTGGAACATAAGCATTATCTACTTTATAAATAAAGATAGCTTCCTCACTCAGAACAAGGAAACCATGTGCGAATCCACGGGGAATGAAAAATTGCCGTTGATTTTCCTCACTCAGTTCTGCAGAGACATATTTACCGAAAGTTGGTGATGATTGGCGCAAATCCACTGCCACATCCAGTACTTTTCCTTTTATAACACGTACCAGTTTGGACTGACAATATTCTCCTTTCTGATAATGTAATCCACGTAATACACCGAAGGAAGACTTCGACTCATTGTCCTGAATAAAGTGCACATCACCGATATGCATTTTGAATTCCTCTTCTTTAAAGGCTTCCATAAAATAGCCACGCTCGTCACGAAGAACTTTCGGTTCGATCAGCCATACACCATCAATTTCCGTTTGTATGTAATTCATCTTTTTCAGAATGTTTTTTGTACTTTCAACTGGCAACCTAAATTGTCACCATATATCTCTCCTATATCGAAAGCAATGGATGCATTGAACCGCCATCCTTTCCATTTATGGGGAGTATAGAAAACTGATGCAAAAGTAGAAAAATTTTCTAATATATTAGGTATAGGTTTGAAAGGAGTTCCCCAAGTTTTATTATATGATAGTTTTGCGAGGTATGTCCATTCATTGCTGATGTCTCCGCTCCAACCTAAATGCAAGGCTCGGATACGGTTGTATTTGAAACTCATGTCACCGTCTTTGTTATAAATGGGAGAAGCTATCAATGGGTTAGCCATAGTCATTCCCCAGTGTACCCAGCCGGGATACCACTCGTTGTTATAATAATCGTCGGCACCTCCCGTTTTCTCTACTACAGTGAAATCCACTCCATGCATTGGACCGCTCTGATTAGTAGTCTGATAGTATTCCAGTACAAAACCGTTGATGGCCTGTTTGTGGTTAGATTTGTATTCGATCCCCCATAAACCATCAAATCCATTGAGTTTTCCCATTCCACTGAAATCATCGTAATAATTCTCCAGATAAGCGCTGATGGAAAAATCTTCATGACGATAAGTCATCCGTATATGTTCGCTACCCATAAAATTACCTTGATAGGCAATTTGTTCTCCTTCAGGACTACTGTCATCTCCACGACTGGGAATAAATACCTTGAAATAATCTTTCCAACTATTTCCCAAATCTCCTGCATCCATTCCGGCGCTTTTATATCCACCAAACTGTACATCCAAGCTCATACCCAGGTCTAGTTGCCACTTACCCTGTGGAACTCCAATGCGTAGGAATCCGCTTTTATGGTGATATTTGATGCTTTTAGTATACCAATAATCCTCTCCTACCTGCTTTCTCTGATATTTATTATCAGTAAACCATCCGTACGACATTTCTGCTTTTAAAGCGAGGCGTGGTAATACTTGCACATATTCAGGAAGTCCTATCCATACTTGTGGAATAGGTCTTGCATTACCCGACCAGGTTAGTCCGCCACTACTTAATTGCTGATTTAATAAAGGTGAGTCAATCTCTTTACTACCAATGAGTATCCCCAACCATTTATATCGTATGTCAGCATAAGCCTGTTGCAATATAAAAGTGGATGTAAAACCGGATGCAACCGCCATATCCAGTCCTCCTTCCAACCTCCACTGGCGGATTGTATCTGTATAAAAAGCTCCACCTCTTAAATAAGTATTATTGTCAATAGAGGATAATCCATGTTGATTGCTGACCTGCCACAAAGGAGTGTTGTCACCGGTATGGACAGATGCTCCATATTCAACGAAAGATGAAATGTTCTGATGCTTCAGTCCGCTTTGCGCTGTCATTACTGACGAAGCAGAAAAGCAAAACAGGATTGTAAGTATGTGACAGGTTATACGCATGAGTTTATCGGAATATAATTTTCATTGTGTTGAACATGATTTTCAGGTCTAATGAGAACGACCAATGTTCGATATACCATATATCATATTCTACTCTTTTTTTCATTTTATCCAACTTCTCCGTTTCACCGCGCAGGTTGTGTATCTGCGCCCATCCCGTGATACCCGGCTTTACAATAAGTCTTTTATTGTATTCAGGAATGATATCACAATATTGCTCAGTATGTATCAGCATATGAGGACGTGGACCCACTACGGACATGTCTCCTTTAAGCACATTCCAGAATTGTGGTAACTCATCAAGACTGGTGACACGCAGGAAATGTCCTAATGGAGTAATACGTGGATCCTCATTGTAGGCTTGTTGCGTATCGGCTTCAACATTGGGCAGCATGGAGCGAAACTTATAACATGTAAATACCTTCCCATATAAGCCGTTGCGCTTTTGAGTAAATATAATCTTACCCGGCATCTTTATTTTGATGCAACACCCGATGATGATATATGCCACTGGATATATCGTAGTCAAGACTATCAATGATAACACTATGTCAAGTGTTCGTTTGAGTATACGGTTACTTTTCCGTTTCAACGGAAAAGTATATATTGAAGATTGTATATTCATTCTTAAAATACAGAATTCTTTAGTATATAGAACGTTAAATTGTTATCTATATTGTTTTATAATATTAGAGAATTATATATTTCTTTGGTCTGTCCGGCTATATTGGTCCAGTTATATGCAGACAAGTTGTAAGAAACTCGTTCTGTCTGAGCATTTTCCAATTGTTTCTTCAGAGCCTGTTGCAAACAGGATAAATCTCCACTTTTGAAGTAACATTCCTCCGGTAATCCTATTTCCTTATTAGCAGGAATATCACTTGCCAGTACCGGACAATTATAACTCATAGCTTCAAGTAGTGCGATAGGCAATCCTTCATGCGTGGAAGGTAATACAAATATCCGTGCGTATGTATATAATTGTGCAAGTTTTTCTCCTTTGATAAAGCCTACCAGGCGTATGTTCTTCTGCTCTTTACACATTTCTTTTAACTTCTGAGTATATTCATCCTGATAATCAGCATCCCCGGCTATTACTAATTTTATAGATACTGGAGATAGTTGTTTGAAGGCTTCAATTAGTTTATCAAAGCCTTTCTCTTTCACAAGACGCCCTACTGCTAAAATATAACCATATTCTGTCAAATTCAGACTTTGAAGATGTTCAGTGCTACGTGCAGGAAATACTGGATTTATTCCATTGTAGATCAGTGTTATATTTTTCTTATCTGGATATTTCTGTTGAATCATTCGTCTGATATGTTCAGAAATAACTATGATATGATTAGCATAGTACATTCCTGTTTTTTCTCCCATACGAAGTATCCATTTGGCAAACTTCCCCCATTTATCACGATCATAATCTGGACCATGATGGGTGATTACCGCTTTCATACCTAATAATCGTACTAAAGGGGTCATTAATGCCGGACCTACTGCGTGAATATGTACAATATTCGCTTTTACTTTGCGTGCATATAACACGGCTAAAAAAGTATGTATGAAAGCTTCCAAATGCTTGTTACGCAGCACTCTTATATCTTTTATAATAACTTGTTTATATACTTTTACAGAATGATCCACTGCATAATAGGGACGGCGAACAACAATAATTTCATGCTGTTTATCTGCAATTAATGGATAGAGCTCTTCGCAATGCGTTTCTACCCCCTCCCTGTATACCGGGAATGCCTCTGGTCCCTGTTACTACAATTTTCATATTTCTTTATCTTAAAGACAAATATATCTAAATTTTAAATGCTTTGAACAACTTCCAACCATTTTCGATAATATACTTCGGCAGAAAAGCGTTCACATGAGGTTAAAGATAGTTTTTGTCTATCTACCTCCGAAGAAGAAATAAACATATCCGAAAGAGATGTTATAAGCTCTACTTCATTAGAAAACAGGCGATTATCAGCATCTTTTTCTAATAATTCAGGAATACCACCAATACGCCTACCGCATACGGGAGTGCCACAACATAATGATTCGATAGCGCTGAGTGGATTATTTTCATAGCAAATAGAAGGAACCATAGAAAATTGTACTCTCTTCAATAATCCAATAATTTCCATAGCAGATAAATGTCCGAGGAACTTGATATGATTAGATGAATAGACTCGTTTCAGTTCATTTTCTAAAGGCCCGTTTCCCGCTATATATAGTTTATATGGTAAACGATCTGCGACTTTTAGCAATTCTATAACTCCCTTTTCTTCTGAAAGGCGCCCTATATATGCATAAGCACTTTCTCTTTCTTGTGACGTTGATTCGATGATGAATTTAACTTTCTCGTCGTTAATAAAATTGCAGATAACGTGAAGTTTATCCGCCGAATAACCTCCTTTCATCATCTTCTGTGCTATAAAATTACTGGGACAGATAAAAAGCATCTGTCCATTCAGATAGTCTTTCTTTATTCCAATATACAGCTTCACTCCAGGCGAGAAGACTGGCAAGAAAACTATTTTTCATGCATCGGCGGGATACAACCTTGGATTTGTCTGTGAAACATGCCTCACAAGGCATCCCATTACAGAGGCAAGAATATGCAGGACATATCAACTTATAATCATGAACGGTCCATATTACCTTAATACCTTTTTTATGTGCCAATCTGGCAACTATAGGTGAAAGATAAGAATGTATATTATTTAGGTGAACAATATCCGGCTGAAAATCATCTAATATTTTCTCGTAATTTCGTCTTATTCCAGTTCCGAAGATACGTAAAGCTGCATTGATTTTTCCACTGATTGATGGCTGAAAGAAAGATACCTCTTTTGCGAAATATTTATCCTCATTTACATGGATATTCTGCGGATGATGCATTGAAAAGAAACAGACTTCATGTCCTTGCTTTTGCAGCATTTCTCCCAAATTCATGGCATAAACTTCCGCTCCTCCACGTGCATATAAGAATTTACTGACTATAAGTATCTTTAATCTTTTCATATTTTTATGCAATAAGCTATTATCAACTGCAAATGAATTAGTTTACTATTAATTAGGGATCTCATTGATGTTGTTGTCTTTGAAATATCTTTTAGTAATTAATAAAGAAGATATATCCCACATCTCATCAAAGTTCGTTTGCCCATTTTCATTCTTACGAAATATACTTTGTCCTATTCCTTTCCAAAGATAATGATTAGCCCCCATTATATCTAATAAAGTAGGATATACATCAATTTGTCCTAACTTCCCTTGATACTTTATTGTATATGGGGTATTCAATACAATCAATGCAACTTCCTTGTCTTCAGGAAGCACTCTCTTTCTGTGTTCGATGACATTTTTATCCACTTCATCGTGATCAGATACAATGGCTATGACAGAATTATCGTACAAGTCGGCTTCCTTTAAATTTCTAATGAATTTTTCTAATTCAGAATCGCAATAATGAACGGCTTCCAAATAATTCTTTATTTCGGCAGAATATTGATTTGACTGGGATATGGCAGTAGCAGGAACAATAGGTTTATCATAAGGCTGGTGCATAGATAGTGTTACCAATTGAGCGTAAAAGGGTTGCTTTGTTGTCTTTAAAACTGTAGTTGCCAATTGAAACATTTCTCCATCTTTAGCTACATCAGCACCATTATGAGGTATGTAATTCCGATCATAAAGATTTTCAAAACCATAACTGGAAGCAGTTACAGTTTGATTCCAAAATTTAGCATCATCACAAATAAACTCTATAGTCACATAGTTTCTTAATGCTTTTGCAAGTGAAGGGTAGGATGTTTTTCCGTATCGCATAGCAACTGCCCCTTTTCTCAATGGAAGTATTCCTGTGTTATACATAAAGTGTGCATCACTTGAGCGTCCGTCTTTTACTTGAGGTTGTACTTTTAAAGCTATGATACTATTATTCTGACAACAAAGTTGATTTAAATAAGGTGTTATTTCTATATTGTCTATTTTGAAATTTATCACCCATGAATTTAGCGACTCTATAATAATAAGGATTAAATTTTTTCTTTCAGGAACTGAATAAGAGTTATCAGTATAATGATTTCCATGACTTTCAATGTAATTTTCTATTGTAGTAATTTCCTGCTCCGTTAACTCTTGGGCTTCCCACGTGGTTTCAACAATAGAATATATCCCTAAGGCAACTAAACCGTTTATACTGAAATAATAAGCATAACCATTGGAGTTAGTGTATCTTTCCCAAATGTTATCTACTTTGCCTTTTCCTTTCATATAAAAGGCCGAACCATTTGCGATATGAACCAATATGACAAATGTAATGAGAGATACTATATATAGATATTTTGTTTTACCTTTTACCCACTTATTTTCATTCCTGCGGAAAAGTATATAGTCACTGATCAATAAGAGGATTATTGATATGATTATACTCCAGTCAATCATATGTATAGATGCTTTTATACTTTTAATCAGTAGAGGAGAAATATTAGAGAACAGAGTGAATGAAGAGAAAGGCATAAGGTCATTGTAAGTACGAAAGTACCATAATTGTGATAGTGTCCAAATCGTGAACAAAATAATTATTATCCAGATACAACGACGATATTTTGCTGGCAAAATCCAATATGGCAACAACAGTATTATTGCATCAGCAAGGGAACGTAATCCATACGTAAGAATCTTGTTATCACTGTCATATTTCAATATCGTTTCATGGCGTAGCACGAAAAAATGAAACAAGATGACTGCTATAGCCAGTAGGAAGAAGCAATGTTCCGAGTATTTATTTCGTATGTGTTTTATTGATATATTCATTGTATAAATTGATATATTGTTGGGCTATCAGCTTGGAATCAAAATTAATTGTTACAAATGTCTGTGCTTTATCAGAAAGTTGCAGAGCTTCTTCATAATGTTTAATTATATAACGTAACATCCGACAGAGATCATCCACATCGTTGTGCCTAAAATAATAACCTTGTCTACCTTTGTCTATTATTTCTAAAGGAGCGGGCAGGTCAGATACAAGTACAGGGACTCCCGCAGCCATACCTTCAGCAATAGTAAGTCCAAATCCTTCGCTTATTGATGGCTGAACCAATAAGTGATAATCACACAAATGATGATATATCCATTCTATATCACAATTACCTAGAAAGTTTACCTGTTTCTCCAGTTTGAGCTGTCGGGTTACTTCTTTCAGATAGTTATAAGAACTGCCATCCCCAATAAAATCTATACTAATATGGGAAGAAGATAATCTATGTAAAGCTTTTAATATTAAATGTTGTCCTTTAATACCATGTTCCAATCTGCCTACTTGCACAATGCGAAAATTTTGTTCAGCATTGGGGATATTCTTCTTTGTTCGCTGGATTGCAGAAGTTGAAATTCCATTGTATATTACTTCCGGTCTACAAAGTCCTCGATTTTCAGTATTATCGGCCACAGCTTTGGAAATTGCCACTGTCTGATTATAAAGCTTGTACCCTTTTAATGGCAAATCCATTGCATGAATAGTCAATATCGTATGGTAAAAAGAGCGAATGGGTATATAAAGGATAGCATCCGAATCATGGATATGAAGTATATCCGGATGGAACTTAAAGACATAACTGTTCAATTGAAATACGTCTAGAATATTACGACTTGCTTTTTTACGATTGATACGGAACACTTGTATTCTACTATCTAATTCGTTCAATAACTTTTGAGAATATAGATTATTGATAATGCATAATCCTACTTGATTACTTTGCACTTGATAATTAGCGAGAGTAATCACCATGCGTTCAGCACCGCCTACATTTAATGAGTATATCAGATGTAAGATTCTCATTTCTTAAACATATATTTTATATGAGAATGAATAATAATAAACATACGCATCAAATATCCCAGCTTTAATATTCTGAAAACCTGTAATAACTGGTTCTTTGGTATTAACTCGTCATCTCTATAATCATTGACAGCTATTGCCAGAAAACGATATTTCCTGATGCGTTCATGTATTTGCGCTAATGCTCCGACAGCTACATAATCATCATAAAAATCATATATAATGTTTTGCAATGCTATGTATTCCAAACGTATAGCGCGTGAATTGTTTAACCTATACTGTAAAGATACAGAATCTTGTCTGTTCAGTTCCGTATAGACTATAATTTGGTTAGTGAATAACTGCTCTTTTGAATAGCGGTACAGTTTTAGAAAATTAGTTTCTTCATAAATTCGTAATTCTTCATTAAAAGGGAATTTTTGCAACATACCACGATTCATAACATGTACAAAATCACCACCAACCTTGCCTCTTAACCAGTCAAAATAGGTTAGTACAGTTTGTTTTTGCTCTAATAGGTGATAGGTCTCATAAAAAGGCATACGTCCATTTGTCGCAAACAAATAATGAAGATAAGAGGGAGATTCTTTTATAGTTGTTCGGATAAAAGCAATCGCATTTTCAGCAAGATAGTCATCGCTATCCACAAAAAGGATGTAGTCTCCGGTGCATTTTTGTATGGCGGCATTTCGTGCTGCTCCTACTCCGGCATTACATTCGTATGTTAATAAATGAATATGCGGATACTTATCGGCAAACTGTCGTACTATAGACAATGTAGCATCGGTGGAACCATCGTTCACAATCCAGTGTTCTACTCCTTCAGCCTGAATTGCTACACTCTCTATACATCTACTAATGCAGTCTTCCCTGTTATATACCGGTGTAATAATACTAATTTTCATATTTGCATTTTATTTTTCTCAGTAGCAGGAGAGTACATCCCAACAGCATTACTGATTTAACAACTTCCATTGAAACATCTGCCACAGCATAACCATTCACACCTTTTGCTCAATTAACCAATAGTACAAAACGCACGTAATTATGTTGCAGGGGATCACCAGAAATGTATATGTTTTTATTTTACGCATAACGAATAACATGCGTGTTGATACAGCAGTGATAATAGAAAATGGGATACTGATAATAAGTATGCCTAGTACTTCAATAAATACTTCAATATTTTCAGGTGTCATGGCTCCATTGCCAAAGCATATTTCTACAATAGGTCTGCGAAGAATAAAAAAGAAAATAGCGCCAATCAAACTTAAAAGTATTGACTTCCCTCCGATTTCTATATAAGTACGCTTCATTTCCCGTCCGAGATGTTTGGAATACAACTCACTCAGTTTTATTTGTAAAACTGCAAAAAGCTGAACTAACAAAATCATTGGTGCTTGTAATAGTTTGTTGGCATAAGTTATCACTGTAATAGTTCCCGGATAGAACATGGAAAGGAGGTACATCGGAAACATAGTCGTGAATGCCATTGTAGAATCATTTACAAGCTTGACACATATATCACTGAAACTATCTTTCAGATGTGTAAATGAAAAACATGAATAACTCCATGATAGATTACGTTTTATAAAAATGACCAGCCATAAAAAGTTTATTATAGTTGCAATACCAAAACCGACCGCCAATGAAAAAACGCCGAGTGAAGCATGAAATAAAACTATGAAAAGAATAATGAATATGTTATTGATTACAGTAATGATTTGTGGAAAAATAAAATACTTATAAGATGCCAAAACTTCTACATATACAACATTGATTATATAAGGTATGGAGGCAGGTAGTAAAATATATAATAACGGCAAATGTATATCAATATCCTGTGCCGAAAAATTGGAAAGCAATAACAGGCATTCTTTTCCATTTATCAGTATAATGCCTATAATGATAATTGCTATCGAGAGAATGGTATATAAAAAAGCATTCAAATATGCGTTTTCAGTATGAAATGAGTCTTGATTCCTTAATAACATGGAGCGGGGAATCAGTATGGAAGAAGTGATGCTTTGAAGAATTTCACAAGCAGCTATCATGCCTCCGAACATATAAAAATAAATATCCGTCCCCGTCCCGGCTCCCAGATAATAAGCGATCAGGAAGTTCTGGAAAAAAGCGATGAATTTTACTACAACGCTTAATCCCGCAGAATATATAGCTCCACTTTTATATGACTCTATCTTGGCTTTCATATAGAAACTGACGACTTAACATTCCAGATTTCTTTATTCGCAAGTAAAACACATCCCAAAGCCAGTCCTAATAATAAAAGTCCATGTGGAATATTCAGACCGGCGAATCCTCCGACACCAAAAATAGAGATGCAAACAAGAGTTACAAGATACAAATTGCTATACTTATATTTTCGAAGGAAAAAGTAAATGGCAATATAGAATAAATGTTGCACACAAAAACCAATGAGTCCTGTATCAAGTATAGTCTGGACTTGTGTAAACCTCTACTAAAGAGGCTACCTCTTCGGCTGCCGATTGATCAGAGTAATATTCATTATGGATGATGTAATCATCATTGGTTGTTAACTCGTTATGGAGAAACCCAAACCCAAGCATGAGCTTTTGTGTAGAAGTGAGCAATTCTATTTTAGGAATGATCTGTGCACCTCTGTCAGAACCGAATTCAGCCAGATTGTCCATGTCACTCATAGCATCTTCTACAGAACGATAAGATGCAAAGGAGGTAAACTGACCTACCAGATGTTGAACACGCAATGCTCCATTCATTTGTCCGTCTAATACATATCCGGCGGCCAACATCACAGATCCGATTACCAAATATATGATTTTCTTCTTCCATGTACCATAAAAGCAGAAGATGGTAATCAAGACTCCTCCTATGACACTGAATGTTTTCGTACAAATTAATCCCAGTGCTATGATCAATATATATTTTAAGGGAATTTTATAGAGATAAAGCATAGGAAATAAAAGTAGTGCCACAAAATACATTCCCGGAGGATATATTCTGAGAAATTCACCAAACAGATTCATCTCTAAAGTCGTATAGGTCAGATCTCCCCATGTTGTACGCGGTACTAGGATATTACTACTGAATACTAAAGAATCCAGAATGTAGAAGCTACTGATAATTAGCACATAAATGAACAGCTTTTTGAAGAACTTATCGATTTCGAAATCATGATTTCTGAAAACCAACAAAGGAAAGAGAAAATAAAGAATATGCATATATAATCTTAGCCTTCTTATTTGTACAATCAAGGTTTCGTCACTCAGCATTGCAACAAAAATCAAGAACAATATATATGCTGAAATCAATATCAGCAGTTTACTGATGTTTTTCTTCTTCCAATAAATAAAGAATCCGGCTATATATACGATGAATAGCAAATCGTGCATCTTAATGGGAAAAGTCACATTCTCATCATAGAAACCAAATACTCCAAATAAGATCGTACTTTGTAACAGGAAATCATACTTGTTTACTATCAGTGAGAGATACAGGACGATGAAGACTAATATATATGCAAAAGGAAACTCCAGACCTAACAAGGACATGGATAATAAGAAAGAGGCCGGAAGAACAAAATCCTCCGGACATAATCCTAACTGTTCTTTTTGCAACATTTCCAAGCTCTTCTAATATCTAACTTTGATGTAACAACCTGCTCCTAAAATTGCAATACTCATAGCAAAAGCCAACAGTCTCATGGGGCGTGGGCTGACAGGCGTCTGTAAAGTATAGGCTTTATCTACAATTTCAGCTTTAGGAGTAGTTACAGCCATAGACAATGCATTTTCTTCTTTTTTCTGCAACAGGAATACAAATAATTCCTGCTTGATCATCTGTTGGCGCTTGATATCAATAAACTCCCTTTCTTGTGTAGGCATGCCTTTTATACGAGCCATGAAATAATCTCCTTGTTCTTGCAAGTTTTCCTTAGCATGGCTGAAACCGGACTTCAAACTCCGGATAGTTGCCAACATATTGTCATGCATTGCATCTATCTGCTCGTTCATGATATCGAGGGTTGGAGTATTTCCCTGGGTTGTTTTCAATAATCTTAAACGTTCCAATAGCGCTTCGTTGTATTTTTGAAGTCCCTCTAAGACGGTACGGTCATTCAGTCCGATATTTAAAGGAACCAGTGAGAAACGGTTTTCTGGTTTCAGCAAAAATTCCTCCACTAACTCAATAACGGTATATTGAGTTTCTGCTTCAATCAACCGTTCTTTGAAATTAGTACTTTTATCCAGTATAATTTTAGCTTCCGCCTCAATGTCAGTCAGAGAATTTTCTTTCTTATAGCTTTCTATTTGTTTTTCTATTTCTACCAGTTCTTTTGATATAAGATTAATACGCTCATCCAGAAAGAGTACCATATTGCCTGCCAGAGCATTTCGGCGTTCTTTGCTGGAGGTATTATAAGAAGCAATCAATTCGTTCAGGACATCTTTTCCTTTCTTGATGTTTTTTTCTTTAAGTTGCATATTGATGATGTTGGCCTTTTTAGTCGCAAAATCCACCTCTACTTCTTTTTGTAGCATTTCGGTGGCATAATCATATCCGGAAAAACTGACTTTTACATTGATTTCTTTGTTAGGGTTATAAAACTGGGTTGTCTCTATCTTAAAATCTCCATAAGAAGTTTGCATAATGAAAGGTAACGAAAAAGTCTCCTCATGTAAGGTTTTAAATCCCTTGGACATTTTTACTTTTACATTTTTTCCTGAACTTTTGATTTTGAATTTTAAAGTCGCAGTGAGGGTGTCCGCAATATCATTTATAGGAGTAATAACCACAGGACTGTTCTTATAATAAGATATTGGAAATATCCATTCACCGGAACTATACTTTTCATTCAGATTTAAACTCTTAACTACACGGCGAAACATAGAGAAGGAACGAATCAGTTCTATTTCATTATGTATGCTGGAATTTCCTCCGAAAACGTCGGTTAAAGAAAATCCTTTCATCATCGACTGCATCTGATTCATTGGGCTACTTTTTCTTTTTCTTCCACAAGGATATTTGCTGTTACCAAATAAACAGGTTTAGTTATATATATATACAATATAGCAATGCTGATACATACGATGAGACTGACTAGAATATTTTCCATCTTCTCAAATAGAATACTAAAATTTCTTTTTAGTTTCCCGATATCATTCAATTGGTTTTGTTGAGACATAACAGTGATTTTATTTTACCAATAATGCGATTCCTAATGATGCTAAGACAGAAATGGCGCTGATTATAGTAGAAGCTAATGATATATTGAATTGTTGGTTTTGGCTATATTTGGCATTACCTTTTCGGGCCTTGTTAGGTTCTACATAAAGCACATCGTTTTGTTGTAAATAGTAATAAGGTGAATTCAGAGATTTTATAGAAGTGAGGTCAAAACGATGATATTCCTTTTTACCTCCGTTATCACGTATAAGTAATACATTTTTACGATTACCATAAATGGTTAGATCTCCTGCCATACCAATAGCATCAAGAATAGATAGACGTTCATTGGGGACACTGACCGTACCAGGTTTAGTTACTTCGCCCAGAACCGAAACTTTAAAATTGCGTATTTGAACTGTTACAATCGGATCTTTTACATAAGTAGCCAGTTTATCAGTCATCAGATCCGTCAACTCACTACGAGTCATTCCTGCTACAGAGATTTTGCCAAGCACAGGGAAGTCAATTTTACCATGAGAATCTACCAAGTATGTATGTAGTACAGGTGTCATGGTTACATTGGTCTCACCGGGTGTCATATAGCTGGACAAAGGCATATTGAATACAGCCACAGCATTAGGATCCACTCCTGATATAGTAATAGACAATTCGTCATCAGGCACTATTTTAGGGGCATAATTAATACTATCCCCGGAATATGCAGCCAAATTATCTAGATCTTGGAAATATGCAATTGAGTCGTTCGTTGTTTTGCACGACACTAATATTAGAAGTGAAAGGGCAGGTATCAGCGTTTTAATCTTCATCGTATACTTTAATATTTTTATAGTTTGATTGGTTGCAAAAATAACTCTCTTATGCCAATAAACGTTAGTTTCTCCGGTTTATTGTTGAATTGTCTATTATTTATGCATCAGCATTTAAGAAAAATCGCAGTAAAATAGGCAGAATTCTTAGTAGATTTGTACTATTTGATATTCAGGATTTTATAAACAGTATTTTTCAAGCCTGTAAGAAGTTAACTCCTTATCGACAAACTCTTAACTTCTTATGGACAGGAAATTTGTATGTTTTCTATTATTTTACAAAGAAAATATAAGTCAGTGGTTTATCTTTTATATCTGGATAGAATTGGCTTACCTAATGATGACTGTTTTGCTATATAAGCTATTTGCTATGCTTTCGTGTAGAAACTCTTTTGAGCAGAAAAAGTATAAGGTAAGTAGTATTGCTAAATAACACTGTTCTATATCTATCTTCTTTAACATTAAAATGGTTTTATATTTTACTTTGAATGTGACTACTAAAGCAGTACCTTGCGATGTTTTTCAATGTTAATTATTTAATTCAACTATTATGAAACAGAAAATTGATTTAACAAGTTCTTATGTGAGGACAAATGGTATAAAGTTAGCTTCTACTATTTATAAAATAGCGGAAGATGTCGACTTTAATGGACAGCAAATTCAAATGCCTGCAGACTGTGTACTTAGTTTTGAAGGTGGAAGTATTAGTAATGGTACATTAACAGGGCTAAATACTGTTATAAATGATAATCGACTCTATGGATTTATTAAATCTAATATGCAATTAGCTGGTAGTTTTAATATAGAAAAGGTTATCGCTAATTGGTTTGTAGAGGTTGAAGATTATAAAATGTTTCAACGTGCATTCGATTTTGCTTATGCTATTTCTGAAGCCCAAAAAACATATTTCTCTTCATCTTCTATTTTTGTAACTTGCTTTGCTATGTCATACAATATAAGCAGAGGTATGTATCTTCCTGTTGGCGTTTCTTTTAATGGTAATAATGCAAGTTTCTTTCCTAGCTCAAGTTGGAATACTAGTGAGTATATGTTTTACTTGAATATAAACAAGCAAAGTTTAAATTGGGAGATAGAATATCCTGGAAATATTGAAGAGGAATTTTGTCATATAAATTATTGTAACCCAGATAACAAGCTCTGTCATTTTATCTTAGGTGGCGATAGTCGATATATTCATGATATATATGCTTTTCGACCAGCTATATTCTATAAGCAGATTGATGCATACATAGATAACAAACATATCTGCAATGTTGTTATCAATGGAGATAATTCTTCTTTCCCACTTAATAAACAAATTTCAGATACATATAGGATTCAATGGTATTTAGGAGATGCGTCTGAGATAAACCATATATCAGATGGTGTATCAATTTATATAGGAGGAGGTGCAAATGCTTCTATTCGAAACTCTATAAATGCAACAGTATATGTAAGTAGTTGCAGAAATATTCTTTTAGAAAGTTTTCATAATGAATTAGGAGCTATTATTGCTGAACGCTCATCGATAATAATGAAGAATGCATATTTCTATGCAAATCAAAATGGAAATATATTAATTACTGGACAGTATAATGTAGGAAGTGAATTGTTTCTTGAAAATGTGTTTTTCGGAAATTTAATTAGCTTGACTGATTTTAATTCATATTATCCTATTGTAAGCTTAAGTACTTTTGAGAATTCCAGAATTGTGCTGAAAAATGTATATGGCCTTATTAATAATGGTATGAATGGTCACAATAGCGGTAATGCTATTATGCTCAAATATAAAAATAAATATAGCAATGAAACACATTATATTAATCCAAATGGAGAAATCATAAACGTTGGCCATGTTGTTAATAGTTTCAAGCATCTTGATTCGAACTCCGTGCTTCCTCTAACATGGTCTAATGAATCAGGCAGTAGAAAGGCATATATGAGAGTTCTTTATATTGTAGATGATGTTCGAAAATTAAAATTATTGGGAGGTTCACTGACTGATGGAGAAGTTCTTGTAAATTCAATAGATAGTACATTTGCATATCGTGCTACAATGTATAATAGTGGAAGTTCTATTCAACAACTAACTAATTTGCTGGTTCGAATCTTTGTTGGAACCACAAGTGGTCGTTATAACTCCTATTATGATTTCGGTGGTGATGCAGAATCAAGAGAACTTTTATATTGAGAGAGAATGG